>SXGU01332461.1_pt1 | contig 15183 bp, 14 predicted proteins | sample 3174531 | NCBI WGS metagenome assembly SXGU01 (sample SAMN11356863, study PRJNA531348) | freshwater metagenome | isolation source: freshwater sample F1-140 | place: China: Fuxian Lake, Yuxi | collected 2017-12-25
AACCGAATACGGCGGCCACCTTGTCCTTGACCAGAAGCTTTCTGGCCTTTTCGGCAAAAGTGGGCCAGTCGCTGGCCCCGTCTTCCTTGATGACTTCAATTTTCCGGCCCAGCACCCCGCCCGCAGCGTTGATCTGGTCAATGGCCAGCATTTCCGCCTGGATGGAACCAATTTCCGAAATAGCCATGGTGCCGGTGGCGGAGTGGAGATCACCGACCGTCACCGTGGTATCGGTGACAGCCAGACCGGTGGTATTGACACTGGCGGCGGTAGCGGTACCGCTGGTTCCAAGCAGCAAGGCCAGCGAGAACGGCAACAGGCGTCGAAATGCCTGATCGAGTTTTTTTGAGCATTGGATGGACATGATGAGCATCTCCTTGGGGTCTTGCAGAATGGAAAAGAGATCGGAGAGCGATGCCTGGGGCGGCCCTCGTTCGGGTTCCATTAAACAAGGCGGGAGAAATCATCACAATTCGTCGACTGACTAAGTTAGTCAGATGACTTATGACGGGGAACAGGGGAAATGGGGCGTGCTTGTCCCGGAAGCACGGGCGTCCTGGCCGGGTAGCGGGCAAGACACCTGCGCTTCCGGGGAATCGCTGTCAATTTGGAATCGAGAGCCACCATTATTTCCCGATCGGGAAATATCACTTGCACATAGTCCGGTTGTCGCCAATAATTTCCCGAACGGGAAATTGAGCGAGCCATGACATCCATTCGATCACCTCAACAACTGGGGCGTACACTGCGTGCCGCTCGCAAGCAACTCGGGCTGACACAGCCTCAGTTGGCACTGGCGGCAGGGGTAGGCGTGCGCTTCATTGTCGACCTTGAAGCAGGCAAGCCCACCTTGCGACTCGAAAACGTGCTGCGGGTCATTGATGCCTTGGGTGGTGAGATCCAGTTGAGCGGATTGCCAGCCGTTGCAACCGAAGATCGAAGATAAGAGGATGAACGATTACAAAACCACGAGCGGCACACCCTGGCCAAGGCGCATTGCTGCGTCAAAGGCAGGTCATCGGTTCCGTGATCCAGGCCAATTTTACGTCGGCAGGCTCAGTCCAGACTTTTTTTTCAGCCAGTCCAGTTCCATTTTCAGGCGACCGATTTCGCCATACAACCGCTCCGGGTCGTCCTGTCCCGTCGCCGGTTTCGGCCCCCGTTTGCCCTCGAACAGACGACTGGCCTGTTCCTGAATCTCCTTTTTCCACTGGCTGACCTGCACCGGATGCACCCCGTACGCCTGTGTGATCGGGTTGATCGTTTACCCTTCGCGAAGGGCTTCCAGTCCAACCCGGGCCTTGAACCCCGGGCTGTAGACTTTACGGGTCTTGCTTTCATTTATTGTGTTTTGACTCTTTTTTGTACAGCCAGAACCATAACTTAAATCACTGTCCGATTTTTGGGGTCCACTATACTCAGGATGGATCGGGTAGGCATGTTGTAACCGTCCAAGGTAACGGCTCTCCTGCGTCTCCTGCGGAAAGCCGTCGCGATTGGCGATGTAGAAACTGGCAAAGGTCTGGCACACCGTTTCCGCTGCCTGCCGGTCATTAATTTGAGTGAACAGTCTCCGCCGGACTATCTCAAAGGCTTCCTCGACCGCCACTGGTCTCCAGAGCGCATGTTTGCGTCCAAAGGTGTGCGCCAATGACTCAAGTGCCTTGCTACCCTGCCGGTCACCGGCCTCTTTTTCCGATTCCGGTAGCGATGCCAGCAGGATGGCCGTTGGAACTTTGCTGACGGCCTGGGTTAACGCCTGGGCAAAGGTCAAAATGGAGCCAAAGTTCCCCCCGATCAGGGTCTTACCTTCCACAAACTGTCGGGCATAGGCGACCAACTGATCAATGAGGATCACACAGGGGGCGTATCGGGTGAGCAATTCACTCAGTACGCCCTCGCCGATGGTACCTGACTCATCACCCCCCTCCACCAACGCATAGCCCTCGGCACCCCCCAGTTGCCAGGCCAGATCACCCCACAGGGTTCGGATGGTCAGTCCATCCCGCACGACCGGCTGATTGGGCGCAGACTTGCTGCCATCCAGCACCGCTATGCGGGCGCGGGGCAGCTCCGTGACTTGCGCTGCGTCCAGAATAGCCGACACGCCCTACAGCTCGCTCGCCGCCACCTCACCTTTGGCCAGATGGTAAACCGCCAGCATGGTATGCGTCTTGCCGCCGCCGAAAGCGGTCTGTAACTGGATGACCGGATCCCCCCCTTGCCAGCCAGACGCTTGATGACCGAATCCAGCAACAGCCGCATCCCCTCGGTGATAAACGTGCGCTGGTAAAACAGGGCCGGGTTCTGATATTCGGGCATGGCAGTACCGGTATGGACACGGGACAGATCCGCCGCGAACTCGGCTTGCTGGAAGGTGCCCTTGAGGACATCCTCGTGGGGAATGGCGATCTCACGCCAGAGTTTCAGGGTCATGCTTCTTGCTCCGTCGTTGCGGCGAAGATCGTCAGCTTCAGTTCGCTGTCATCGCTAAGTTGGTACTCGGGGTGCTTGCCCGAAAGGCGTTCACTCGTTTCCAGGATGATGGACACACCCTCGCCGCGCTTGTCCATGATGTGCTGCCGGTGGATCGTCAGTGTGTCGTCGACGATAGGGCAGCGTGCCAGCAGGCTGGTCAGTGCCTCGTTGCGGGCCGCCTGCCTGAAGGGCAGGCTTTCGGGTGTCATCGTGTTGGGCAACATGCCAGGTGAGTACAGCTCCAGCCGATCATCGAACAAGCGCAAGCGCACCTTCGCGCCGGCCATCGAGTAATCCCGGTGCGCCACTGCGTTGGTCACCGCCTCGAACACCGCCAACATATCGAATTGGGGAAGGTCCTCACGCCCACCTTGCGCAAGCTTGCGTGCAGCCATTTGCATGTTCTTCCGCACAAACGTGCAGGCGTCGAGGATCTGCTGATCCAGAGGTCCCACGATGTCCTGAGCATCACGCTGATACGCCCCCTCACCGCTGGGCACAACACTCTTGCCTTGATAGGCCACAGCTTGAATGAACGCGCCAGACAGGAACTGCCGGGCAACCGAACTACCCAGCAGTAGACCCGCGACGGTGGGGTGCCACTCGCCTTGTTCATCACGGGCAGCCATCGCCAGCTTGCTCATCAGCACCTCGGGCGCATCACCGCTACGCTGAGGCGCAAACCGTCTCCATAGTGCTTCGTTCAAATCGCCCAATGTGGCCCTGGGCACTGGCGTTTCATCGAAATGAATCAAGCGGGACTGGCTGCGTTGCTGGAACAGCCTGGCCAGCTGATCCGGCGCAATCGGGTGCTTGGACGACCCGACTCGATGGAGGTAGCCACCAGGGCCTTGATGTACGAAGAGGCTGCGCTCAATCGCCAGTCGAATGACGGGCTGCTCAACACCGCCGCCATCGGGCAAGGTCATGCGTTCGATGATGGGGGCTAGCGGTGGCTTGATCGACTGCTCACATGCCTGGTGAATCAGTTGTTCCATATCATCGAGTTTGTCCAGCGGAATACCCAGCACCTCGCGGCTCGTGTCTTCCACGCCGAGAAGCAGCACACCGCCCGAACTATTGGCAAACGCTGCCAATTCATCAGCCAGTGCGTCTTGCGACGGCCCCCTGACTTTCCCCCCTGCGAACTTCACCTCTTTGAGTTCGAGAAAGGTGTCCTCACCGAGCCTGATTTTTTCCAACAGTTCACTGCGTGTTGCAAACATCTCAAACCTCCCGACCAAGCCGCTTCCAGCGGCGTTCAAAGGCATCGCTACCTCCCTCCATCACACGACAAACCTCATCGCGTACCGCCTTGTCTTGCAGAGTACCGCTTTGCTGCACAAAACATTGCCCTCGACCGAACTCCATCACGTGTACCAGCTCGGCATCCCCGTTCACCACCACATTCGGGTTGTGCGTGACGACAATCAGTTGACGCCGCAGCTTGTTTTCCCTGATCTGTTGAACGATCAGTTGGTAGATCAGGTGATTGTCCAGGTCGTCCTCGGGCTGATCCAGAACGATGGGTTCTTCACCGAAGGCCAGCAGGAAGGCCAAAAGCGCAGCCGAGCGCTGCCCTTGTGACCCCTGGTTGATGGGACTCCAGGCATTGTCACGCTGGTATTCAATACGTAGATCATCTTCCGGAAACCAGGCCAATACATGGTCGGAAAATTCCGGCTTTTCACGCTTGCGCTGCAAGTAATTCCGGAAGTGACCGCCCAATGTCAAGTCGTCCAGGGCGTCTTCACCCTGCAATGTCTGTTTGGTGGCTGCCACTGCGGCCGCCTTACCTGCGTCGTCGGCCTGTGCCAGCGTGAGTGCCATTCCTCCTGATGGCTCACCATTCTCGACATTGAGAATGTCGTCCTCGAATCGGTTGTCCGTTACATCAATTAATTTGTGCAATTCACGCTCAATCTGACGTGGTTCAAAACCAAAGGGTACAACGGCAATTCGCACTTGTGTGTTGTTTGCCAATTTGCTTTCCAGGAACGACTGCCGCGCTCGCGTGATGGCTTGACGCTTCTCCACGAGCAACTTTTGTTGCGCTTCGATCTGCTTCGCCAGTTCCTGGCGATCAGATTTCATTTTCTGAAGCGCCTTGTGCTGCGTTTCCAGTTGCTGATTTTCCTGTATCAATCGGGTAAACGCCTGCGGGTCATTCACACCCTGCGCTGCGAGTTGCTGTTGTAAGGCAGTATGTACTTGCCGGGCTGCTTGAGCGCGTGCTTTCCACTGCGCATGGCGTGCATCCTGCTGCAAAGACTCAATCAACGCATTGAGCTTCTGCACCTGTACACGCAAACCAGCGCGAACCTGTTCGACCTGCGCGTCCGCGTCCTTGCGCCAAGCCAGGATGTCGGTATCCTGTGCCGTGAAGTGCTGGTTGTGCCAATCGTCTAAAATGATGTGTTCGGGCAATTCTGCAATGCGCTGTACACCATCGCGCAACTGCTCGAACAGGTTGCTCACCTCTCGTTCCTGATGCTGCGCCTGTGCATAGGCACGCAGCACTTTGGCATGGTCGGTCTGCGACAGTGCCGCCAATTTCTTTCCAGCCTCATCCCGCTTGCGCTCGACTTCGGCTTGTCCAGCCAGCTTGCCGTCCAGTTCGCGCAAACGCGCACGTTGTGTGAAGAACGTGCGCTTCGCTTCCTCGAAAAATTGTTTCAGTGGTTCAACATGGGCTGCTTCATCAATGATGGCAAGCAAGGTTTGCCGACCACTGCCCGCCATGGCGGCGATCTGCCCCTGCGAAAATATACGCAAGGGAAACCGTGCAGCATTGACGCTTTGACTGGGGGATGTTTGCCATTGTCCATTGCGCCACTCTTCCACCGCCGTACCTTGCCCATTGGCGTGCCAGGATAGGCGCAGCCGGTCATCCTCGTGCTGCCACTCCAGCCGGATCACTGTTTCGGCACGCAATGCGCCCTTGCCATCGCGTCCAGTGGCAACCTTGCGAAACTCGTCGAAATGTGTGCGCGGTTCGTTGTCTTGCCCTAATACTGTCAATTCCTGAACGCGCCCTGCTGCCAGTCGCAGGCCATGCACCACAGTGGACTTGCCTGTGCCTCGTCCGCCGACTACAGCATTGAAGAAGGGGGAGCAATCCAGCCTTGCAGTTTGGCCGTTGCCCATGTAGCGTGCATTTTCGATTTCAATGCCCGTGATGATGTGTGTGGGAATCTTGAACGGGTCAAATGGGCCTTCATCGCTGCGCCGGATGGAGACGCCATTGCCGTCAAGCAGCGCCAGGCGCAGGCCTTCGAGCCGGGGGCTGCCCATCTTGACCCAGGTGTACCGGCTACCAGGTACCCCGGTATCCTGGAAAGAGTGACAGTCGCTACCAAGGACTCGGGCCAGCTTGTTAACCTGTGCCTGCACGCAAGTCGGCGGGTTCCGGGTCATGTCCTCCCACTCGACCGCGAGGAGTTGTGCACTGTCAAAGATGCCCCGTAACGTGTTCGCATCCAGACGGCTTGCATTGCTGTCGTTGCGCCGTGCCAAGAGACCCTTGCCACCGTCGTCGGGCCGATCCGCATGTGCGGGTATTGGAATGCCGCCTGCGGCCAGGACGGCCTGGAAGACACCTTCGGGTTCTTCACTTGTCACGCCATCACTGTCTCCATCCGTGCCCTGGTAGCGAACAGTCGCCAGCAGGTCGGTGATGGTGCGAGTTGTCTGGGTCGGGTCAAAAATGGCCAGCAGATGGAATCCGCCACTAACCGAGATCTCCACACCAGGGAACAAGGTCAGCTCACGAAAGCCGACAGGTGCTTGCCCGCTATCAGCCAGTGCCTTCATCTTTGCGTATGCCGCCTTTAGCGGGTCAATCCATGTGCCGCTGTTATGGTCGGTGACTGCCACGCAGTCGATACCGGCTGCCATGTATTTGAGCAGCCATTTTTCAGGCGTCAATTCATTGGGCGTACCAACGGCTCGCTGCCAGCCGTTGGTGTCTTTCGAGACTGGCGTGTGAGTGTGGAAATCAAACGTCCACCAACGGGAGCCGGGATAAGACCATTCGGTATTTGCCATGTTGTTTCTCCGGATCAAATGTCCAAAGGTTGTCCGAGCGGCTGGGAGCGCGGCCATACTGGCCGCGTGGCGGGCGGGGCACCCGCGCTCCCAGCCTCAGAAGTTGTCGAAGCCGGTCTGTTCGCCGCTACGACCGATTTCGCTGGCCGCCCGCTCGATATTGCTCCAGGCGGTGACCAGCTCATTATAGGCCCGGGCATCGTCGGCCCAGCCCTTGCGCTCGCAGAGGGTATAGAGTCGGTAGGCCAGTGCCCGAATCGGTTCGGCCCGGGTGGACATACGGGCCAGCAAGGCTCCGGCTTCGGATTCACCCTGCTGGTTCAGGGCGCGGATGAACTGATGCAGTGCCTCCCAGATCGGGATGCGCTTATCATTTTCGGGTGACCAGTCGCGTGGGTACTCGGCCCAGCGCAACAAGCGCAGCTTGCCGCTACCCGACTCGATGACGCCCGCCTCCTGCATTCCCTGAACGCTGGTGCCCTTGGCGCGGGCCAGCACATCGGCCTGACCGTATTGACCCTCGGCCCAACCCTACAGCACCGCACCGGCAGAGTCGTTCAGGGGGCACGTTTCTGCGAAGTCCCAAACCATTGGTATTGCTTGCCGTGCGAACAGGTGACGCACTCGCCAATCGGTTGGCCCCCACGCGCAGAGAGCGTTGCACATGTCTGTGCATCTGGAAACACCAAACCCCAAATAAACCCCCACAGCCTGTGCATAGGCCAGCGTGCCGCTGCCATCGGCATCCAGTCCCATGCCATCATCAACCATCCCCGCCGCCAACGCATCCTGCCTGCACTTCTCGATGGCTTCCTGTACCAGGTCGGAAAAGGTGGTCAGGGCTACCAGTTGGCGAGGGGTGAAGAGGTCGCCGAATTTGGTAAGCCCGTAATTTGGTGTCTTGAAGTCTCGCGGGTTGTTCGGCAGATTCATTTCAGGCGACCACTCTGGCTTAGTACTCTCGGCAACGGCAATCTGCTCGGGCGTAGGCGACAGATAGATTCGTCCTCGCGCACCTTCAGCAACAATGGCCATGAGGCGCTGGCCCATGCGACCAGCCTTGCCTTCGGTACGAATGTGGTTGCAGTCGATTGGTGATTGTGAGAGCAGGCAGATAAAAGCGGCGCGCTTGCCTGCCGTAGTTCCCCTCTTCGCCCCCTCCGGCGGCGTCCCCACCTTCACCGTGAACCGATAACCATCGCCCTCGACAATCGGCTCCACATAGGCTTCCTTGCCTGCCTTGCTCGATAGCACAAAGGTTGAAGCCAGCGGCACTTCGGCATGGCTGAAGGCCGGGTTGGGGCTGCGCACGGTGCGTGCCCACAGCCAGGCGATGACGGTCAGCTTTTGACCGATCAGCGGGATGAGATCGGGCCTGGGAGTGTGGGTGCAGGGAGCGCGGCCATCCTGGCCGCTCGCGGACGGGACGCCCGCGCTCCCGGCCATTTGGGCGGTCATTTCGATTTTGGGATACAGGTAGCCGATACGCTTTTCCGTCTCGGCCCGCATCCAGGCACCGTAGCGGCGTACATCTTCAGCCAGACCGCGTGCCCCCGACCAGTCATCGTGCAGTTTGACCTGCTTTTCACCTTGCGGAATCGGCCCCACCGGCGCACAGCCTGCGAACCGGGGCGGAATTTCGATCATGGCCTTGTTGATGGTCACCGCCACCGGGTTGAGATCGCTGGCATAGCTTTCGAGGCCCAGCCGCTGGGCTTCCAGCGGCAGTGCCCCGCCGCCCGCAAACGGGTCATGAAAAGCCGGCAGTTTGTCGGGATTGAACAGTTAGGCGGCTTGCGGGTGGTTTTTGTTGAGTTCGCAGGTTTCCCGCCACGACCGGTGAATCTCGGCGCGGGCACGTTCCAGCACTTCTTCGTTGTTGGTGTTTTCCCACTTCACCAGGTCTTCCATGATCCTGAACAGGCGTTCACGCTCGATGGCCGCTTTCTCCTTGTTGACTCCATACTTGAAGCCGCCGCCCTGCTGGTAGCCGGGGTCATTGACCATCTGGGCGAAAATGACCGCACGGGCCGCCGCCAGTGGTCGCCGTGCCCACCAGAGATGCAGCGTGGACGGATGCCCGTGGCGGATGGACTTCTCACGGGCTGCCGCAGCATTGATGGCATCGAGTGGCAGGGCGACTTCGATGAGTTTTTTGGGGGTTTTGATGGGGGTCATACGAGTCCTGGGGCATGCTGTTGCAAGGTCTGCTCGGCAATTGGGCCGAAAAACTGGCGTGTCAGGCTGAAGAAACGACTTAGGCGTTGATTGCGTGGCAGCAAGTCAATACTGGCCAGATCGGACAAGTTCCAGCCTTTGGTTTGGTGCTCTTGAAAGAGCTGATCGAGCTCATCCCACCATTGCTGCCTGCGGGTAATTAAGTAGGGGCTATTGAGATTGAGTAGTGTGATGGTGTAGCCCGCTTTGTCAGCATCCTGAACCGAGAGCCCTTGTGCGGGAACTACGCGCCCGTCTGAGAGGTAGGCGAAGAAACGTTGGCAATCGGGATGGTGGCAGGAAACAAAACGAGTCATATCGACCGCCTGTTGTTTGCCCGATGCGTGGCCACCAAAGACTTCATCGCCTTGCGCCTTGAAGACTTGCAGGTCGTTGGCACTGTTGAGGGCACTGGCAGCCAGGTTGGTGTAGTCGAAGGTGCGTGCCGGGTTCTGACTTTTGTTTTCTACGTGCTCAATGTGGTAGCCCAAACCTTCTTCATCGGCGCGTAACTCGCTGTAACAGCAAAGTTGGTATTGCTCGTCGAGCAGGCATTGCTGAACGTAAGCCTTGTACGAAAAACTACCCCAACGACTGGTGGCTTGCGCGTGCGTAAGCGGTGGGTTGGCGTGGGCTTGGCTGAGATGATAGCCGTCAGAGCCTTGCTTGGTAATGGCCCTCATCGCTTCAGTACCTCCTGGCGTTGAATGCTGCGTTGCAGTCGTTGCAATTGCGGGTGTTGCTCGCCCAGCGCGGCAATCAGTCTTTGCATCAACTGCGTAGCCTCGGCACTTTGATAGTTGCCTTGGTCGACCCATTCGGCTAAACGCTGCAGGTCGGCTTTTTCAATGACGGGTGGCTGCGGATCAACCATCATCACGCTGTACAGCACGGCACCACTGGGCTCGCCATAGGTCATGGCCAAGGGCGGTGCAGCAATGATTTTGCCACTTGCATCGGGGCCGATAACCCGGATATTTTCGCGTTTGACCGTGCTGAGCACTTGCGGGCTGTGGGTGGTGACGATGAACTGGACTACAGGAAATGCTTGAGTAAGGCTTTGCAGCACGACCTGCTGCCATTCAGGATGCAGGTGCATATCCACTTCGTCTATCAACACAATCCCCGGCGTCTGCGCGGCAGCTTGCGCACCAAGCTGCCCGTTAAGCTTGGTGGCACGAAACGCTATATCTGCAACCATGCCGATCATGTTGCGAATACCGTCGCTAAGAAGCTCGACAGGAAGTTCGCCATGCTGATCGTGATGTGCGACGAGTGTGTCGAGCTTGAAGCTGTATTCGATTTCTTTCCATCCAGCAGGTATCAGGCACGCGCTGACCGCATTTTTGACGGAAGCAATATAGCTGGCGAATTCCTTGTATGCAGGTGTGTCGGATTGTTCCCTTAGCTGCATATCCTTGGCATTGACGCTCCAGTAGCGGAACCATTCGACGAATGTTTTGTACTTGGAAGCCGGGTCCAAACAGTCGGTGTAGCCGATGGTGCGGGAGGTGCGCTGGATTCTTTTCGCCCAAGGCTCCTTCTTTTGTTTCTTTTGTTGCCAGAGACGACTGGTGCCGTAGTAGGCAATCAGAGGTAACAAAACATCATTGCCCGGTGTGCGCACAGACTCTTGCATGCGCTTGCCGTAGTCGATGAGGTCTTTGGCATCCTTGATGGTGGTTTTGGCCTTAGTTGGGCTGGTTAGCGAACGCTGCCAAGTTGAGGGTGCATGATCGTTGCCAAGGCTGTCGATTAAACTGCCAGGGATGAAACCGGTAGCTTCCAGGCTGACCCCCTTTGGGGCGTATTCCATTTCGTTGGTCGCTGTTTGGCGAATTTGAGTCAGGCGGATGTCACTGGGCTCAAAATGCTTGCCGACTGCTTCGTCAAATGCGCCAATGTAGGGGCCAAATGCTACTGCGATGGCATCAAGGATAGATGTCTTGCCTGCTCCGTTAGCTGCAATTAGCACCGTCATCTGGTGATGGAACTCAATATCAATCGATTCGAAACAGCGGTAATCACGCAGTCTCAATTTCTGAAGATTCAGATAGGGCATGGTGCCTCCGCACGTTTCAGTAATTCGTTTAAATCCAGGTTGATGCTGGTGACTGCCCAATCCGGCTCCTGTGTGAACGGCTTGGTCACGTAGAACGGCCCCTCGTGTTGGTCGCCATCCACCAGGACAATGGCCAGCATGAATTTGTCTTGCTGGTTCAGCCCGTAGAGGATTTCGTTGCGGGTCACAGTCACCGTGCTGCTGCCCTTGGCGCGGCCTTTGACCTCGATGTGGCGGGACGGCGGGAGCTTGCCGTCCAGTGCCTTCGGCAGGCTGGTCACATCCCAACCGCACTTTTGCGCCGACACATCAATCACTTCGTAGCCAAGAGCACGCTCGGCGTCCATCACGGCCCTCATGGCGACCCACTCCACACGTGCCCGGGCGTCAGCGTCAGTTGTCCAGCTTGCTGCTGATTCAGGTTCTCCCTTGCGCTGCGCCAGCAGACCTGCCGGAATCACCAGTGCGTGCCGACCACCACCGGTGTGGCCGCGATGTCGTCCTGCAGCTTGATGTAGCGATCCGACCAGTAGTTGATTTCCTTGACCAGCCGCTCGTGGACGGCGGTCAAGGTCTTGTCCACGCTGTGTTCGCGTCGGGTACGCACCTCGTCGAAGTGTTCCGGTACAAGGTAGGTGGATGCATGGGCCAGTGCTTGCTGCTCAAGGTTCTGTGTGATCCACGGCGCACTTAAAACATCTTCGATCAGAAACCTGTCGGCCTGGCTGACGGGTTCCAGATTGAGGTAGGGTGCCCAACCGGCGTTGAGCGCGTTGCCTTGATTGTCGATTTCGATAAACTGCATTCGGCGGGAAATGACATGTGCGGAATCAGTGCCTTCCTTTTCTGCTTTGAGTTGATCGATTTCGGCTAAAAGCTGCTCGTTTTGTGCTGAAAGTTGCCGTATCAGCACTTTTAAGCATTCGATGTCGTTGGGTAACTCTGTCATCCGCCTAGTTTAGCAGGTTATGGAGGGGGGGCTAAGTAGTTACAAAATACGTCAGGAAATGCAAAATACAACGACATGCGTTTCATTTTGATGATGACACGATCGGAAAGGGGCTGTTACATCTGCGTGCACGTCAAGAAGCGTGCGACTGTGCTGATGCGTAGCGAACGGGTGCGCGAGTCCTCCAGTACGATGACGCGAGGGTGCTCAAATCATCGAGAGCACGCCATAAAGGCCAGGGCGTTACTATCTGGCTCTGAAAGCGGACGCGGGTTCGGTTCCGCGCTCCACAGACAAAGGCCCGGATTTACCATCCGGGCCTTTTTTATTGCCTGAAATTTACCCGTCTCCGGGGCTGCCATCCGCAGACAACGGCTCAAGTGCCCGTCATCCGGTCGACTGGTTCTGCATCCGGGTGATGGCGATGGCCGTTGCCGCAGCGCGGGTTTCGACGCCGAGTTTGATGAAGACATGATCCAGATGCTTGTTCACGGTGCGCGGGCTGATTGCCAGTACCTCGCCGATCTGGCGATTGGTCTTGCCGTAAGCCACCCACATCAGGATTTCCGCCTCGCGGTGGGTCAGTCCGAACTGCTCCTTGACACCCGACATATTGAATTTGTGGCTTTCGGATTTGAACAGTAAAAGGCTGCCTCCCATGACCGGATCGGTAGTCAGGGTGGCCGTGACGATTCCGGTTTCGGTGGCGAAAGAGCCGGGCCCGATTTCGGTGGCACCGTTCTTCAGGCTATCGGCCACCCACCGGGCTACCGCCGGAGGCCATTCGCTGTCGGTATCCGGTTCGCCCGTTCCCAGCGCGGCCAGTACACGCCTGGCCGACTCGGTCATCCATAAAATCCGTGCATTTTCATCCAGAGCCACGGCAGCCTGGGCCGCAGATTCCAGTGCCTGACGGGCCTGCTGGACACTGCGGGAACGACGCAGGTGGGCCTGAATCCGGGCAATCACTTCAGCTGGTCGCACCGGTTTCACGACATAATCGACTGCGCCGGTTCCGAATCCCCTTATCACATGCTCGGTATCGTCCAGCGCGGTCATGAAAATTACCGGTATATCCCGCAGTGCCGGATCCGCCTGAATACGACGGCACAACTCAAAGCCATCCATACCGGGCATGACGGCGTCCAGCAAAATCACATGCGGACGAATCAGCTTGAGCTGTTCCAGGGCCATCTGACCATCCAGAGCCACCAGGGCGGAAAATCCGGCCTGATTCAACGCAGTAGAGAGAAAATTGAGGTTATTGGGGACATCATCGACGATCAGTACGATGTCCCGGTCAGGGAGTGTCTTCATCGACATGGCTTGATTCTTCCGAAAACATCTGTTGCAGCTCACGCAGCCGGAATTGCCGGGCCAGTTGCAGTCCGGTTGCGGCGAATGACTGATAGCGGGCATCCTGATTGCAAAGCCCTTCGAGAATCTCCACGATGCCGCTGACATAGCCGATCCGGGCAAAATGGAGCAAATTTGCCCGGGTTTCATGATCGGGTCGAGCCGGTTCAAGAGCAGCGATGAGCGGGGCTGTATGGGAGGGTGTCGGTACGGAGGTCCAGTGTAACCCCAGATGTTCGCGCAGCTTGTCCCTGAGTTCAGCCAGACGCAGGGGTTTGACCAGATACCCGCTGGCCCCCGTTTCCAGTGCCTCGCTGCGGTCGCCATCAAAGGCATTGGCGGATACGATCAATATGGGACCGGCATAATTCATCTCCAGGCGCAGTCGGCGCAGGGTTTCCAGGCCGTCCAGGCCCGGCATGGCCAGATCAAGCAGGATCAGGTCGGGCCGGGTATCGGCGAGAGCGGCCAGGCACGCCTCACCGGAATCGGCCTGCATGACCCTGAATCCCGATAACGCCAGCAAACGGGCCTGCATGTCACGCTGAACGGGGTCGTCATCTGTCACGAGGAGGGTTCGTTGCGGTCCTTCATAGCCGCTGAGCCACTCCACGGCAGGGCGAACCGGTGCCCCTACAACTACGGGCAGGTACAGGCGAACCCGGAATGTCGTACCCACACCGGGCTGGCTGGTAACGGTCAGTTCGCCCCCCATGATTTCGGTGAACATTTTGGTGATGGTGAGTCCCAGCCCGGCACCGGGCAGGCTTGTTGAGGTGGCGGCGCGCTGAAAGGGTTGAAAGATGCGTTCGATATCTGCCGGATCAATGCCAATACCGGTGTCCTGTACCGCAAAATGTACGATGCCGCTGGCATAGCGTACCCGTAACGTCACGGTTCCTGACGGGGTAAATTTGACGGCATTGTTGAGCAGGTTGATCAGTATCTGTCGCACCCGTTTTTCGTCTCCCTTGACGGTTCGCGGTAAAGGCGAATCAAAGTGGCACAGGAACATCAGAGCCTTGTCCCGGCTTTGCAGGCGTATGGCATCAGCCGTCTGTTCCAGCAGTCCGATCAGATCAAACGGATGTCGGAGCAGTTGCAGTTTGCGGGCTTCGATCTTGGCCAGATCCAAAATATCGTCGATCAGGCTGGACAGGTGTTCGCCACTGCCGCGAATAATTTCAATCACCTCGCGATGGCGGGATTCAAGGCCAGGATCTGCAATCAGTATCTCGGAAAATCCCAGCACACTGTTCAAGGGGCCGCGCAGTTCGTGGCTCATGCCACTCAGAAATGCGCTTTTGGCCAGATTGGCCTGATCGGCCCGCTCCATCGCCGCCTGTAGCTTGGCATCCGTGCGGTGGTGTTCTGCTATCTCTTTCAGCAGCAGGTGAGTCTGCTTGTTGGATTCATCCTGTGCCGCCCGTCGGCTTTCGCCGGTCAGTAATAACCACCAGGCTGCAAACCCCATCAGAATCAGCAAGGTGATGTAGAGTTTCAGGAAACCATCCGCCAGCCGGTTGCGAATCTCCAGATCCACTGTCGTCAAGTTCATGGTTACCTGACTGTAGACCAGGCCGACCGATGCGGTGGTAATGAGGGTGAGCAGCAGGAATGCGCTGATGTAAAGACCTACCCGGGTACGCCAGACTCCCGCCAGGGAGCCCGGCAACACGGCATCGAGTACCCGGTCGATCTGATGTCCAAGGTGGGCTGCCGGTTTGCAGGCATCACCACAGCGCACATCCAGGGAACAGCACAGCGAACAGATGACGCCTTCGTAGGCGGGACACCAGGTCTTGTCCTCGACCTCGAAATGCCGGTCACAGATACAGCAGCATTGTCCCTCCAGGGATTCCGGCGAAACCCGCTCGCGGGCCAGGTAATAGCGGCCCCGGGTCAGGACGGCAAGGGTGGGCACCAGCACAAAAGCGACCGCCAGGGCCACGAAGGGGGAAAAAGCGCCGACGTCTTCTCCGAATAGACCCAGATAGGCGATGATCGATACCACCGAGGCGATAATCATGGCGCCTACGCCCACCGGATTGATGTCGTACAGATGGCCTCGCTT
>SXGU01447403.1_pt1 | contig 15178 bp, 12 predicted proteins | sample 3174531 | NCBI WGS metagenome assembly SXGU01 (sample SAMN11356863, study PRJNA531348) | freshwater metagenome | isolation source: freshwater sample F1-140 | place: China: Fuxian Lake, Yuxi | collected 2017-12-25
ATCCAGAAGCTGGAAGAGGAGAACCCGGAGGCTGCTGCCGCCCTGCGCGAGAAGTTCAGCCAGTGACCAAGCCTTCCACTGCTAACGGGGGTTTCCCCAGCGTCGTGGTGACCGCCGTCGAGGCGACCACCGCACTCGGCGCGGATATCGACAGCACGTGGAAGGCCCTACTGGCCGGGGAGAGCGGAATCCGGGTCCTCGAGGACGACTTCGTCACCAAGTGGGATTTGCCGGTTCGGATCGGCGGGCATCTCGTCGATCCGATCGACGACCACATGGGGCGACTGGATCTGCGACGGATGTCCTATGTCCAGCGCATGTCGAAGTACCTCGGCCGCAAGATGTGGGACGCCGCCGGCGCCCCCGAGGTCGATCCGGACCGATTCTCCGTGGTGATCGGCACCGGTCTCGGCGGTGGCGAGAAGATCGTCGAGACCTACGACGTGATGAACGAGGGCGGCATCCGCAAGGTTTCGCCGCTCGCGGTTCAGATGATCATGCCCAATGGCGCTGCGGCCGTCGTCGGTCTTGACCTCGGCGCGCGGGCCGGGGTCATCACCCCGGTGTCGGCGTGCTCGTCCGGTTCGGAGGCCATCGCCCACGCCTGGCGACAACTCGTCATGGGTGATGCCGATATCGCGGTCTGCGGTGGCGTCGAAGGCGTGATCGAGGCACTGCCCATCGCCGCGTTCTCGATGATGCGTGCGATGTCGACCCGCAACGACGATCCGGCGGCCGCCTCCCGGCCGTTCGACAAAGACCGCGACGGATTCGTCTTCGGCGAAGCCGGCGCGATGATGATCATCGAAACCGAAGAACACGCCAAGGCCCGCGGTGCCACGCCACTGGCCCGACTGCTCGGCGCCGGCGTCACCTCGGACGCCTTCCACATGGTCGCTCCGGCGCCGGACGGCCTGCGGGCCGGCCGGGCGATGACCCGGGCGTTGGAGTTAGCGGGCCTGTCCCCTGCCGACATCAACCATGTCAACGCCCATGCCACCTCGACGTCGATCGGCGACACCGCTGAGGCCAACGCAATCCGCGTCGCCGGTGTGCAGCACGCCCCGGTCTACGCGCCGAAATCCGCGCTGGGTCACTCCATTGGGGCGGTCGGCGCACTTGAGTCGATCCTGACCGTGCTCACGCTGCGCGACGGCGTCATCCCGCCGACGCTGAATTACCAGACACCGGACCCCGAGATCGACTTGGATGTCGTCGCCGGCGAACCGCGCTATGGCGACTATCGGTATGCGATCAACAACTCGTTCGGCTTCGGCGGTCACAACGTCGCGCTCGCCTTCGGGCGATACTAGCGATCCCGAGCTACCCAAGACCCGAAGGTTCCCGGGACTCCGAGCACGAAGGGATGACCACACGCAGATGGCGGACTTAACTCAATTGTCTACTGGGAACGGATTTCCCAACGTGGTCGTCACTGGCATCGCCATGACCACTGCCCTGGCCGTTGATGCCGAGAACACCTGGAAGAAGCTTCTCGACGGCCAGAGCGGGATCCGGACCCTCGAGGACCCGTTCGTCGAGGAGTACGACCTGCCGGTGCGCATCGGCGGGCACCTGCTTGAGGATTTCGAATCCGATCTGGGCCGAGTGGAGAAGCGCCGCCTGTCGTATCTGCAGAAGATGTCGACCGTGCTCGGCAGGCGGGTCTGGCAGAACGCCGGTTCGCCCGACGTCGACACTCGCCGACTGATGGTCTCCATCGGAACCGGAATGGGCTCGTCGGAGGAACTTGTATTCGCCTATGACGGCATGCGCACCAAGGGATTCCGGGCCGTCTCGCCGCTGGTTGTTCAGATGTTCATGCCCAACGGGCCTGCGGCGGTCGTCGGACTCGATCTGGGAGCCAGGGCCGGGGTATCCACCCCGATCGCCGCGTGCGCATCGGGGTCGGAGGCGATCGCCCACGCGTGGCGCAACATCGTGTACGGCGAAGCCGATATCGCCGTCTGCGGCGGCGTGGAGACCAAGATCGAAGCCGTTCCGATCGCTGGATTCGCCCAGATGCGCATCGTGCTGTCCAACACCAACGACGATCCTGCCGGTGCCTGCCGACCGTTCGACGCCGACCGCAACGGCTTCGTCTTCGGCGAGGGCGGCGCACTGATGGTCATCGAGACCGAGGAGCACGCCATAGCTCGCGGAGCCCCCATCCTGGCCCGCATTATGGGGGCCGCGATCACCTCCGACGGCTACCACATCGTGGCACCCGATCCCAACGGCGAGCGCGCCGGTCACGCGATGACCCGGGCCATCCAATTGGCAGGCCTGACACCGCAGGACATCGACCACATCAACGCCCACGCGACCGGCACCCAGGTCGGAGACGTCGCAGAGGGCAAAGCGATCAACAATGCGATGGGCAGCCACCGACCGGCGGTGTACGCACCGAAGTCGGCGCTGGGCCATTCGGTGGGGGCCGTCGGCGCGGTGGAGTCCATTCTCACCGTGTTGGCACTCCGCGACGGTGTGATCCCGCCCACGCTGAATCTGCGGAATCTCGATCCGGATATTGACCTGGACGTCGTGGCCGGCGAACCCCGGTCGGGCAACTACCGATACGCCATCAACAACTCGTTCGGGTTCGGTGGCCACAACGTCGCCATCGCCTTCGGAAAGTACTGAGAACCGACGGTGGAGGCACCCTGAAGCCCATCCTGCTGGCACCCATCCCGCTGGCACCCATCCGGCGCGCACAAGGAGGTAGAGATGACCATCATGGCCCCTGACGTGATTGGCGAAACGCTCGATCCGCGTGACCCGTTGCTGCGGCTGCGGACCTTCTTCGACGACGACAGCGTCGAACCACTGCACGAGCGGGATCAGTCCGGAATCCTGGCCGCGGCCGGCACCGTCAACGGCCTGCGCACCATTGCGTTCTGCACCGATGGCACCGTCATGGGCGGCGCGATGGGTGTCGACGGCTGTCGCCACATCGTCGATGCCTACGACCTCGCGATCGACGAGCAGAGTCCGATCGTGGGCATCTGGCACTCCGGCGGTGCCCGACTGGCCGAAGGTGTCAAGGCATTGCACGCGGTGGGCCTGGTGTTCGAGGCGATGATCCGGGCATCCGGTTACATCCCCCAGATTTCGGTCGTGGTCGGCTTCGCCGCCGGCGGCGCCGCATACGGACCCGCACTGACCGACGTCGTCGTGATGGCACCGGAGGGCCGGGTCTTCGTCACCGGACCCGACGTGGTGCGCAGCGTTACCGGCGAAGACGTCGACATGGCTTCCCTCGGCGGCCCGGACACCCACCACCGCAAGTCCGGGGTGTGTCACATCGTCGCCGACGACGAACCCGATGCCTACGCGCGCGGACGTCGGCTGGTCGGATTGTTCTGCCAGCAGGGCATTTTCGACCGCGCCAAGGCCGAGGCCGGCGACGTCGACCTGCACGCCCTGCTGCCCGACTCCGCCCGGCGTGCCTACGACGTGCATCCGCTCGTCGAAGCCCTGCTGGACTCCGACGAGCCGTTCGAGGAGTTCCAGTCCAAGTGGGCCCCCTCGATGGTGGTCGGATTGGGTCGGCTGTCGGGCCGGACCGTCGGTGTTCTGGCCAACAATCCGCTCCGTCTCGGCGGCTGTCTGAACTCCGAGAGCGCTGAGAAGGCTGCGCGTTTCGTGCGGTTATGCGACGCCTTCGGCATTCCCCTGGTGGTGATCGTCGACGTGCCGGGCTACCTGCCCGGTGTCGATCAGGAATGGGGTGGCGTGGTGCGCCGCGGCGCGAAACTACTGCACGCGTTCGGCGAGGCCTCGGTACCCCGCGTGACACTGGTGACCCGCAAGATCTACGGCGGCGCCTACATCGCGATGAATTCCCGGTCGCTGGGTGCCACCAAGGTGTTCGCCTGGCCGGATGCCGAAGTCGCCGTGATGGGTGCGAAAGCGGCCGTCGGCATCCTGCACAAGCGCAAGCTCGCCGCGGCCCCCGATGATGAGCGCGAAGCGCTGCACACCGAACTGGCCGCCGAGCACGAGCGCATCGCCGGCGGGGTAGACGCCGCGATCGAGATCGGGGTGGTGGACGAGAAGATCGATCCCGCCCATACCCGTAGCAAGCTCACACAGACGCTGGCCGAGGCCCCGAACCGGCGCGGCCGCCACAAGAACATCCCGCTCTAAAAGGCGGACCTCACCGGGCGGCGGCGAGGAGTTCGGTGGCCGCGTCCACCGCACGCTCACGGTCCCCGACGACCAACCCGATGCGGGTGCGTCGATCCAGGATGTCCTCGATGTCGAGCGCACCCTCGTGGGTGACTGCGAACTCGAACTCCGCGCGCGTCACGTCGATTCGCTCCGCTACCGCCATGGCCGGCCGGTCGCAGTGCGCAGCGGCGATCACATGCCGCGATTCCGCACCGTAGCGTGCCACCAGGGAGCTCGGGAGTTCCCCGGTAGTCCGGATGATTCCGCTGTTTCGCTGCGCGGAAACGGGATTGGCCGCCGCTCCGACCAGAGGCAGGTTGCGCGTGCGGCACGGACCCGCAGCCAACCCGCGAGCGGCGATCGCCCGATCCAGGACATCCTCGGCCATATACCGATATTCGGTCAGCTTTCCACCGACGACACTGAACAGCCCCGAGTCGGACTCCAGCACCGCGTGATCGCGGGACAGGTCCGCAGTACGGCCGCCGCTATCTCCCGCGATGTCGATCAGCGGTCGCAAACCGGCGTAGGTGCCGGTGACATCCGCTGGGGTCAGCCCGGTCTGCAACGCGGTATTGACGACGTCGAGCAGGAATGAGACTTCACCCGGGGTCGGTTCCGGGACGTCCGGTATCGGACCCGGTGCCTCCTCGTCGGTGAGCCCCAGATAGATCCGGCCGAGTTGCACCGGCAGGGCGAAGACGAATCGGTTGGTCTCCCCCGGGATCGGGATCGTCAGCGCCGCCGTCGGATTGCCGAACGATGACGCGTCGAACACCAGATGTGTACCGCGGCTGGGTCGCAGCCGAATCGACGAGTCCACCTCGGCGGCCCACACCCCCGCAGCGTTGATCACCGCTCGCGCCGACAGATCCAGGGACTCCCCGGTCAACTCGTCGGTGAGGTGCACCGAAGTCCCGGTAGCCGAGGAAACACCCACCCGGGTGAGGATGCGCGCGCCGTGCTGGGCGGCCGTGCGTGCCACCGCAACCACCAATCGGGCGTCGTCGATCAGCTGTCCGTCATAGGCCAGCAGGGCACCGTCGAGCCCGTCACGACGCACGGTGGGAGCCATCGCCACCGCCTGCTCAGCGCTGATCCGGCTCGGCCGGGGCAGAACCGAGGACCGGGTTCCGGCCATGGCGCGCAACACATCCCCGGCCAGGAACCCGGTTCGCACCAGTGCCCGCTGCGAGCGGCGCATCGCCGGCAGCAGCGGCACAAGTTGCGGCATTGCTTTGACCAGGTGCGGCGCGTTGACCGACATCAGGATGCCGCGCTCCACCGAACTGCGGCGGGCGATGCCGACATTGCCGCTGGCCAGATACCGCAGCCCGCCGTGGGCCAGCTTCGAACTCCATCGGCTGGTGCCGAAGGCCAAATCATGCTTCTCCACGAGCACCACCGACAGTCCGCGGCTGGCGGCGTCGAGTGCGAGACCGGTACCGGTGATCCCGCCGCCGATGACGATGATGTCAACCGCCGCGCCATCACCGAGTGCAGTCAGTTCGGTCCGTCGGCGGGCTGCGTTAAGAGCACTGAGGTCACGCATGGGGGTATCACTCACGGGCACAGGTATCCGTTCAATGTGTGGGCGAGTTCGACACTAAGTGCATCGGCGTCCAGGATGGGCTCGACAATCTGTCCAGACTGGATCGTCGACTGAGCGATCAGCACAATCATGGCTGCCAGCTGCCGAGGATCTGCCCGACGAACACTGTTGTGCAGCGGGCCTTTCCGGATCTCCTCAGCAAGTACGTCGATGAGGATCTGCTGGCTGGTACCCAACCGGTCCGAAATGTAGACCATCGCCAGTTCCGGAGCCGAGCGAAGAACCGTGCGGATAAGTTCATCGCGTCGCAGCCGGCCCGCCACCTCGGTGATCCGCTGGACCAGGGCGTCGCGGCCCGTGCCGCGCATCGGAACCTCGCGCCAGGCTCCGGTGATCCGATCGGTCAGTAGCGCGGCCAGGATGGTCGCCGTGTCCGGCCAGCGCCGGTACACGGTCGGCCTGCTCACCCCGGCCCGGCGGGCGATCTCGGCCAGCGTGACTCGTTGCACGCCGAAGTCGCGTACGCAGCTGGCCGCGGCGGTCAGTATCCGGTCGCCGACATCCACCGACTCGTCGTTACTGATTGACAACATCTGTAATACTGTAATCCATGGTCGACAGTGCTGCCGGAAATCGCCTCCTACCCCCGATGGCCTGGAACGGCTGGGGCGATCCGGAGCTGGCCAAACCGCTCTCAGCCGGTATCCGCTCACTGCTCGAGCAGGCACTGGGCGTGACCGCAACCGAGATCGCCGCACCCGGCATCGACGAGGTGCGCCTATCTCCGAGTGCGTTGTCGCGGGATCATCGCGACGGGTTGGCCGCCATCGTCGGCAACGACTACCTGCACATGGGCGACCGCGAGCGGCTCCTACACGCCGGCGGTAAGTCGACGCTGGATCTGTTGCAGCGCAGACAGTTTCACCAGGAGGCACCCGATGCTGTGCTTCTGCCGGGCAGTGAAGACGAGATTGTCGCCGTCCTCGCGTACTGCAGCCGGCACCGTGTTGCGGTAGTGCCGTTCGGCGGTGGCACCAGCGTGGTCGGCGGACTGGATCCGCTCCGGGGTGGATTCGACGCCGTCGTCACGCTGGATCTGCGCCGCTTCGACGCCCTGCACTGGCTCGACGAAATCTCCGGTGAGGCCGAACTCGGCGCCGGGGTCACCGGACCGGATGCGGAGCGACTCCTCGGCGAGCGCGGGTTCTCACTGGGGCATTTCCCGCAGAGTTTCCGCTTCGCCAGCATCGGCGGTTTCGCCGCAACCCGCTCCTCCGGTCAGAACTCCGCGGGCTATGGCCGCTTCAACGACATGGTCCGCGGCATGCGGGTCATCAGCCCGGCCGGTGTTCTGGATCTGGGCCGGGCGCCCGCGTCGGCTGCTGGGCCGGACCTTCGCGAACTGTTCGCCGGATCCGAGGGCGTGTTCGGCATCATCACCCGAGTCCGGGTACGCGTTCATCCGATCCCCGAGAGCGTGCGCTACGAGGCGTGGTCGTTTCCGGACTTCCCTACCGGTGCCGAGGCACTACGCACGGTGACGCAGACCGGTGCCGGCCCCACCGTGCTTCGGCTGTCAGACGAAGTCGAGACGGGAGTCAACCTGGCCACCACCGAGAGCATCGGCGAGCAGAGCATCACCGGCGGTTGCCTGGCAATCACTCTGTTCGAGGGCAGCCCCGAACACACCGCGAGCCGCCATGAGGAAACCCGCGCGCTGCTTTTCTCCCAGGGCGGCATGTCCCTGGGCGAAGGCCCCGCGAAGGCTTGGGAGCACGGCCGTTTCAACGCCCCCTATCTGCGCGATGCGCTGTTGTCGGCCGGCGCGCTGTGCGAGACCCTGGAGACCGCTACGACGTGGTCGAATCTCGGTGTTCTCAAGGCGGCGGTGACCGAAGCCCTGACGACGGCTCTCACCGAAAGCGGCACCGCCGCTCTGGTCATGTGCCACATTTCGCATGTGTATCCATCCGGTGCCTCGCTGTACTTCACCGTCGTCGCCGGACAACGTGGCGACGCCGCGCAGCAGTGGAAAACCGCCAAAGCCGCGGCGGCACAGGCCATCGTCGACAACGGCGGCACGATCACTCATCACCACGCGGTCGGCGCCGATCATCGGCCGTGGATGACCGCGGAGATCGGAGATCTCGGCGTGGCGGTGCTGCGCGCGGTCAAGCAGACGCTGGACCCGGCCGGAATTCTCAATCCGGGCAAGCTCATTCCATGACCGGAATCAGCCGCGTCACGCTGCTGACCAACCCGAAGGCGGGCCACGGCAACGCCCCGCACGCGGCCGAGCGCGCCGTCGCCCGCTTCCAGGAACGTGGCGTCGACGTCACCGAGATCGTCGGCCGCGATCCCGCTCACGCCCGCGAACTGGTCGACAAAGCGCTCGCCGACGGCACCGACGCCTTGGTGGTCGCCGGCGGCGACGGCGTCATCGCACTGGCGCTCCAGGCACTGGCACGCCGGGCTCCTGCACCCGCGGGCATTCCCCTCGGGATCATCCCCGCCGGCACCGGTAACGACCACGCCCGCGAGTACGGCATACCGGTGGGCGACCCGGCGGCGGCCGTCGACGTGATCATCGCGGGCCACACCGAAATCATCGACCTCGGCCATATTCGGGGTGTCGACGGCACCGAGACCTGGTTCGGCACCATCGCGGCAACCGGCTTCGATTCATTGGTCAGCGACCGGGTCAATCGGATGCGCTGGCCGCACGGCAGGATGCGCTACAACCTGGCGATCGTTGCCGAGTTGTCGAAGCTGCGGTTGCTGCCGTTCCGGTTGGTGCTCGACGGTGAGCGCGAGATCGTCACCGAGCTGACTCTGGCGGCGTTCGGCAACACCCGCAGCTACGGCGGCGGCATGCTGATCTGCCCCAATGCCGACCATGCCGACGGCCTACTCGATATCACGATGATCACATCCGGCTCGCGCGGCAGGTTGATGCGGCTTTTCCCCACCGTGTTCAAAGGCACCCACGTCGATCTTGATGAGGTCACCACCTACCGGGCCCGAACCGTCACCGTTGAATGCCCCGGCATTAACGCCTACGCCGACGGCGAATACGTCTGCCCACTTCCGGTCGAGATCTCCGCGGTACCTGGTGCATTGATGATCCTGCGCCCCGCACCCTAAGAGTCAGCGAGAATCCGGGCTCGCGCCGGATCGTAGAACGGTGCCATCTGCAGCCGGGCCGGAAGGTCACCGCGGGGAGTGTGCACGGTGAAGGCCTGCTCGCGTAACCAGTCGCCGGTCACACCGTCATCGCGGCGCACCTGCGCCAGGCCGACCGGACCGCCGAGGCTGTATCCGTAGGCGGCAGCCCGGACGTAGCCCACCCACTTCCCGTCGGCCAGGACGGGCTCATTGCCGAACACGTCGGCGTCCGGGTCGTCCACGAGAAAGTTGACGACTCGGTCGCGCGGGGTGCCCTGGGCCTTGAACTCCAGCAGGGCGTCGCGGCCGACGAAACCACCCGGTTTGTCCCAGGCGATGGTGAATCCGAGGCCGGCCTCGATCGGATTGTCGGTGTTGTCGATGTCCACACCGAGATCCCGGTACCCCTTCTCCAATCGCAGGCTCGACATCGCCGCCAGTCCGACCGGCCGAAACCCGAGATCATCTCCGGCGGCAACCAAATCGTCGTAGACGCCGGTGGCGTACTCGGTGGGAATGTGCAGTTCCCAGCCGAGTTCGCCGAGGTAGGTCACCCGCGCCGCCAGTACCGGCGCATAACCGACATGGATGTGCCGGGCCGACAGATATGGGAACGCCGCATTGGACAGGTCGGCGTCGGTAAGCCTCGACAGCAGAGTGCGCGACTTCGGCCCCTGCACCGATAGCAACGTTGTCGCGGACGTGGTTTCGGTGACGACGACGATCTCATCTGAGCGGGTCTCGCGACGAATCATGGGCTCGATCCGGCGGTGGATGAGGTCCGATGTCACAACGAGGAACTTCTCGTCACCGAGTCGGGTGATCGTCAGGTCGGTGGCGATACCGCCGGCGTTGTTGAGCCATTGGGTGTACACCAGCCGTCCAATCTCACGGTCGATGACGCTGACCGAGAGTCGGTCCAGAACCCGCGCGGCGTCAGGACCCTGCACGAGGAATTTCGCCATCAGGCTCATGTCCAGGACGCCGACGTCCTCGCGTACCGCGCGGTGCTCGCGGCCGACGATGTCGAATGATCCCTGCCGGGTGAAGTCGAGTGTGGTCTGCGGATGCGTTCCGTCGGTGTCGTACCACTCGGCGAACTCCCAGCCCACCGAGGCGTTGAAATGCCCACCGGCGGCGGCGAGTCGGTCATGGAGCACCGAGCGGCGAATGTCGCGAGCCGTGCCGGGTTTCCAGGAGGGCCACACCGCGTCGCCGAACAGCACGCCGAGCTGCTCGACGGTGCGCTCAGCGCGGAAGCGCCGCGAAGTCTCATGCGTGGCGGCCCGATCGATGGCATACCCGGTGACGTCCAGGGGTGGAACGCCGTCGACGATCCAGTGCGCCATGAGGTTGCCGATGCCACCGCCCATCAGGATGCCCAGCGAGTTCATCCCGGCCGCCACAAAGTAGCCGTCCAGTTCGGGCGCCGGACCGAGCATCGGCCGGACATCGGGGGTGAATGACTCCGGGCCGCAGAAGAAAAGCCGCACTCCGACCTCGGACAGCGATGGAATGCGCTCCAGGGCGGAGCCCAGATACGGGCCAACCCGATCCCAGTCCGGCGGCATGGTGCCAAAGGCGAAGCTGTCCGCTACGCCGTCGAGTGACCACGGTGCGCCGACCGGTTCGAACAGGCCCACCAGCATGCCGTCGCCCTCGGGACGGTAGTAGCCGTAGCGTTCCGGATCCTCGATCACCGCGAGGTTCTTGTCCATGCCCGGCACGGCATCGGTGATCAGGTAGTAGTGCTCCGCTGCCTGCAACGGGATGCAGACGTCATTGAGCGCGCCGAGTTGGCGAGCCCACATGCCGGCGGCGTTGACGACGATCTCAGTCTCGATGCGGCCCTGGGCGGTCAGCACCGCGGTCACCCGCCCGCGTTTCGTCTCGACACCGGTGACGGTGACGCCCTCGATGACACGCGCACCCAGCGCTTTGGCACCCTTGGCCATCGAGGTGGCGACGCCGACCGGGTCGGCCCGGCCCTCATCGGGTACATAGAACCCGGCGAGCACATCGTCGGTCTGGAGCAACGGCCACATGTCCTGGAGTTCGCGCGCACTGATCTCGTGCTCGGCGACGCCCATGCCGTGCATCCAGGCCGACGAACGGCGCAGCGCTTCAAGACGTTGCGGGTTGGTGGCCAGGCTGACATGGCCAACCGGATTGAACCCGGTGGAGTGGCCGGTTTCGGCCTCAAGGCGGGCATAGAGGTCACGTGAGTACCGACTGAAGAACAGCGCGGTCTCGTCGACCATCCCCGCCGAGGTGATCAGACCGGCGGCATGCCAGGTCGTACCGGCGGTCAACTCGTGCTGTTCGAGCAGGACCACATCCGTCCAACCCAGGTGTGCAAGGTGATACGCAATGCTGCATCCGGTCACTCCGCCACCGATGATGACGACGCGTGCGCGCGCAGGCAACTCCTTGCCAAGATTACTCACCGGAATACCTTTCACTAGCCCTGCTGTAGTTTGAAAACCTCACTGGCCGCTGGCAATTGAGCACGTGAGCGGTCAATGAAAACCGGTGCGTCCGCATCTGCAGACACCGGCCCGGGTTCTGCCGGTGACGTGTCGGACAACGTTGCTCGCAGCACATGCACGAACTTCCGCGGCTGGTCGTTTTGAACGTAGTGGTTCGCCCGCGGCAGCACCCAGAACTCGTTAGCTCCAGGCTTGTTCGCGAGGTAGTTATCCCACACATGAGCCGCAACCCGCAGCGGAGCGATGGCATCGCACAGTCCCCAGATCAAGGTGGTCTTGACCGGCAACGCGGTCAACTCCTCCAGCCACGCAGTCTCATGTTCGGCCCGCTCCACCAGATACTGGATGGTGCCGTGCAGGACCGCCATCCCGTCATTGTGCGCAAACGTTTCCGCCAACGCGGCGATCGTCGGATCATCAATGCCCCGAGGTGGCGTGAAGACGCTCCGCCCCAATCCGGCCGCCAACATCTCCGGGGTCATGAAATTCACCGACGGCGCAGTCTGCGGATCCAGCAGCTCACGTTGGTAGTCGGTCAGATTCGACAACGGCAGAAAGATATTGCCGTTGCTGAGCACCAGGTTGGTCAACTCGAAGGGAAACTCGCCGGCCGCGCATCTGATCGCGAAACCCAATGCCACACTGTCGCCGCGATCATGGGCCACGACCGCGCCGGACTTCGCGTGAAGTATCTCTCGGACGTAGTACCCGAGGAGTTCACTGTCGCGGCGCAGCGTGTACGCCTCGCCGACGGGTTTGTCGGAGAAGCCAAACCCCGGCAGGTCCAGCACGCACACCCGGTGGGTGGCGCTGAGTTCGCCCGCGATGTCCTGCCAGTCGATGCTGCTGGTCGGAAATCCGTGCACCATCAGCAATAGCGGCGCCTCGGGGTCGCCGAACTCGGCATGAAAGATGTTCAGACTGTCGGCATGCCGAAGTGGTTCGCTGGGGACCCACGTGAAGTGACCACCGGCCTGCAACCAGTGCCGGCCGCGCTCTGACATCGTGGCTGCCCCTTCTACGGTCGGGGCCGATCGTACCCGGGGAGAGCTATCCGACTCCCCGGCTCTGCCAACTGACCTCGCCGGCGGTGCCGCCGTCGCGATACGGCTCCAGAGCCTCGTCCCACGCCGTGCCCAGCACGGTGTCGAGCTCAGCGGCCAGGGTGTCGGCGCCTTCGGACATCAGGGTGCGCAACCTCATCTCGCCGACCATGATGTCGCCGTTGGCGCTCATCGCCCCACTCCACAGACCCAGTTGCGGCGTGTGGCAGAAACGTTGCCCGTCCACCCCCGCGCTCGGATCCTCGGTGACCTCAAAACGCAACACCGACCACGACCGCAGCGCACTGGCCAGACGCGCCCCGGTGCCCACCGGTCCCACCCAGTTGGTGACCGCGCGCAGTTGACCCGGCATGGCCGGTTGTGCGGTCCACTTCAGCTGGGCCCGGGCGTTCAGGGTCGACGACAGCGCCCACTCCACATGTGGGCACACCGCCGCGGGCGAGGCATGGAGATACACCACGCCGGTCGTCGAGTCGGCGAACTGGTTCGACGCACGCATCACGTTGCTCCTCCGGTTGTACTAGGGACGTCTTCCCCAACGACCTGGTGTTTCCGGAGATGCAGTTGTGTCGAACGTGTCTATTGTGCCCCCTGATGCCCCTGTTGCGCTAGTCCGACATGAACTCCCTGAGTACGGCGTCGGACAACGCCGGCCACAGCGACTTGGCCCACCCGTCGAAGTCCCGATTGGTCAGGACCACCAGGGCCAGGTCAGCGATGGGATCGACCCAGATGAACGTGCCCGACTGCCCGAAGTGCCCGTAGGTGGCGGGTGAGTTCGCGGGGCCGGTCCAGTGCGGGGCCTTACCGTCGCGGATCTCCACTCCCAGGCCCCAGTCATTGGGTCGCTGCACTCCGAAGCCCGGCAACACCCCGCTCAGCCCCCCAAACTGCACGGTGGTGGCCTCGGCGTGCATCTGCGCGGACACGATCCGGGGCCTGAGCAGGTCAGCGGCGAACGCCGCCAGGTCAGCCACCGTGGAGACCCCGCCGAAGCCGGCCGCCGAAGCGCCGCCGTCGAGTCGCGACGCGGTCATATCCAGGGGTTCGAAGACCGCCTCGCTCAGATACCGGCTGAACTCGATGCCGGAGTGCCCCTCGATCGCCTCGGCCAGCACCGCGAAGCCGTAGTTGGAGTAGACCCTGCGGGTCCCGGGTTCGGCCAGCACCTCGGCGGAATGCATCGATAACCCCGACGTATGAGCGAGCAGATGGCGGATGGTCGATCCGGGCGGACCGGCCGGGCTGTCCAGATCGACCACGCCCTCCTCAACGGCAACCTGAGCCGCGCGGGCCACCAGCGGTTTGGTCACCGACGCCAGGCGGTAGCCACGATCGGTGTCACCACGATCCGCCAGTACACCGGACGGACCCACTACCGCGGCCGACGCGGCCGCAACCGGCCAGTCGGCGATGAGATCAAGAGCCGTGGACATCGCTGCCACCGTAATCCCCCGCACGGCGCCCCCCGGGCACCGTTAAGGTTTGACCCATGAGTCAAACGGTGCGCGGAGTGATCGCGCGGAGCAAGGGCCAACCTGTCGAACTCGTCGACATCATCATTCCCGACCCAGGTCCGGGCGAGGTGGTGGTTGCCGTCCACGCGTGCGGCGTCTGCCACACCGATCTGACCTACCGCGAGGGCGGTATCAACGACTCCTATCCCTTCCTGCTCGGCCATGAGGCGGCCGGCGTCGTGGAATCCATCGGCGAGGGCGTGACCCAGGTCGCCGCGGGCGACTTCGTAATCCTCAACTGGCGGGCGGTGTGCGGCGAGTGCCGGGCCTGCAGGCGCGGCCGCCCCTGGTACTGCTTCGACACCTTCAACGCCACCCAGAAAATGACACTGACCGACGGCACCGAGTTGACGCCGGCACTGGGTGTCGGTGCATTCGCCGACAAAACCCTTGTCCACCAGGGGCAGTGCACCAAGGTCGATGACGAGGCCGACGCGGCCGTCGCCGGACTGCTGGGCTGTGGGGTGATGGCCGGGATCGGTGCGGCGATCAACACCGGTGCCGTGAGCCGCGACGACACCGTCGCGGTGATCGTCTGCGGCGGGGTCGGTGACGCCGCTATCGCCGGCGCGAAACTCGTCGGGGCACGCACGATCATCGCCGTCGATACCGACGACACCAAACTCGAGTGGGCCCGTGACTTCGGTGCCACCCACACCATCAATGCCCGAGAGAAAGACGTAGTGGAGACCATTCAGGAACTCACCGACGGCAACGGCGCGGATGTCGTGATCGACGCGGTCGGCCGGCCAGAGACCTGGAAGCAGGCCTTCTACGCCCGCGATCTGGCCGGAACCGTTGTGCTGGTTGGTGTTCCGACACCCGACATGCGCCTGGAGATGCCGCTGGTGGACTTCTTCGCCCGCGGCGGTTCACTGAAGTCGTCCTGGTACGGCGACTGTCTTCCGGAGCGTGACTTCCCGACACTCATCGACCTTTATCGCCAGGGTCGCCTTCCGCTGGAGAAGTTCGTCTCCGAACGCATCGGGCTTGACGGCATCGAGGAAGCGTTCCACAAGATGCACGCCGGTGAGGTCCTGCGCTCGGTGGTGGTTCTCTGATGAGCGCTCGCGCGAAGAACGGAAATCGCTGATGGCCATCAATCAACCCGGCATCGAGCGGATCGTCACCCACGGAAACTTCGAACTCGACGGTGGCAGTTGGGAAGTCGACAACAACATCTGGATCGTCGGTGACAGCTCTGAGGTCATCGTCATC
>SXGU01549481.1_pt1 | contig 15178 bp, 11 predicted proteins | sample 3174531 | NCBI WGS metagenome assembly SXGU01 (sample SAMN11356863, study PRJNA531348) | freshwater metagenome | isolation source: freshwater sample F1-140 | place: China: Fuxian Lake, Yuxi | collected 2017-12-25
AGGTACTGGTGCGTTCAAATATGTTTCGCACAAGTTGACTGAATTGGTTGTTGCGAAGAATGACAACTACTGGCGTAAAGATGCCAAGGGTGGTGCGTTGCCATACCTTGACGGCATCACATTTACATTCTTGCCAGATGCAGCACCACGCGTTAGCGGTGTGAAGAGTGGTTCGCTTGCAGCAGTAATGTTCTCGGCGGCTTCAGAAGCCAAGCAGATTCTTGCCTTGCAAAAAAACAAGAATCTGACGACTATCACTTCACCGACTGACTACTACCCAACAATTTGGTTGAACCACAAGATCGCACCGTTCAGCAACAAGAATGCACGTCTTGCGTTCTCGCACTCGCTAGATCGCGCCCTGTGGTTGAAGGTTCGTCAAAAAGGTTTAGGCACTGTTCCAGATTCGATCGTTGGGCCGAACAACATCATGCACAACCCGAAGGGCTATGCGGGTTTTGACCTGAAGAAGGCTAAAGAATTTACTGCTGCATACACGGCAGAGACAGGCAAGGCGCTCGAATTCAGCCTTCCTTATGTCAGTGCGTCAGCAGACTCGACTGCCAACGCGCAGTTGCTGAAAAGTATGGCTGAAGCAGCCGGAATGAAGGTCAACCTGTTGTCAGTAACAACAGCAGAAGCCATTCAAAAAGCCTTCCCGATGCAGTTCCAGCTATTGCCGTTGCTGTTGATGGAAGGAACAGGAACCGCATTTAGTTTGCCGTTCTTGGTCAGCGACACATCAGGTGGCAATCCAACGCACTTCTTGCGTGGTGCAGCCAAACTCTCACCAGCCTTGGCCGGTCTGCAGATCTTCTACAGCATCTTGAACCTTTCATCATTCAAAGATGAAGTGAGCGAGAATTTGATGTTTGCAGCGCGCGCCGAGCCGAACAAGGCAAAGGCGAAGAAGTTGTACATGCAGGCGACCGAACAGTTGCAGAAGGAGGCACACATTGCAAACATCGCGTTCTTGTCATACACAGTGACATATAACAAGCTCGGCGGTGTTGGAGAGTTGGGTCTTGCTGCGGGTGGTCAACGTCGTTTGATCACAAACTTCGGTATCGACTGGACAGGTGTCTGGTCAACAAAGTAATTCGTAGTTAATTTGACAAAGGGTGGTTGTGCATTTGCGCAATCACCCTTTGTTTATTTGCCGACTTGATGGGTTCTCGTCTAGCCTGCCCTGAGCCGTAACTAGAGACATTTAAAAACGAGGCAACCAGTGTTAAGGATCAGTTTTTGGTTACAGAGACTCGGACAACTATTAGTTGTGCTTTTGCTTGTCACCTTCGGCGTGTCGTTGTTGCTGCGATTAATACCGGTTGATCTTGCGACGATCTTGCTGCCAGTTGCCAGCGAAGAAGAACGCGTCATTTTGCGGACCGAACTGGGCTTTGACAAGGGACCGATCGGCTACTACTTGCAATGGCTCGGCAATTTTGTGCAAGGCGACTTCGGCAAGATCTATTTCTCTGGTGGAACTGAAAATGTCTCAGATCACCTGAAAGCTGCGATGCCACGGTCGTTGCTGTTGATGGTTTACACCCAAATTTTAGCCTTGTCTATCGCCATACCTCTGGGTGTGTTGTCTGCATATCGCGCGGGTCGTCGGGCTGACAAGATAATCAGCAATTCGCTGTTCGCGTTGTCGTCGATACCGAATTTTGCGATTGCCTTGTTGCTCATAATTTTTATTGGTGTAAAACTTGCGTGGTTGCCAACTTTGGGGTACGCGCCACTTGCAGACGGAGTCTGGGAGCATTTCAAATACATGATCATGCCCGTGATCAGTTTGAGCGTTGGATTAATCACGACCTACACGCGCCTCTTGCGGGCCGACATGATCGCCGCCCTGCGTGAAGATTATGTGACCATGGCAGCGTCGAAAGGTTTGAGTGATCGCCGGATTCTGTGGCGCCATGTGTTACGTCCGTCAAGCGTGACATTGATGACTTCGGCGGCATTAAGCATGGGCGGTTTGATCGGTGGGGCAATCGTGATAGAGAGTATTTTTGCGACATACGGCGTGGGTTTTGAGGTTTTTGCGGCAATTGCAGGCAGACAATATGTAGCGATGCAGTCAACGGTCGCGGTGATCGCGTTGTTCTACGTGTTCTTCAACTTGGTTGTTGACATATCTTCAGGCTTTATTGATCCACGTACTCGAGATCGGAGGGTCAATGCCTAAGTTCACGAAACCAACTTGGTTTGCGTTTGGCTGGCTCGGGTTGATGCTGTTCTTTGTTCTGTTCGGTTGGTTGTTGCCGTTCAAGCCGTGGAGTTTCGTATACGAAAATGACCTTGAAGTCGGCTTGTTTTCAAGTGGGCATATTTTGGGCACAGACAGCAACGGGTATGACATGCTCGCCTCAGTCGTCGCCGGCACGCGCATGTCGATTTTTATCGCAATTGCTTCAGTCGGTTTAGGCGGCTTGATTGGCAGCATCTTGGGTATTTTCTCGGCGTATCTTCGCGGCAAGATCGACACAGTGATGGTGACGATTTTTAACGTTGGTCTTTCGGTGCCGAACTTGGTTTTGGCGCTTGCACTCGTTTCGGTTCTGGCGACGAATGTTGACATCAATCAAGCGGTGCCAACTTGGCGCCGAGTGATGGTGTTGGTTATGTCGTTGACCATTGTGCTGATTCCGATTTTGGGTCGAATCGCGCGCGGTGCGACGTTGTCGTGGGCTGGTCGTGAATTCGTGACCGCAGCGCGCAGCATGGGCATGAAAGATTCAAAGATCATTCTGAAACACATCGTGCCTAATGTTTTGCCGGCATTGATTGCTGTTGCGTTTTTGGCGGTGGGTGTTGTAATTATCGCTGAAGCATCGTTGTCAATTCTGGGGGTGGGCATACCTGATGGGGCGAGTTGGGGTGGCATGATCGCGCGCGGTCGCAACGACCTTGAATATGCACCACATGTCTTGTATGTGCCATTGGTTTTTCTGGCGTTGACTGTAATTTCGACAAACCACCTTGGCGACGTCGTGCGCTCAAAACTCGATAGTCGTGAGGCGAAGGTATGAGTTCACTATTGAGTGTTAAAGATATGTCGATCAATTTCGACACACCCCGTGGTTCGCTTGAGGCCGTGCGTGGTGTTGATATCGAGATACCTGCGGGCATGAGCGTTGGCATCGTTGGTGAATCTGGTAGCGGCAAGACAGTGATGTGTCGTGCCGCGATGGGTTTGCTACAGGGCAGCAATGTCAAGCGCTCGGGCACGGTCGTGTTCGACGGGCACGAGTTGACCGCAATGACTAAAGAGCAAGTGCGTGACCTGTTTGGCTCGGGCATGGCGATGATTTTTCAAGATCCGATGACGGCTTTGAACCCGGTGCGCAGGATCGGCTCGCAACTCTCTGAGGGTTTGCGTTTGCGACTCGGTATGAGCAAAGCCGATGCTTTGGCACGAAGCAAAGAATTGCTTGAGTTGGTGCGCATTCCAAATGCTGCGGCGGTTATGAAGTCGTTTCCATATCAATTGTCAGGTGGTATGCGTCAGCGTGTGATGATTGCAATCGCGATCGCATGCAATCCGAAACTTCTTTTCGCAGATGAGCCGACGACTGCACTTGATGTGACGGTGCAAGCGCAGATTTTGCAATTGTTGCGTGAACTGCGCGAAGACCTGAAGATGTCGATGGTTCTGGTTACCCATGACTTGGGTGTCGTAGCGGGCAACACCGACTATGTGGCGGTTATGTATGCGGGTGAGATCGTCGAATATGCACCGACAACGAAACTGTTTGCAGATATGCGAATGCCGTATACCAAGGCGCTTCTCGAGTCAATCCCAAAAATTGATCACAAATCAGGTACGCGCCTCGATGTGATCGAAGGTCGACTTCCAAACCCAACCGATCGTGGCGCTGGTTGCAGTTTTGCGCCACGCTGCAAATTTGCAAAAGAAAAGTGTCACGAAGAGCACCCAGAGTTGAAACGAGATCCCGATGGGCATCTCTACCGATGTTGGTTTCCGATTGGAGAGGCGTTGTAATGGCCGGCTCGGGTACAGCCCACTTGCGCAACACCGTTGATGCGGTGTTGACCGCGCGAGATTTGACCGTTGAATTTCGAATTTCCAAAGACAAAATCGTGAAGGCTGTTTCAGGGTTGAGTTTCGATGTGATCAAGGGCGAAACTTTGGCGATCGTCGGCGAGACCGGCTGCGGTAAAACGACTTTGGCGCGCGCGGTTTTGCAATTACCACCACCGAATTCTGGCGAGGTTGTATTTGATGGCACTGATCTAACACAACTGCCAAAAGAGAACCTTCGATCGGCGCGAACTTCGATGCAGATGATCTTTCAAGATCCGATTTCGTCGCTTGACCCGCGAATGACGGTGCATCAGTTGATTGATGAGCCTCTTGAGATTTGGGACCGTGGCACAAGAGCCGAGCGCGACGAACGGATTAACACTTTGCTGAATAATGTCGGGCTTGAACCCGAACTCGTTTTGAATCGTCGGTCTTACGAGTTTTCGGGCGGTCAATGTCAGCGCATCAGCATCGCGCGGGCACTTGCGCTCGACCCGCGAATGTTGATCTGTGACGAGCCTGTGAGCGCGCTAGACGTGAGTATTCAAGCGCAGATTTTGAATTTGCTGCAAGACATGAAAGACCGCTTCGGTCTGACGATGATTTTCATTTCTCACGACTTAGCCGTTGTTAAAGCGGTGAGCAATCGCGTGATGGTGATGTATTTGGGCAAGATCTGCGAAGTAGCGGCGCCAGAAGTTTTGTACGCCAAGCCCGCGCATCATTACACGAAAGCATTACTCAATTCGGTGCCGATCGCTGACCCAACGCGACAAAGAGCGACCGAATTGTTGCAGGGCGAGCCGCCATCACCGATGAACCCACCGTCGGGCTGTCGGTTCAGAACTCGCTGTGCGGCGGCGTCGGCGCTTTGTGCTGACCAAGAACCACAATTGCGTGAAGTGACGCCTGGCCAGTTCGTGGCATGTCACCATCCAGTTGCCTAAATTTTGGTGACCAGCAACTCGAGGTTCGGCAACTAATGGCAACCCGGGTAAAAGTTTTGTTGGATTGTGATCCGGGGCATGACGATGCTTTCGCGATAATCGTCGCGTCGAAGTTTGCCGAAGTTTTGGGTGTGACGACCGTGGCGGGAAACGCACCGCTTGATCTAACAACCAAAAATGCGCGGATAGTTCTTGACCTTTGTGGTTCGATTACACCGTTGCACTCTGGTGCTGGTCGGCCCTTAGTTGCTGAGCCGATTCATGCGGCATATATTCACGGTGAAAGCGGAATGGACGGCGCAAATTTTTCGGCGCCATCACGACCTGCTGACGGCACCGATGCCGTGCATTTCATTATTGATACTGTGCGGGCGAACCCCGGCGTGTGGCTCGTGCCGACTGGGCCGTTGACGAACATTGCGTTGGCGTTGCGGGTGGCGCCAGATCTCGTCGAGAAAATTTCTGGAATTTCTTTGATGGGTGGCGGCAGATTTGGCAATCGTACAGCGACCGCTGAATTTAATATTTGGTGCGACCCAGAGGCGGCGTCGGCAGTTTTTGATTCGGGTGCGAAGATTGTGATGAGTGGTTTGCATTTGACGCACCAGATCATGGCGACGCCTGCGCGAATTGAGATGGTGCGAAGTGCGCACGCAGTTGTTGGCCCGCAGTTGGCGGGGCTGCTCGAATTTTTCAGCAAGATGTATAAGTCACTGCATGACGACTTCGAAGGGGCTCCGCTACACGATGTCTGCGCTGTACTGGCATTGACGCATCCGCAGTTTTTTGGGTCAAGCGAAAGGCATGTTGCCGTCGAGATTGACGGTGCGATCACGCGGGGCATGACCGTGATTGATGATCGACACGTGGTTTCGCGTGCCAAGGCCAACACGAAGGTGCTCGAGACTATTGATTCAGATGCGGCATTTAGTCTGATTGTCGAGGCCATTCGCGCTTGCCCCGAGCGGTAATTCGGCGTAAGAAATAGCGTCGCTAAATACGGCGCGTTTTGTTGGGCGATCTCGGCAACAATGAAAGGGTGGCAGATCCGATCGTTTATGTTGAGCAGCGCATCGCGGCGGCCTTTGCCAAGGTTGGCGGGGCGGCGGCAGTTGGCATTGACACGGCGGTGCGGGCGAGCGATCGCGCCGATGCCCAAGTAAACGGTTCGATCGCCCTTGCCAAGGCGATGGGATTGACACCGCGCGATGTTGCAGCCAAGGTGCTTGAAGTTGCCGATCTCAAAGATATTTGTAGCGACGCCCAAGTGGCGGGGCCGGGGTTCATTAATTTGACTTTTCAGAACGAATTTTTGTCGCGTGAACTGATGTCGTCGAGTGCGAGCGAGAAACTCGGTGTGCGTAATGCGACTAAGCCACGCAAAATCGTGATTGATTATTCGGCGCCGAATGTGGCCAAAGAGATGCATGTTGGACATTTGCGATCGACGGTGATTGGTGACGCGCTCGTGCGGATGTTGACGTTTGTCGGCAATACGGTCGTGCGCGAAAACCATGTTGGCGACTGGGGAACACCGTTTGGCATGTTGATCGAACATTTGGTCGATTCTGGTGAGACACACTCTGCCAACGAACTATCTGTCGGTGACTTAGATTCGTTTTATCGCAGTGCGCGAAAAAAGTTCGACGAATCAGATGATTTTCAGGCACGGTCAAGGGCACGAGTCGTGTTGTTGCAAAATGGCGACAAAGAAACACTGCGACTCTGGAAACTTCTCGTTGCCGAAAGTACGAGATATTTTCAGATGATTTATCGCACGCTCGGCGTGCTGCTCGAAGACACTGACGTGATGGGTGAAAGTGCGTATAACAAGTTGTTACCTCAAGTTGTCGAACGGCTGGGCAAATTGAAAATGTTGACGACAAGCGATGGGGCTGAAGTCGTATTTGCCGAAGGTTTCATGAATCGCGAGAATCAACCGCTGCCACTGATCATTCGTAAAACTGACGGCGGATACAACTATGCGACTAGCGACTTGGCGTGCGTGATTGATCGCGTCGAAAGACTCAACGCAGACTTGTTGCTGTATGTCGTCGGTGCACCACAGGCGCAACATTTGCAGATGGTGTCAGCAGTGGCCAAGCAAGCCGGCTGGTTGCAGGCTCCGCGAGAAATGGTGCATGTTTCGTTCGGCAATGTTCTTGGCGCCGATAAAAAAATGTTGAAGACACGAAGTGGCGACACCGTGAAACTCGATGCACTGTTGACCGAATCCGTCGAACGAGCAGCAGCAGCAGTTAGTGAAAAAAACCCAGAGTTGTCGGATGCGGCCAAAGCAAACATCGCCCGCATCGTCGGCCTTGGTGCCGTGAAGTACGCAGATCTTTCGACTGATCGAATCAAGGACTACACATTTGATTGGGATCGAATGCTCTCGTTCGACGGCAACACGGCGCCGTACCTGCAATATGCGCACGCGCGGATATGCAGTATTTTTCGTCGCGCCAACATTGAGCGTGCGGGTGTGCGAAATTTCTCGCCAACCATTGCTCACGCTGCCGAGCGTGTTTTGGCGATGCGCGTGTTGCAGTTTGATTCGGCGTTGTGGGACACGATCGACAAATACAGCCCGCATCGGTTGTGCACGTATCTATACGACTTGGCGGCAAGTTTCTCGTCGTTTTATGAGCAGTGCCCAGTGTTGAAAGCAGACACCGATTCTGAGCGCAACAGCCGGTTGATGCTCTGCGATCTGACGGCGCGTGTGATGCAGACGGGTCTTGGCGTATTGGGCATTGAAGCGCCGGAGCAGATGTGAGTCGCGTCGCCAAACATCTGTTGCCCGATTCGGCTACAACGAGCGCACTCGGGCATCTTGAAATTGGCGGATGCGACTTGGTTGCGATTGCCGAAAAATTTGGTACTCCGACATTTGTGTATGACGAGTCGCATTTGCGTGCGCGTTGCCAAGAGGCTGTTCGCGCATTTGGTAGGCAGCGAGTTGTCTATGCGACCAAAGCATTTTTGTGCGGGGCGATGGCGCGTTTGGCGCACGAAGAAGGTTTGTTGCTAGATGTCGCCACGGGTGGCGAGTTGTTTGTCGCGTTGAATGCTGGTGTGCCTGGTTCAGCGTGCGTGATGCACGGCAACAACAAGTCGACTGACGAATTGAAGATGGCGCTTGATGCTGGCGTGCAGCACATCGTCGTCGACAATTTTGATGAACTAGATCGGCTGGATGCATTGCAGGCGATCGGTGCAAAGGGTGCGAAGCGTGCGCGGATTCAACTGCGAATTACGCCCGGTGTGGCGGTTCATACGCACGAATTTGTTTCGACAGGTCAAGATGACTCGAAATTTGGCTTTAACCTGCGCAATGGCGACGCGCAACGCGCGGTCGATCGCGTGAGATCATCGGTGAGCGTCGAATTTGTGGGCATTCATTGTCATATCGGATCAAATGTGTTCGCGGCAGAAAACTTCGCGCAGGCTGCCGAGATCATGGTTGATTTTGCCAATCAACTTGAAGTTGAAGAACTGACTTTGGGCGGTGGACTCGGTGTGGCATATATCGAAACTGAACATGCGCCGACGATCACGCAATGGGCGCAGTCGTTGGCCGTGGCGACGGCGAAGTTGCGCAAGCCGACGAAAGTTTTTGTTGAGCCGGGTCGGGCGATTGTGGCGAGCGCGGCGGTGACGCTGTATCAAATTGGTTCGATCAAGCATTTGCCCGGGATACGCACTTATGTCGCAGTCGATGGTGGCATGAGCGACAACCCGCGACCAGTTTTGTATGACTCTGGCTACGAAGCATTTCTGCCGGCGCGTGCCGAGGCAGACCGCACCGAGCATGCGCGAGTTGTCGGCAAACATTGTGAGAGTGGCGATGTATTGATCAACGATGCGATGTTGCCGAGCGGTTATGCAGTTGGTGATGTGTTGGCCACACCAGTAACCGGCGCTTACGGTCACAGCATGGGGTCGAACTACAACAAAGTTACGCGCCCGCCTGTTGTGTTCGTGCGCGATGGAGTTGCTCGAGTTGTTGTGCGTCGCGAAACATTTGCTGATCTCGTTGATCTCGACATCGCAGATAGCGTATAAATATGGTCTCGCAGCCCAAAACACAGGTTGTTCGGCTTGGCGTGCTTGGTCATGGTGTAGTTGGCTCGGCGTTCGTCAAACTCGTCACGCAACAAGCAGACCAGATTTTGGCGCGCAGTGGCGTGCGACTTGAAGTGACAAAAGTTTGCGTGCGCGACACGACCAAGAAGCACAAATTGCCAAAGGGTGCAGTGTTGGTTGGCGACCCCCACGCCGTTGTGCAGGCTGACGATGTCGACCTGGTTGTCGAATTGATGGGCGGCATTGAACCGGCGTTGAAACTAATTTCTGTATCTTTGGGCAAGCGCAAGCCGGTTGTGACGGCGAACAAAGCGTTGTTGGCAAAACATGGCGCCGAACTTTTCGCTGCGGCTGACGCAGCGTCAACCGATTTGTTGTTCGAGGCTGCCGTGTGCGGCGGCATTCCGCTGATTCGACCGCTGCGTGAAAGTTTGCGAGGCGAACCGATTTTGCGGGTGATGGGCATCGTCAACGGCACGACGAATTTTATTTTGACCAAAATGAGCGAGGTTGGCGCCGATTATTCGGTGGCACTTGCAGAGGCGCAGCAACTTGGTTTTGCCGAAGCCGACCCAACTGCCGATGTCGAAGGCCATGATGCGGCTGCCAAAATTGCAATTATCGCCAGCATTGCGTTTGGCACAACGGTGCGCGCCGAAGATGTCTTCGTCGAGGGCATCAGCAAACTGACTGCTGCTGATATATCTATCGCCCGCAAGTTTGGTTATGCGGTGAAATTGCTTGGTGTCGCCGAACTTGATGCCACAACATCGATGGTCTCGGTTCGCGTGCACCCGGCACTCGTGGCGTTGAACAATCCGCTTGCAGCCGTGCGTGAAAGTTTCAATGCCGTGTTGGTTGACGGCGAGTCGTCGGGTTCGTTGATGTTCTATGGACGAGGCGCCGGTGGCGAGCCGACCGCATCGGCCGTTCTTGGTGATGTGATTGATGCGGCGATTAACTTGCGTAAGGGTACGCACGCACTGCTTGGCGCATTCAAAACGACGAAGTTGCAAGAGATGAGCGCGGTGAACTGCGAATACATGATCGGACTTGAAGTGACCGACAAGCCGGGTGTGTTGCACGCCGTGACCGGCGTGTTTGCGCGCAACGGCGTGAGCATTCGTGCCGCCGAACAAGATGGCATCGGCGAAGATGCGCGATTGGTGTTTTTGACCCACGATGCGAACGAGGCGGCGGTGCAAAATTGTTTGAGCGAGTTCAAGTCGCAGGACGTCGTGAAGCATGTGGGTGCGTTGTTGCGCGTTGTTGCCAATTCGTAACGATGCAATATATTTCGACACGAGGTCAAGCAGCAAAGATTGGTTTTTGTGACGTGCTGCTCGCTGGTTTGGCACGAGATGGTGGGCTGTATGTGCCCGAGACTTGGCCAACACTAGATAGGACTCCAATTGCCAATTATGCGAACCGTGCGGCAAGCATTATGGCGCCGTTCGTCGGCGATGAAATTGATCAGCAAGTTTTTGAGCAACTTTGCGTGGATGCCTATTCGACGTTTCGTCACCCCGAGGTGGCGCCACTAGTTGAGATCGGGCCAAACGAATATCTACTTGAATTGTTTCACGGCCCGACATTGGCGTTCAAGGATGTGGCGCTTCAACTTGTTGGCAAGTTGTTTGATCATGTTCTGACGCAACGTAACGAACGCGTGATGATTGTCGGTGCGACCAGTGGCGACACGGGTGGCGCGGCGTTTGATGGTGTGGCTTCGTGTCGCAACGTCGATCTTGTGATGCTGTACCCAAATAATCGTGTCAGTGATGTGCAGCGCCGGCAGATGACGACAGTTATGTCGCCGAACGTTCATGCCGTGGCGATTGATGGCACATTTGATGACTGTCAAGATTTGGTCAAGGCGATGTTCAACGATCAGAAGTTTCGCGACGCCAATCAACTATCGGCGGTGAATTCGATCAACTGGGTGCGGGTGATGGCTCAGGTCGTCTATTACATAACTGCCACCGAGAAACTTGGGCGTTCGGCCGTTTTCAGCGTGCCGACAGGAAACTTCGGCAATGTCTTGGCAGGCTGGATTGCCAAGCAGGTAGGCGTTTCAATTGACGGTTTTGTCGTCGCGTCTAACACGAACGACATTTTGACCCGATTTTTTGAGTCGAAGAAAATGATCGCCAACGAGGTAGTGCCGACTTTGAGTCCGAGCATGGATATTCAGGTGTCGTCGAATTTCGAGCGACTGCTTTTTGAAATGAACAACCGCGACGGTCTGGCGACAGCCATGCAATTGACTAATTTTCGCGCCATAGGGAAACTTGATGTAGCCGCGAGTGTTTATCAAAAATGGATTTCAGGGGTGTTCGTTGGTCGACGCTGTAACGACGAACAAACTTTGGCCACGATGCAAGATGTGTATCAACAGTCAGGGATGTTGATTGACCCACATACGGCGGTGGGGTTGTCGGCGGCGCGTCAAAGTGCGGGCGTTGATTTTCCAAAAAATATGCCGATGATTACGCTGGCCACTGCACACCCCGCGAAGTTTCCCGATGCGGTGCGACGGGCGACCGGGCAGATGCCAGTTATGCCCGAGCATCTCGCCGACCTGATGAGTCGCCCCGAGCGCAGTGTTTCATTGGCCAACGATTTGCAGGCGGTGCAGGCGTTTGTTGCTGGGTGCCGTAAGTAGCATCATTGTTGTCATTGAGTTGATATTCGGCTAGTCTTGTCTCGCTCGGAATCCCGAGTAAGTCGCCGCCAATTCGTGGCAGACGCATTTCAACGCAATCTGATTTGTGCTCCTGCATATTGAGTTTTAGCGGCAAGTTGGGTGACAAAAATTCTGTTTCCCTGAAAGAAGGCATTGTGGCTAGTGAAGCCCTTGGACAATCGGCACTTGAAGCGAAAGATCGTGAACAGCTTGTTGCGATCGCAAAGGCGCTCGGCGTGAAGTCGGCAGCGCGTGCGAAAAAAGAAGAGATTATTGAATTGATACTTGAACAGACTGCGCCCGCCAAGCCAGTTGCACCCGCCAAGCCAGTTGTGCCGAGTGCCAAGAAGTCAGATGGCCCGGCGCTGGGTGCAGACGGGCAGCCACTCGCCGAGTGGGAAATTGAACTAGCCGAGCATGAAGGCACGCCGATTGCGCCTGATGCGCGCAGAGTCAGCGACCAAAGTGATTCTCGCGCGAATGATCGCAACGACCGCAATGATCGCAACGATCGTGGTCCGCGTAACGACCGTAATGACCGTAATGATCGCAATGACCGCAATGACCGCAATGATCGTGGTCCGCGTAACGACCGCAATTTTCAGCGCAACTACAACGACCAGGATGGTGGCGGTCGCAATCGCAACCGTCGACGCCGTCGTGGACCCGGTGGTTTTAGAAACTCGCGTGACGAAGGCCCACAGGGTGACGATCGTTACGAATTGAACGAAGTGCCGGACCAGAACGAGCCGATTAGTAATGATCCGGTTGAAGTCGCAGGCTATTTAGATTTGCGCGACGAGGGCTATGGCTTTTTGCGCGTGAGCGGATACCTGGCCTCGCCTGGTGATGCCTATGTGTCGGTTCGCCTGACACGTCAATTTAACTTGCGCAAAGGTGACCATGTAACCGGAATGTGCCGTCCTGCTGGGCGAAACGAGAAGAACCCGGGCATGATCGACATTCGCACGATCAACGGTGTTGATGCGGACAAGATGAAAGTACGGCCGAAGTTCGAAGATCTCACGCCGTTGTTTCCTGATGAGAAGTTAGAACTCTCGACTGCCAGTGACCCGGCCAACATGACGGCCCGAATCATCGACTTGATTTCGCCGATCGGCAAGGGTCAGCGCGGCATCATCGTGTCGCCGCCGAAGGCCGGCAAGACCACCGTGATGAAGACGATCGCAACTTCGATCGAAAAGAATCACCCAGAAGTGAAACTGATCGTGTTGTTGATCGACGAGCGACCTGAAGAAGTTACCGACATGCGACGCACCGTGAAGGGCGAGGTAGTTTCATCGACTTTTGATCGACCTTCTGAAGAGCACACACATGTTGCCGAATTGGTGATCGAAAAAGCCAAGCGTATGGTTGAAATGGGTGAAGATGTCGTGATAATTCTCGATGGAATAACTCGTTTGTCGCGCGCCTACAACCTTGCAGCGCCGACGACCGGTCGTGTTATGTCGGGTGGCATTGATGCTGGCGCGCTGTATCCACCAAAGAAATTTTTTGGTGCGGCACGCAATATTGAGGAGGGTGGCAGTTTGACAATTTTGGCGACTGCACTCGTTGAAACGAATAGCCGTATGGACGACGCAATTTTCGAAGAGTTCAAGGGCACAGGCAACATGGAGTTGCGACTGGATCGCAAACTTGCCGAGCGACGCGTTTATCCGGCGATCGATGTGGATGCATCGAGCACGCGCCACGAAGAATTGTTGTTCAATCGTCAGCAGTTGCAGATGGTCTGGAAGTTGCGTCGCGTGTTGAGTGGTCTTGCCGCCGAAGGTAGTGCCGCGCCGGGGCTCGAGTTGTTGATTGATCGTTTGAAGACTTTCAAGAACAACGACGAGTTCCTCGCCGAAATCGCCAAACAACCGACCTCGTAAGTTTTCGTTGCGTCATGGCGACTAGAGCGGGCGATTCATCTCATGCGTCGCGTATGGCGCAAATGCGTCTGCGGGCAATTGCGGGTGCTCATGCTGAAAGCGAAGTGAGCGAGTTCGGGCAGGCAGTCGGTCTTGTTACTGACAATGTGGCATGGGTTCTCGTAACTAGCCGACACGAGCGCAGTCTTGGTCCGGCGTTGATCTGGGCTTTGCGCAACAACGCCACTGCACTGAAACTTTTTACGGATGAAAATGCCGGTGATTTGGCACGCATCGCGACCTATTTTGAATTTGCAATCGAAGTTTTTGCCGTTGATTCGTCGGGTACGGCGCAACTTACGATGCCGACACAGGTCGAAAAACTTGAAGTGGGCATCGCCGATGAAATGTTTGCTGAGTTCATTAAGTCGGCTGGCGCCGAGGTTGTGCGTGAACACGGTGTCGTAGCCGGTGAAGTTTGTGGGCTTGAAGTATGTCGAGTGGTGCACTCGGTCGGCTCGGGCGAGAGTGAACTAGAAATCGGCGTGGGTGCACATGATCGCGAGACTTTTAAACTGCTGCACGGTCAAACTGCGACGACCGAGAGTCTGCGCAAAGTGATTGCCGAGGTTGCGGCGCGTCGTGTTGTGGGGGCGGGGGTTCATCCGTTGAATCAGTTGGCGCGCGAACGAATGCTGCGTGATTATGTCTGTCGGTCGCCACAACTCGTCGGCGCCGAGTTTCTGCAATCCGCACAACCGCCGTTGCCGCGCACGAATTTAAAGGACACGGTGCCATGTTGCGCATTTGGTGTGTCGACGAAAGGCGAAAAAATGGTCGTGGTTTTCAGCGTGGGCGTTGACCCAGATGTAGTTTCGTTTGGCGCTGATGCGCGGGGACAGATTAACGGCGCGGCTGAGTTGATTTTTGCAATGCCGACGCGCGACATTGTGCCTGCAATCGAGCGAGTCGCACGGCTAATGCAACGACCGGCGCGATTTGTTGGCGTTGACGTGTTGACCGCGCCAGCGCGACATCAACTTTGATGCCATAGTCTGATCACCGTGCTTCAACGACTCGAAAGTATTGAGAGAGATTTCTTGGATCTTGAGTCGAGTATGGCCACGCCCGAAGTTCTTCAAGATCAAAACAGATTGCGTGAGGTGTCGCGAAAATATAAACAGATGACACCACTTGTCGAGTGCATCCGCAAATATCGAACTGCGGCGGGCAATGCTGATGCTGCGCGCGAGTTGATCGCTGGTGCGAGTGGTGCCGAGCGCGATCAATTGCAAACCGAGTTGAATTCGGCAACGGCGATGATTGCAAAACTCGAAGACGAGTTGAAGGTTTTGTTGTTGCCGCCTGACCTGAACGCGGGCAAGAACATCATTGTTGAAATTCGTGGTGCTGAAGGTGGCGAAGAGGCAAACCTGTTCGCCAGCGACTTGTTCGACATGTACAAGGCATATGCGGCACGCAACAACTGGAGCGTCGAGGTTCTATCGCTGGATCTTTCGCCAAAAGG
>SXGU01288058.1_pt1 | contig 15177 bp, 18 predicted proteins | sample 3174531 | NCBI WGS metagenome assembly SXGU01 (sample SAMN11356863, study PRJNA531348) | freshwater metagenome | isolation source: freshwater sample F1-140 | place: China: Fuxian Lake, Yuxi | collected 2017-12-25
GATTTTCACATAAATTTCTGGTTTCTTTAAAACTAATTTTTACAGTTTGTATGGCTTTTTCTTTACATTCTGATATACTGCATTGCAATATGATGTATAATTGATATTTCTTAATAAAACTTTGAAATTATACAATTACCTCTGCTAACTTTTTTATGATTGTAGTATCTTGTAAAAATTATGGATGATGATGAAAAAGGAAAAGAATTTTTAAAATTAATTGATGATCAAAATACCGTTCAGTGGAATATTGTTGCAAAATTATCCTCTTTAATTAAATCTGAATGGAATTCTACTGAATTAAAAACTGAACTTGAAACTTTAATAAAACAACACTACAAAATCACAAAGGATCTTAATAGTTTAGACGGGAATAATAGTATTTTATAATCCTGAATCTACCATTAATGCAATAAATAATACTGCCAAATAAGGGCTAGAAAATTTAAACAATGTCCATGCAGCCTTTTCCATTGGTTTTATTGTAACCCAAACTGATAATCCTAGCATTAATGCACCTGATGCAATTGCAGTCCATAAATATACATCACCTACCAAATTTTCTCCATTTTGAGTTGTAATGAAAAATGGTGCAATTGAAAATAATACCATTACAACAGTAGATATTGCAATAGCTCTTGCTGATGTTTTTTCAGATTGAACTGCAGTTAACATTGGGACATTTACTTTGTTATAATCTTCTTTGAAATGTAATGTTAAAGCCCAAATATGCATTGGAATCCAAATAAACACTAATCCTGCCATTGCAAGTCCCATAGTCCATAAATCTGACATGCTTACTGCAACCCATCCAATCATAGGTGGTGAACCTCCACATAATCCTCCTAAAATAATATTAGTTCTTGAATTTCGTTTGAGTATATATGAATAAATAATAATGTTGTCTACTAATGCAAATGCAATGAAAATTGTTGCCCATACTCCTTGCTCTAATGTTGTAGTAGATGAAATTGCAAAAGCTAACACCAATGATATACCAGCTAACACTAATCCAAAATTTCTTGCTTTAACTGCTGGATAGATTCTCTTTGATGGAAGAGGTCTGTCTTTTGTTCTTTCCATAATTGCATCAATGTCTCTATCGTGGTAGTTTGTCAAAGTGTTGGCTGCTGCAGAACCTGATGCTACTGAAAATAACATTAAAGCCCAAGTTTCAATAGATATTGGGATATTGTAAATATTTGAAGCTGTTAATGCTGCTCCAAATGCAGTAAATACAAGTAAATACCAAATTTTTGGCTTTGTTAATTCATAATAAACAGCTACTCTTGAACTAGTTGTTTGCTTTTGCAATATTAGTCACCAGTATTTAATGGCATATATGGCATTGCTTTCATTCGTGATTTCATCTCAATAAATGACTCTGATGACTGAATCCCTTCAATTCTTCCTATCTTTTCTGAAACCATTTTGTGCATGTGATCTAATGATTTTGAATACACTGTAACTAGTATGTCAAATCTTCCTGTAACTTCTGCAACCTCTCTGACACCTTCAATTTTGAATAATTGTTCAATCACATTATCACGTTGTTTTGTGTCAATGTTAATTCCTGTTATAGCTTTAACTTCATACCCAAGTTCAGCATCATTAACGTCTATGGTAAAACGCTCAATTAATTTTCTTTTAACTAATCTTTTGATTCTTGAATAAACTACTGATGAATTTACATCTATTTTCTTTGATAATTGTGGAACAGAAATTGAGGCATCATTAGATAATTCTGATAAAATCTGTAAATCTAAATTATCTACTTTTGTCATCTAAAGCACCCAAACCGATGAATATTTTTGGTTCTTATAAAGTTATTATTGTAAAAATTACAAATAATTAATTAAATCTTATTTTTTTTGTATAACATTTCTGCTAACAAAACCGCACCTTTTGCTGAACCCATTTTTTTATTATGTGAGAATAACATGTATTTTAATCCATTATCAAACAATTCTTCTTTTTCTACTCTTCCAATTGTTGTAGTCATTCCATCTCCAACTGTTCTTTCCATTCTTGGCTGTGGTCTTGTTGGGTCGTCATGAAATGCATAGTAGTATTTTGGAGCTGATGGTAATCCAATTACTGAACTAGTTTTATTACTTTGATTGTACATTTCCTTTGCCATTTGTGGATCAATTTCTTTTGAAGTTTCTACAAAAACTGATTCAGTATGCCCATCTATGACTGGAACTCTGGTACAAGTACAACTGATTTTGATATCTGCATCTACAATTTTTCCATTTACTAGTTTACCTAAAATTTTTCTTGTTTCTAATTTTACTTTTCCTTCTTCTTTTGGAATATATGGAATTATGTTATCAGTAATTCCCATTGCAGACACACCTGATTTACCTCCACCTGATATTGCTTGCATTGAAGTCATCATCACCTTTTTTACTCCATATTGGTCAAACAATGGTTTTAATGTAATTGCTAAACCTGTAGTAGTACAATTTGGTAAAGGAGCTACAAATCCCTTCCAGTTTCTATTCTTTTTTTGAATTTCTAATAATTCAGATTGTTCATCATTTATTCCTGGAATTAGTATTGGTACATCTTCTTCATACCTGTAAGCAGAACTAGTTGAAATAACTGGTAAATCTTTAGCCATTTTAGTTTCTATGTCTCTTGCAGCTACAGATTCAACTGCAGAAAATACTAAATCTAACTGAGACACATCTAACTGATCTACTGATTTAACTGTCATATTTTTAATATATTCTGGAATTTCTCCAGCTACATCCCATGCAATAATACCGCTAGCATCTTTTATTGCATCTAGATACTTTTTTCCTGCTGAACGTTCTGATGCTGCAATCTGAGTAACTTCAAACCATGGGTGATTATCTAATGATAGCACAAATTCTTGACCTACTGACCCTGTAACCCCAATTATTGCAACTTTTTTCTTCTCCATAATGAGAATTTAGTTAAGTTTCAATTAATAATCGTTTTTGGATTAGCAAAACATACTAAATCAACCCTTTCTATCTTGAACTGTGAAAATAAGAACAAAATTATCTATTCGTAGACATACTCCTGTCATTCATGGAGGAAAAATCCCTTCAAAAAATAACGATCAAAAAATAATTGATTTTAGTTCTAACATAACTCCACTTGGAATTCCTCCTTCTGTTAAATTAATAATTAAACAAAACTTGGATAAAGTTAAATTTTATCCTGATCCAAATTCTGATACTGTAATTTCTAGTTTAGAAAAATACACTTGTTTATCAAAACCAAATATTATTGTTGGAAATGGTGCAATTGAAATTCTTTATAATTTTTGTTTTGCATTTTTATCTAAAACAACTAAAGTGTTAATTCATGTGCCCACATTTCAAGAATACGAAACTGCTGTAAAATTAAGTAACTGTAAAATTTCATATTTTAAATCATTAAATTTATCTGAAAATATTGATTCATTTATTTCAAAAATTCCAAAAAATGGCTGTATTTTTATTTGTAATCCTAATAATCCTACAGGTGAATTATTATCAAAAACAAAAATATTATCTATAATAATTGAAGCAAAAAAATTAAAAACTATTGTCTTTATTGATGAATGTTTTATTGAACTAGTCCCAAAATCTAACGAATCTGTTATATCTTATGTAAAAAAATATGATAATCTTTTCATTTTAAGATCTTTAACAAAATCATTTGGTTTACCTGGATTAAGAATAGGATATGGATGTGGTTCCAAAGATATAATTCAAATTTTACAAAAAATAAAAATTCCATGGAGTGTAAATTCATTAGCTCAAGATGCAGCAAATGTTGCAATTAAAAATATCTCTCATATCAGAAAATCTAATTTAATTATTAAAAAGGAATTAAAATATTTACAAGATAGTATTTCAATTTTAAATGGATTTGAATGTATTTCTTCATCTACTAACTTTATTTTAATTAAAACAAAATATGATTCTACATTATTACAAGAAAAATTATTAAAAAATAAAATTCTAATTCGTGATTGCAAAAATTTCAGAGGATTAGATAATCACTATATTAGAATTGCAGTAAAATCTCACAAAGATAATATAAAATTAGTAAGTGCGTTGGAGAAAATTAAATGAAATCATTAATGATTCAGGGAACTTCCTCTGGTGCTGGGAAAACAACACTGGTTGCTGCCTTGTGTAGAATTTTTTCAGATAAGGGTTATACCGTTGCTCCATTCAAATCTCAAAATATGTCTAATTTTTCTTACATCACACCTGATTTTGAAATTTCTCGTGCTCAAGCAATTCAAGCCTTTGGTGCACGCTGTTACATAACACCTGATTTGAATCCAATTTTGCTTAAACCTGTTGGAAATTATTCTAGTATTGTATACTTGAATGGTAAACGCTTTAAAAAAATGCATGCTCAAGAATATTATAAAAAATTTGTAAACGTCGAGGGTATGAAAATAGCCACAAAATCACTAAAGACTTTACAGAAAAATTTTGATTTGGTGATTATAGAAGGTGCAGGTTCACCTGCAGAAATTAATTTACAGAAATATGATATTGCAAATATGAAAATTGCAAAAAAAGCAAATGCAAATGTTTTGTTAGTAACTGATATTGATAAAGGAGGATCTTTTGCAAGTTTAGTCGGAACTACGAATTTAATTGATAAAAAATATCAACAACTTGTCAAGGGATTTATTTTTAATAAATTTCGTGGTGATATTGAAGTGTTAAAACCTGGATTTAAAAAATTACAAAATATCACAAAAATTCCAACTATTGGAATTATTCCATTAATGTCATTAAATTTACCTGAGGAGGATTCCCTTAATGCAAAACCTAAAAATATGATTTTTAATAAAAAAAATATTTTAAAAATTGATAATGAATTAGATAAATTATCAAAAATTGTTAAATCCAATATGAATATTAATTCAATTGAGAAAATGTTACAATGATTTTGGAATCTATATCCATTATTGGTTTTGCAATTTTAATTGATTTAACATTTGGAGATCCAAAAAATCGCTATCATCCAACTGCTTGGATAGGAACATTGATTGCAAAATTTACTCCTCTTGTAAAACATCAAAATCCGACATTTGAAAAAGTTGGCGGAGTTTTACTTATAATAATTATTTCTAGTATTGTTATTTTGTTATTATCAAGTCTTAATTTTGGTATATCTTTAATCTCTATTGATTATATTTCATTAATTGTATCTGTATTTATTGGAGCATTGTTACTAAAGACAACTATTGCTATTCGTGGTATGGAAAAACATGCAAGTAGTGTATTGGAATCTTTAGAGAACAATAACTTGGATATGGCAAGAAATTATCTATCTATGATTGTAAAGCGAAAAACCACCAATTTGGATAAAAACCATGTACTTTCAGGCGTGCTAGAAAGCATCAGTGAGAATACTGTTGATGGCATAACTGGTCCAATGTTTTATTATGCTTTTTTTGGTTTATGGGGAGCTTTTGTGTATAGAGTTATCAATACAGCAGATTCAATGATTGGATACAAAAATGATATTTTTAAAAATTTAGGTTGGTTTACTGCTACTTGTGATACAATCATAAATTATATTCCATCACGAATTACAGGATTAATCATGATTATTTCTGCAGCTATTTTGCAAAACAATTGGAAAAATTCTTACAAAGTAATGATACGAGATGGTAAAACAACTGAAAGTCCTAATGCTGGATACCCAATGGCAGCATTAGCTGGTGCTCTAGAAACAAAATTTGAAAAAATAAATCATTACAAATTAGGTGATGGTGAAATTATACTCACAAAACACCATGTCATATCTGCAATTAAGATAATGAAATTAACATCAATTCTTTTCTTTGGGATTATTGTAATTCCAATAATTTTAATTTTATCTTTTATTGGATGGTGGCTTTATGTTTAAAGAAATTGGTTCGGTTTTTTCTTTTTTAACAATTTTACCAACATCAAATTCTACATTAGATGATATTGCAAAACACATGTATCTATTTCCTCTAGTTGGAATTGTACTGGGAATTTTAGTAGGTTCATTTGGTTTTGGTTTATCTTTTCTTTTGGATCCAATAATAGTTAGTTTTCTTGTAGTTACATCAATTGTAATAATTACTGGAATTCATCATGCTGATGGTCTAGCTGATTTTGCTGATGGTCTTATGGTAAAAGGTAGTAAGGAGAAAAAACTTAATGCAATGAAAGATCTTTCTACAGGATCTGCAGGAGTAGTTGCAATTGTTCTATACCTCATTGGACTAGTTGTTACAATTTCACTTACAAATGGTTTTGACTTGTTTAAGGCAATTCTAATTAGTGAAATTTTAGCAAAATTTTCAATGGTTTTATTGGCAAGTTTAGGAAACTCAGCATCAATAGGCTCAAATTCTCCTTTTATGAAAATTATGAAAGATAAAAAAAAATTGTTTGCAGCATTTGTAATTATGATAATTCCTGTTGCTTTACTTGGTGAAACTACTGGACTTGTGATGCTTGGTGTAACCTTTCTTGTAACATTGATAATTTTAGTAATATCTAATCGTAATTTTGGTGGAATTACAGGCGATGTACTTGGCTCGACTAATGAATTAACTCGCTTAGCATCGTTAATGGTATTTGTATCACTATGATTGGTTTAGTGATGGCAGGTGGTAAAGGAACACGTATGAATTTAGATAATGAAAAATTATTACTCAAATATAAAAAACCAATTATTCTTCATGTAATTGATTCATTAAAAGATTCAAATTGTTTTTCAAATATTATAGCATTAACTAGTTCTAATTCTCCAAATACAAAAAAATTACTTCAACAAAATAATATTGAAATTTTTGATACTACTGGAATTGGGTATGTTGAAGATTTAACTTTGGTACTTCAATCTATAAATAATTCTGTTTTAGTTACTTCAGGTGATTTACCATTATTAGATGATGAAATTATACAAAACATTGTTAAATATTATGATCCTGATAAAACTTGGACAAGCATACTTGTCACTAACGAATTTTTAACTAAACTTGGATTAGAATCTGATTATTCTATAAAATATAATAATCAAATATGTAATTACACTGGAATTTCTTTAATTAATGCAAACAAAATTAATTCATCTAATAATTTAGATGAAAATTATATCATTATTGATGATAAAAGAATTGCATTTAATTTAAACACAAAACAGGATTATGAATTACTCGGCACTACCTGATACTTTGCCATTTATTTTTGCTCTAGAACCTGTTGGCTCTGAAATGGTATTGCCACAAGAATTACATGCAACTACTGTTGATGCATGAGAATATATTACTTGTAATTCGCCACATTCTGCACAATTAACCTTTTGAAACTTGCTTGAGGGCTTTGGAATTTCGATGTGATCTTTTTTCATACTGCTATCAACTCAAATTTCTTAATTCTAACACCTTTTTTATTGTATTTCTTTTTACAAACAGTACATGTCATAAGTGGAGTAACTTTTTTAGTAGTTTTGGCTGGTTTTGCAAGTTTTGGGAATTTTTGTCCACCATAACCTCTTTTACGTTCAGCGTGACGACGTTCACCTGCTGCAGAACCACGTCTTTTTCCAGCCTTGTAAATGGAGACCTTTTGTTCAGTATGTGTTTTACATTTTGCACAATACTTTCTGATCACCTTTGGAATGTTCATATCAAAAAAACCTCTTCACCCGTAATTTAAGCATTGAATCTATAATAGTCATAAATTTGATTTATTGTTATGAGTTCAAGCCTAGCCAATTCTATTAATTCTTTAAATTCTGTTGCACTAGGTGAAAAAAAAGCTGATCTAGTATTAACAAATTGTAACTTACTATCAGTTTACACTAGAGAAATTATTCCTAAAACTCAGATCGCAATAATTAATGATCGTATTGCATACGTTGGTCTTGATGCAACTCACACAATAGGACCAAAAACAAAAGTTATTGATATTCATAATGAATTTGTCAGTCCAGGATTTGCAGATCCTCATTTACACATTGATCAGTTTGTGTTACCCTCTGAATTTGCAAAACAAGCTCTTCTTTGTGGTGTAACATCTCTTTTTTCAGATCCAATTGATATAGTTAGTGTGGGAGGTTACAAAGGTTTTCAAGAATTTCTTAGACTGGGAGAAGATTTACCAATTAGAATATTTCAAACAGTTCCTGGAGGACTTCCTGTAGATGCAAAATTTAGTAATAGTAAATCATTGAGTGCATCACAAGAAAAAACTGTAATAAAACATCCTCATGTAATTGGAATGGGAGAAGTTTTTTCATGGACTAAAGTAATTTTACGTGAACCAAAAACAATGAAATCACTTTCAACAATGTTAGAATGTGATTGTATAATTAATGGACATACTGCAGGTGCAAGTGACAAAAAACTTAATGCATATGTTTCTTCTGGAATTCTATCATGTCATGAACCAATAAATTTTGATCAAGTATTAGAAAGATTACGTCTAGGAATGTGGATAATGATTAGAGAAGGTTCCATACGTCGTGATTTAAAAGAAATTATTCCACGTGTTTTAACAAATGGAACATATCTTAATCGATTGATGTTTTGTTCTGATGGTCTTGATCCATTAGATATTTCTAAATTTGGTCACATTGATCATTGTATACGTGAGTCCATTAAACTTGGTTTAGATCCAATTGATGCAGTTACAATGGCATCAAAGAATAATTTTGATTATTATAATATGGGAAAAGATCTTGGTGGTATTGCACCTGGAAAATTAGCTGATATCTTAGTTTTTGATAATTTAAAATCATTTAAACCTAAACATGTTTTTGTTGGAGGCAAGCTTGTTGTTTCAAATGGTTCTTTTGTGGCTCGTATAAGAAAGAATGTAATTTCTCCATGGATTAAAAAAACTGTCAAGTTAACAAAATTTTCTAAAAATGATTTTCTAATTAAATCCAAAAAAGATCATGTGGTAGCTAATACAATTTTTATGGAAAATGAAATAATTACTAAATTGGGAACATCAGAACTTCATTCTAAAGATGGTCATGTTTTTGCATCTTTAGATGATGATGTTTGGAAAATTGCTGCATTTGATAGAATTCATGGCACAGGTAAACATTCTATTGGTTTTCTTGAAAATTTTGGTGCTGAAATTGGAGCATTTGCGTCAACTTGGAGTTTTCATGAAAATGATTTGATCGTACTAGGTTCAAATGATTCTGATATGGCAATAGCGTCAAATCATTTAATTAAAAATCAAGGTGGGTTGGTTGCAGTCAAGTCTGGAAAAATTCTTGCTTCATTGCCTTTGCAATTTGGCGGAATTGTTTCAACTGATTCTTTTGAAACTGTTTCATCTAATTTTGAAAAGATCAATAATTGTATTGTGGATTTAGGATGTAAATTCAGCAGACCTCATTTGATCCCTCTATTCTTGCCTTTTCTAGCATTACCTTCTGTTAGAATTCTTTCAGGTGGGATTGTTGATGTAAAAAATCGATCTTACATTTCACCAATCAATTAGGTAATGTTAAAAAGAGGGATTTTGAGTATCGATATTGAATCTAAATGGCATCAATTCAACAAGGCCCAAATGGACCAGTACTAGTTCTCAAGGAAAGTGCGTTACAAACAAAAGGTAAGGATGCACAACACAACAATATTGCAGCAGCAAAATTAGTTGCAGAATTAGTTAAAAGTAGTCTTGGACCACGTGGTCTGGATAAAATGCTTGTTGACTCATTAGGTGACGTTACAATTACAAATGATGGTGCTACAATTTTAAAAGAAATTGATGTCCAACATCCAGCCGCAAAAATGATTGTTGAGATTTCCAAAACTGTAGACAATGAAGTAGGTGATGGAACAACTTCTTCTGTAGTTTTTGCAGGTACATTATTGGCAAGAGCCGAAGATCTTTTGAAAAAAGATGTTCATTCTTCAACTATTATTGAAGGCTTTCAAGCAGCAGCTGAAAAAACTTTAGAAATCTATTCTCAAATAGCTAAAAAAATTCAACCAGATGATAGATCAACACTTTTAAAAATCGCTTCAACAAGCATGCAATCTAAATTAATTTCTGATGACAGTGCTAGTTTATCCAAACTTGTAGTTGATGCAATTCTTAGTATTGCAACAAAAAAAGGGGATCATTACTCTGTTGATTTAGAAAATATTAAAGTTGAAAAGAAACCAGGTGGTTCAATTGAAGATACTCAAATTATAAAAGGAATTGTTTTGGATAAAGAAATAGTTCATAGTGGAATGCCTACTAGAATCGAAAAAGCAAAAATTGCATTAATTAATTCTGCATTGGAAATTGAAAAAACAGAAATGAGTGCAGAGATTAGAATTACTGATCCAACTCAAATGCAAATGTTCTTAGAAGAAGAAAACAGAATGCTCAAAACAATGGTTAACAAATTACATGATGTTGGTGCTAATGTTTTGATTTGTCAAAAAGGAATTGATGATATTGCTCAACATTATTTAGCAAAATATGGAATCATGGCAATTCGTCGTGTCAAAGAAAGTGACATGATTAAACTTTCTAAAGCTACAGATGGTCGTGTGATTAATAATTTAGATGATTTATCTGAAAAAGATCTTGGTCTTGCTGAGCTGGCACATCAAAAGAAAGTTGAATCTGATAAATGGGTATTCATTGAAGGCTGTAAACATCCACAATCTGTTACATTGTTAATTCGTGGAGGAACTCAAAGAGTAATAGATGAAGTTGATCGTTCTATTCATGATTCACTTATGGTAGTAAAAGATGTAATTGAAAAACCAGAAATTGTTGCAGGTGGAGGAGCTCCAGAAGCCTTTGCAGCATCTCAACTCAAAGAATGGGCTGATAATTTTAGTGGTAGAGAACAACTTGCAATTAAAAAATATGCAGAAGCATTAGAGATAATTCCATTAACTATTGCAGAAAATGCAGGTATGGATCCAATTGATACAATGGCTACTTTAAGATCAAAACAAAGCCAAGGTCTAAAATGGACTGGTATTGATGCAAAAAATACAAAAGTTGCTGATATGATGGCAATTAATGTTTTAGAACCAGTTGCAGTTAAAGAGCAGATAATAAAATCTGCAACTGAAGCAGCATGTATGATTCTTAGAATTGATGATGTAATTGCCATATCTGGTGGTCCAGGTGGCGGCGGCATGATGGGATAAATTTAGTTAAACCTTAAGCATACTACTCTTCATAAATTATTGTTGTACAGAATTGGTGTAGATTTAGGTGGTACTAAAACAGAGATTATTGTTCTTGATGAAAATCTAAATGTTTTAGAAAGAAAAAGAGTACCTACACCTCAAACTGATTATCAAAAAATTATCAATACTATTGTAACGTTAGTTTCTGATGCATCTCAAAATATATCTGATTTTTCTTTAGGAATTTGTTGTCCTGGTGCAATTTCAAAACAAACTGGATTAATTAAAAATAGTAATACTAAATGTTTAATTGGAAAATCTTTAAAAAAAGATTTAGAAAATAAATTAGAAAAAAATATTTTAATTGAAAATGATGCAAATTGTTTTACTTTATCTGAGTCTAAAATGGGTGCTGGTATTGGATTTGGTTTAGTTTTTGGTGTAATAATAGGAACAGGTGTCGGCGGAGGAATTGTAATTAATAATGTTCTTCATTGCGGTAAAAATGATATTGCTGGTGAATGGGGACATCATACTTTACATCAAAATGGTAATTCATGCTATTGTGGTAAATCTGGCTGTGTGGAGACATACATTAGTGGACCCTCTTTGGAAAAACGTTGGAATGAACTAACTGGCAATACTCAATCTATGCCTGAAATTATTAGTAATTTTGATTATACAGTTGGTAAACAATGGAAGGATGAATTTTTAGATAATTTTGGATATGGTCTTGCAAATGTAATTGATATTTTAGATCCTGATGCAATAATTCTTGGTGGTGGATTATCTAATATTGATTTTTTATATACTGAAGGTAAAAAATCCATTTATTCAAAAGTTTTTTCAGATATTATTGAAACACCAATTTTAAAAAACAAACTTGGTGATTCTTCAGGAGTATTTGGTGCTGCATTATTGGATTAATTACTTTGGACATCCTTCCATTTTTACAATAAAATATCCGTTTGTCATTATTTCTATTTCAATATCTTCTGAAACAGTTTCTGAGTGACAAAATTTACATTCTTTCGTAGTTACTAGTGCATTATTTTCTTTAATTGATTTTAACCATTCTTTTGCAAAAGAAATTGCAGATGCAGTATCATTTTTGTCAGTAATTACATCAAAATGTATTGTGTGACCATCGTTTGCTTTAACATAAGTATCAAAAACATGAAAATTCATATCCATTACTAATTATTAACAAACTCATCTCTAATTTCAAGAACTTTATCTACAATTTTATTAACATCTGCATCTAATTCTGTCGTTATCAAAATTAAACCCGCTCCTCCAATAGGTATTGTAATTCTATAGATTTTTTCATATTTTGCTAATGCAAAAATTGGAACTCCAATTTTATTTGCCGTTTTTTTCCTTGTTGACCATCTGTAAATTGCTTGTGATAATGATGTTTCAGTTTCTTCTCTGCTTAAGTAAGATGTAATACCTGGTCTAATTTTATCCACGAGTTCACCGTAATCATAAACAGCTGCATATCTAATTTTTTCATTAGACTCTAATATTTTTTCGCAGATTTTTTCATAATTCATAATTTTTCACTACTGTGGTTCAATTGTTGCTGGTGGTTTACTTGAAATTGCGTATGTAACCCATGTTACATCTTCAATTTCATTAGTAATTCTATTACTCATTTTCTCTAATACTCCATGTGGTAGTCTTGTCCAATCAGCAGTCATTGCGTCAATGGAATCTACAACTCTAATCATAACAATGTTTCCATATTTTCTTTCATCTCCTACCACACCTACTGCTTTATCATCACCAACAGCTGCATACGCTTGCCAAACTTTAGTATAAAATCCAGATTCAATTAATTCCTCTTCAACAATTTTACTTGCTATTTTTGAAATCTGTAATTTTATTGGAGTTACTTCACCAATTATTCTTACTGATAATCCTGGACCTGGAAATGGATGTCTCATGAAAAGTTTTTCAGGAACTCCTAAAATTTTTGCAATTTCTCTGACTTCATCTTTGTATAATTCTCTTAGTGGTTCTAAAATTTCCAAATTTAACCAATCTGGTAATCCTCCAACATTATGATGAGACTTTATTACATCTGCTGGACCTTTTGAAACTCCACTTTCAATTACATCTGGATATAATGTTCCTTGAGCTAACCATTTGAAAGGACCTTCTTTTTTAGCAAAATTACTAAAAACATGAATAAATTCTTCACCAACAATTTTTCTTTTTGCTTCTGGTTCCTCTACACCCTTTAATTTTTCAAGAAATTGTTGTCCTGCATTTATTGATGTAAAATTTACTTTAAAATTCTCTTTAAACATATTTTCAACCTCTTTTTCTTCGTTTAATCTTAACAAACCATTATCTACAAACACACATTTCAGTCTATTTCCAATGGCTTTGTCAATTAGTAATGCCACTACTGTAGAATCTATTCCACCACTAACTCCACATAATACATTTCCATCAATTTTAGAAATTTTTTCTACTGCTGTTTCAATAAAACCTTCCATTGTCCAATCTTGTTTTGCTTTACATATTTTTAGAACAAAATTTTTGAGAATTTGACTTCCTTGTTCTGTATGAACTACTTCAGGATGAAATTGAATTCCATAAACTGATTTTTCATCTGATGCAATTGCTGCAGCTTTTGCACTCTGTGTATGACCAATTATCTTAAATCCTGATGGAATCTCTTCAGCTTCATCTCCATGGCTCATCCATGCACGGACGGATTGTCCTATACCACTTAACAAATCACTATCATTATCTATTGTTAAAAGTGATGAACCATATTCTTTGTTGGCTCTTTTTACTTTTCCTCCAAATTTATCTACAATTAATTGGTGTCCGTAACAAATTCCTAATAATGGTAAATTCATTTCAAAAATTTTATTTTCTGGTACTGGAGCTTTCGAACTATAAACACTAGATGGTCCTCCTGAAAAAATAATTCCTTTTGGATTATGTTTTTGTATTTCTTCAAAACTAATATCATATGGCACTAATTCTGCAAAAACAGAAAATTCTCTAATCCTTCTACAAATTAAATGACTATATTGAGAACCAAAGTCTAAGACTAGAATTTTATCCATTCAATCACTTGCTAATATTTTCTAACATTCTTGTTAATGACCATCCTGCAGTATTGATTAATTCAGTCACTCTTTCTTTCTGCCTATAATTCTTAATTATTATTTCTCTAATATTAGTTCCATTTTTATTAATAATATAGTCTATGATTGATTCTTTTTGGATCTTTCCATTTTCTGCTTCAAGAAAATCTTTTTTCTTCATTTCTCCAATAATTCTATCTAAAAAAAATGATTTAAACGGTGGTGTATCTGCATTAATAATAATTTGTTCATCTAGAATTATTGAAACTTGATCTGCTGTAACATATGCATTTGCAATTACTTTTCCATCGCTTCCTTTTTTAATTGGAATTGAATTATCTATTGGTTTTTCTGTTTCAATATTTTTTGCTATTTCAGGCTCATCTTGTATTTTTAATTTTGATGCCTTTACAAAGCTAGAATCCTTTAGAAATCCATCTAATATTGTGATGTTTTTCTCTAGCATTTCAATTCCTTCCTGATGCTTATCTACTTGTTCCAACATATTTTCTCTTAAAGCAACTATTTCTTTTACTTGCTCTTCTGAAAATTTCATAATTTTATAAATCAGTATTGGCTATTAAATCCATTCTAGGTGATTATGTTATCTAGATCTTTGTATTGTATTTTTTTAAATCCTTCAATAGGTTTTGATGTGGTAAATAATTCCGATTTTGTGTTCGATGATAACCAAATTAAAAGATCCCTTCCTATTTCTAATTTTTTTAATTTTGTTTTCCTATCTGATTTTTTTGTATTAGAAAATTTACCAATTTGATTTCCAAAATCCATACCAAACAAAATAATTTTTTTTGCATTAAAATAACTTGCCAAGAACACTCCTCTATCCCCATCAGTAAAACCTCCAAAATTTTGAATTTTATTAATTGGATTTGTTTGAGTTGTTCCTATACAGTTTTTTATTTTTTTTAC
>SXGU01346781.1_pt1 | contig 15177 bp, 12 predicted proteins | sample 3174531 | NCBI WGS metagenome assembly SXGU01 (sample SAMN11356863, study PRJNA531348) | freshwater metagenome | isolation source: freshwater sample F1-140 | place: China: Fuxian Lake, Yuxi | collected 2017-12-25
AGCCACCGGCTCAGACCTGACAGGTATTATTGGTTCACGTATCAAAGCAGTTCCATACTTTGATCAGTTCATTGTTTTGGATGCCACGACCAAAGACATATTAGCGATATATCCCGAAGATACCCGCCTGGGATTTAAGCTCTACCCTGAAGAAGATACGGGTATATTGCTTTCAACTCAGGGTGTGTTGACTCAGGTCTATTCCATTCCACCGATCTCACAAGAAGGTTCGGCACGGGTTTCGTATTTAGCGGCGATCCGAGATGGGGATAATGTCGTTCAACGTGTGTTGATCGGTCGAACCACCATCGAAGCCAACCCGTTGACATTGCCGCTCATCAAAAGTCTCGATAATATGAGCGATCTTGATGGTTTTGGTATGTTGGTAGATGACGCGAATCGCATCGTCTACCATTCCAATGCAGAATATTCATTGACTACTTATGAAGGTCAGCAAGGACCCGAGCCTTTCTTCTTTGATGACACCGCTGCTGACGGTACCCGTCAATTGGTGTATTACCACCCAGTGGTTGGACGTCCATGGGCGATCGTATTGACCATCCCTGCCCAGCGTGCGCAGCAATTGGCGTTGAACATCGCTACTCCGTTGGCGTTGATGATCGTTATCCTCGCAGTGGTTGCACTGGTTTCGCTGCGACTTGGTTTGCGCGTGGTGACGGGGTCCTTAAAAGGTTTGGCGGCTGAAGCGAATCGGATCGCGCAAGGCAATCTTGACCATCCCTTGCAGGTGACGGGTGAAGATGAGGTCGCTCAACTGCGCCGTGCCTTTGAGCAGATGCGCATTGGTCTGAGTGCGCGCCTTGAAGAGATCAACCGTCTCTTGCAGGTTAGTCAGGGTGTGGCATCCAGCCTGGAGATGCAGGATGCAGTCAAGCCGGTGTTGGAGGCGATCATATCCACGGGTGCGAACTCGGTTCGTGTGGTGCTCTCGCCAAGTATCCTTCCTGATACTTTTGTCGAACTTCCCTCTCGCTTTACGTCCGGACCCGCGGAGGATAGATACGCCTACCTCGATGACCAGATCCTCGATCTTGCACAGAGTCAGGAAAAGATCGTTATTCCGAACCTAACTCGTTCCCGCGAGTTATTGCTTGACCCGAACAAACCTCAACCGTTGGCGCTGTTGGCTGTGGCATTGCAACATGAAAATCGTTATTACGGTGTGGTCTGGGCGGGTTATGAACAACCGCGTAAGTTCTCTGATTCAGATGTTCGTTTCATGACCACCTTGGCAGGTCAGGCAGCCTTGGCTGTGGCGAACGCTCATTTGTACTTGAATGTGGAAGCTTCGCGCCGACAGTTGGAAGCCATCATCAATTCATCACCTGATCCTGTTGTGGTGACGGATCATCGTAATCGGTTGCTGCTTGCCAACCATGCAGCAACATCTGCACTGAGACAGGCTGTCGACGATACAAAGAGTGGGATGGAGACCGAAAAGGTCATCAAGCTTCGTCCGCTGCTTACATTGTTACAGAGCACGACTTCAGAAAAACAATCTACTGAAATTGTTCTGCCCGATAGCCGTACTTATCTTGCTACCGCTTCACCTGTCATGGTGGAGGGACGTCAGATCGGGCGGGTATGCATCATGCGCGATGTGACCTACTTTAAGGAACTTGATACGATGAAATCAGAGTTCGTGTCAACGGTGAGTCATGATTTGCGCTCGCCGTTGACGCTCATGCGCGGCTATGCCACCATGCTTGATACCGTTGGTGAATTGAACGAGCAGCAGCAGGGATATGTCAAGAAGATCATCACTGGCGTGGAGAATATGTCTCGCCTCGTCAACAATCTGCTCGACTTGGGACGGATCGAATTTGGGGTAGGCTTGCAAGTGGAGAATGTGCCTGTGCTCGATATCATCGAACGGGTGACGGGTGCTTTACAGTTGCAGGCTTTGCAGAAGGATATCCAATTGAATGTGGAACTTCCCAAAGACATGCCGCATGCCGTCGAAGCTGATCAGGCTCTTTTGCATCAGGCAGTTTATAACCTGGTGGAGAATGCCATCAAGTACACAACACCCGCAGGAAAAGTGACAATAAGAACGATTTCGCAGCCTGAATATTTGATCTTTGCCATCGACGACTCGGGCATTGGCATCCCTTCTGAAGACATTCCGCATTTGTTCGAAAAGTTCTACCGGGGCAAGCAACGTGAAGCGCGCACTCAGCCCGGTTCGGGGTTGGGTCTGGCGATCGTTCTGTCCATTGCTGAAAACCACCGTGGACGCGTCTGGGTGGATAGTGTAGTTGGCAAAGGCAGCACCTTCTATTTGCAGATCCCTCTCGTTCAGCCAAAAGAAACCAGAATTTCGTGATATGCGTATATTTTCCTGTCTTCACGTCAGGAGTTCATGCATTAAGGTGTAGACTACTGTCTAGTTATCCTGTATCCCCCGAGTAGGTGATGTCTGAAATGCAGATTCCGACTATAATCCAATCCTGTCCTTCCGCGGGAAGGGCATAATTTTTGCCTGTAAAGCAGGTACTTATGATTGATCAAGAAAATAAACAAACCCCTATTATCGAAAGAAAAACGGAATATAAACCTCCGCGCAATTGGCGTTCATGGTTGATCGGCCGTCCGCTTTCCACAGCAGATGCGCCTCATCAAACCATTGGAAAACGTGTTGGCTTGGCGGTATTCGCTTCAGATGCGCTTTCCTCTACGGCATACGCCACCCAGGAAATTCTCGTCATTTTGGCGGCTGCTGGCACCATGGCGTTCGGTTATGTATTCCCAATCGCCATTGCCATCGTTGCGCTTTTGGTGATCGTGTCCATTTCCTATGAGCAGACTATCCATGCCTACCCTGATGGCGGCGGTGCCTATATCGTTTCACGCGATAACCTTGGCGAGTTCCCGGCGCTGATCGCAGCGGCAGCCTTGCTTACCGATTACATTCTGACCGTATCAGTGTCGATCGCATCGGGTGTCGCTCAATTGGTGTCTGCCTCCCCAAGTTTGTATGAGTATCGTGTGGTTTTAGCGGTGGTCTTTATTCTTTTCATCATGTTGGTTAACCTTCGTGGTGTAAAAGAGTCTGGAACTGCATTCTCGATCCCAACCTATTTCTTTATTGCGGTCGTGCTCATCATGATCACCACAGGTCTTTGGCGCCTCATTACCGGTTCGCTTGGCATGGTCGTTGACCCGCCTGAGATCGAATTCCATGGGGATGCCATTGCGGTCATCACGCCTTTCTTGTTGTTACATGCTTTTTCAAGCGGTACTGCAGCATTGACGGGTATCGAAGCGATCTCGAATGGCATCACCGCTTTCAAGGAACCTCGCAGCAAGAACGCTGGTATCACCCTGGTTTGGATGTCGGTCATCCTCAGTACGTTCTTCCTTGGGATTTCCTACATTACGAACTTCATTCATGCGGTTCCTTCCGAAACTGAAACTGTCATATCGCAGATCGCCAGAACGATCTACGATGGGCGTGGGACCATGTACCTCATGGTAATTTCCGCGACCACGGTCATCCTTATCATGGCCGCAAACACAGCCTTTGCAGACTTTCCACGTCTTGGCGCTTTGATCGCCAAGGATGGATTTATTCCGCGCCAGCTTGCTTATCGCGGCAGCCGCCTGGTCTATTCTCGCGGTATTGTCACTCTTGCGGTTATCGCCTCGATCTTGATGGTGTTGTTCAATGCAAGTGTGACCCGTCTTATTCCGCTCTATGCCATTGGTGTGTTCCTCTCGTTCACGCTTTCTCAAAGCGGTATGGCATTACGCTGGTGGAAAAGCGGACGGCTGAAGCCGGGTGAACAAAAAGTGGAGCGCGGTTCGACCATCCATTTTGAAAAGAACTGGGTTTTCAAAATGTTCGTTAACGGCTTTGGCGCCATTTGTACTGCCGTGGTTATGATGGTCTTTGCCGTTACCAAATTCAAGGATGGCGCGTATTTGGTGTTGATCTTGATCCCCATCCTTGTGGGTGTGTTCTGGATGATCCATCGCCACTATAACAACCTTGCTAAGAATCTTTCGTTGGATAATTTTGGCGTCATCCCATCGCAGACCCATCGTCACCGGGTGATCATGCCGGTCAGTGGGGTGCATCAAGGGACCCTGTCTGCGCTTCGTTATGCGCGCATGCTTTCAGACGACGTCACTGCGGTTCACATTGTGATCGAACCCGATGATGCTGAAAAGACCCGCAAGAAATGGGAAACCTGGGGCGAAGGTGTTCGTTTGGTGATGCTGGATTCTCCCTTCCGTCTGTTCGTTGAACCGCTGCTTGAATACATCGCTGACCTCGCGGAAAAACGCCAGCCCGGTGAGATCATCACCGTTGTGGTGCCTGAATTCGTTTCAGAAAATCGTTGGACGGCTGCACTGCATACCAACACAGCCGATATCTTGCGTACGCAATTAAAAAATCAACACGGCATTGTCATTACCAATGTGCCTTATCACGTTCACGAGGCAGAGGATGACCATGTCGGGCAAGTTGCTCATTAAGGAGTTATCAATATGAATTTCATCGTTATTGGATGTGGAAGATTCGGAGCCGAACTGGCATACCGTCTCTTCACAAATGGACATCAAGTTGTGGTGGTGGATGCCAACCCCAAAGCATTCAACCGCCTCCACCCAGAATTTCGCGGGCGCACCGTTGAAGGAGACTCTCTCTCCGCCGATACATTATCCCGCGCCAGTGCAGACAAAGCAGCAGGCATTGCAGTGGTCACCAATTCGGACACAATGAATGCTGTGATCGGTCATACCATTCGTGTGCATTATCCGAACGTGCAGCAGGTCATAGTCCGTAATTATGACCCTGCCATGCGCGATATGCTCGAGGCTTTTGGCTTACAGATCGTCAGTTCTACGGCTTGGGGAGCAGAGCGCGTACAGGAGCTTATGATCGACCCATCCTTCCGTGCCGTGTTCTCAGCTGGAAATGGTGAAGTGGAAATGTATGAAATGTACATCTCTCCAAAATGGGATGGCATGACCATCTCCAATTTGCTGCAGGACTGTGGTGAGATCGTCTGCTCGGCGTTGACTCGTGCAGGTCGCGCGCAATTGCCGAATGGTGAAACGAAATTGCAAAAGGGCGATATCCTCACCGTCAGCGCCACATTGGAAGGTGTTAAAGCCCTGCGTACAAAACTGCAGGAAGGCAAGGAGGCATAACATGCTTGTATTTATCGCTGGCGGTGGGCGCACTGGTGCTCAACTGGCCTCACAACTTATTCAACAAAATTACGAGGTGCGCCTCGTTGAACACCGCAAGGAATTGCTGGCTCGCTTGCATCATGAACTTCCTACCGAGGTCATCTATGAAGGGCAGGCAACTGACCCGAACGTCCTCAAGCAGGCAGGATTGGAAAGAGCTAATGTGGTTGTGGCTTGTACCAACGATGACGCAGCCAACCTGGTCTTGTGTTATCTGGCGCGTACCATGTTCAAGGTCCGCCGCACGGTGGCACGTATCAATAACCCGCGCAATAGCTGGTTGTTCGATGGAAACTTCCACGTGGATGAAACCATCAACCAGGCGGATGTGATGGCACATCTCATTCAGGAAGAAATGTCACTGGGTGATATGATGACCCTGCTCAAACTTCGCCGTGGACGTTACTCTCTGGTGGAAGAGAAGGTGCCAAGAGGCGCACGAGCCATTGGCGTTCAGATCAAGGATTTGGGCTTACCGGAACAATGTGTTATCGCTGCCATCATCCGCAAAGGACAGGTCACCCTGCCGCGCGGTACAGCCACTCTCGAAGAATTCGATGAGGTATTGGCGATCACCAATGACGAAGGTGCCAAGAAACTTGCGCAACTGCTCGAACCACCTGATCGCTCTATTCTATAAAACGAAAACTCCCGATGGAATTCCATCGGGAGTTTTTTTTACTTTGCAACCATCTCTTTCATTTGTTCAACATATGCCAATGATTGATGACGGAAATAGGTATTGTACAGTTCTGCATAATGTCCGCTTTGGTTCAACAAGCCGTCATGACTGCCTTCTTCGATGATGGTGCCTTTGCTCATGACAACGATCCGATCCGCGGCTTTGACAGTGGACAGACGATGGGCGATGAGGATGCTGGTTGAGTTTTTCAGGATCAGATTCAACGCCTGCTGGATCTGCCACTCGGTGAAGGGATCGATGCTGGCAGTCGCTTCATCGAGGATGAAGATGGCGGGATTCTGCACGAGCACACGCATCAGCGCCACGAGTTGACGCTGCCCCATAGAGAGTCTGTTTCCGCGCTCACCGACTTCGGTGTGTAACCCGTTGGGGAGAGCGTCCAACCATTCGCCGTCGCCGATTCGTTTGGCAAGGCGCACCATCTCATTTTCCGGCGCTCCCGGCGCGGCATAGCGGATGTTATCTGCGATCGTTCCAGAGAAAAGGAATGGCACCTGTGAGACGATGCCCAATTGGCGGCGGTATTGAGTCAAGTCAAATGTGCGGATGTCGCGTCCGTCGATGAGCAGGCGTCCTTGCTGGAATTCGTAGAAACGCGCGATCAACTTTGCTATGGACGATTTCCCTGCGCCAGTGTGACCGACAAGGGCAAGAGTCTCTCCGGGTTGAATGACCAGGTTGAAGTCCGTGAGAACCGGTTCTTTATCCGAATAGCGGAAATGCATGTGGTCGAAATGAATCTCGCCCTTGAGTCGCGGTACATCCTGTTTTTCTTTTTGCACCACGTTCGGGTCTGCATCGATCAGCGCGAAGACGCGCTCGGCAGCAGAGAGACCGCCCTGAATTTGAGCCCAGAACGAAGTGAGGTTGAGCACTGGGAAGAAGAACTGGTCGAGGCTCATGATGAAGAGGTACCATGCGCCGATACTGATGGTGCCTTCTGCCGCACTGTACCCGCCAACATACACCAACACGCCGACGAAAATACCGCCAAGTGCGTTGAGAGTAGGGAAGACCAGTGAAAGCACGAAGCCGCGCTGCACGTTCACGCCATACGATTGAATGTTCGACTCATCGAACGATTTGAAGATGCTTTCTTCCTGCCGGAAGTTTTTCGCAATGGATATGCCGCTGATCGTTTCTTTAATGGCGGCGTTGACATCTGCCATGGCTTTCATGCCGCGTTTGGTGACGCGCCTTGCCATGGCGCGGAACCCGGCAGCAATGCCAAAGATGATCGGCAAAAAGCCAATGAGCAACAACGAAAGCCGCAGCTCGGTGCGGAAGAGCACGATGGCGATCAGAATCGCTTGAATGAACTGAGCCACCACGTCGGTGACGATGACCACGAGTTGACCAAAGTCATTCGTATCGGATGTAATGCGCGAGACGATGCGGCCTGAAGAGAATTGGTCATAAAAGGAGAGGTCGTGTTCGGCGGCGGCGCGGAAGGCGCGGGAACGCATGTCCAGCACCACATCACCGACGGCGCGCACGATCAGACCGCGCCTCAACCAGTTCAGTCCCCAGTTACCAAATGCCACGCCGACAAGTGCCGCGCCCAACAAAAGAATATCTCTGAGGGTGGGCTGGTCTTTGATCAAGTCCACCATGCGGCTGACGATGACGGGCAATGCCGCACCGATGACCGCAATGACAATGATGACCACAGAAGCAAACGCCAGACGTGTTTTCTGCGAATCGAAGTAATTGACCATACGCCGTACAAGTTCATTGTCCTTGTACTGGCGGTCGTATTTTTCGTCGTTTAAACCTGCAAAGAAACCCATAAGTAATTTCCGATTTTCGATTTACGATTGATTTTTTACCGCTAAGACCGCGAAGCTCACAAAGAAAAGAAACAAGGTTTTCCTGGCGGTCTTAGCGCACTTTGCGGTGAATTATTTTTTACTCTCGGAAGATGCGAGAATATGCTTCTGAGGTTTTCATCAGATCATCATGCGAGCCCATGGCAACCACTTTGCCTTTGCGAAGCACGATGATGAGATCTGCCCAGCGGATCTGGGAGAGGCGGTGTGTGATGATGAAAGTGGTGCGTCCTTTGGCGGCATTGGAGATGGCACGTTGGATTTTGTCCTCAGTGGCAGAGTCGATCGCGGAGGTGGAGTCGTCGAGGACGAGAACGTGCGGGTCGGTGAGGAAGGCACGAGCGAGCGCGATGCGTTGACGTTGTCCGCCTGAGAGGGTTACGCCGCGTTCACCGACCACGGTTCCATACGTTTCGTCAAAATCCAAAATGAAGTCGTGGGCTTGAGCCGCCATCGATGCCGCAATGATCTCTTCCTTGGTCGCACCGGGTTTGCCGAAGGCGATGTTGTCACTGAGCGAGCGCGAGAAGAGGAAGATATCCTGTTCGATGATGGAAATTTGTGACCGCAGCGATGCCAGATTCCAATCGCGGACATCCACACCATCCACGAGCACCTGCCCATCGCTCACATCATAGATGCGGTTAATGAGTTTGACGAGCGTGGTCTTGCCTGCGCCGGTTTGCCCGACGAGCGCCACGGTCTGCCCGGGTTTCACTTTGAATGAAATATTTTCGAGCACATTGTCACCACCTGCGCCGCCTTCTGCGGGTGTGGGGTAATGGAACGAGACGTTGCGAAACTCAATTTCGCCGCGAATCTCCGAGGTCACGCCTGAGGCGTTTTGGTCAAGTTTTGTCTCACGCTGAATGAGTTCCAAGATACGGCGCGCGGAGGAAAAACCCAGTGATATCTGAGAGTAGGCAAAGGTCGAAGTGAAGGTGGGAAAGCCCAGCAATTGCAACATACCAAAGTAGCCGATCACTGCACCAACATCGATGAGACCCTGGCGAAGCAGGAAGAGCGCATGGGTGAGTCCACCTGCGAAAGCAAGCCCGAGCAACAGCATGGCAATGTAACGCGCTTCAAGGTCGCCTTGCTGAACAAAGGCATCACGCACACGGCGGGCGTTGGTCACGAAGCGGTCCACTTCAGCTTCTTCTTGCGCTGCGCCTTTCATGATCTCCACACCATCAAGCGACTCAGACAAGTGTGTATTCATCTGCCCGAAGGTCGCGCGGACATCATCGGTGATGGGTGAAAGTGTTTTGAGATAGCGCACAAGGGCAATAAAGTAAAAGATGGTGAAAAGCAGCGGCGTGAGAACCAGTGACGGGTGATAGCGCGGACCGAAGAAGAGCGGCATCAAAATGAACATGAACGAGCCGACCACAAGGTTCACGCCGGGGCTGAACATGTAGTTCACTTCCCGAACATCGTTCGTGGAACGTGCCATCGTATCGCCCACCGGCTGCAAGTTGTGGAAGGTCATACTCTTGCCAAGCAACGAGAGATACAACTCGTCGCGGATGTCGCGCTCCATTTTTTGCGCCATCAACTCCGCACCGAAGTTGCGCCCCAATTGCAAAACACCGCGGATCACCTGCGAAATACCAATGATCACCGCCAGCGGCAGCAACACCGATGTATCTGGCTGGGGAGCGAGCATTGCATTGAAGGCATCGCCCGTCAGAATGGGCACCACCACTGCCAACACAGCATTGCCAATGGCGCCAATGAAGATCATTGCAACGATCCACCAATAAGGTTGAACATGAGAAAGAATCCATCGCAGCGACGATGACTGGTCGTATTTATTCTTTCTCTGCAAGGTAAATTCTGCTGGAACACTAAGGGAAGTCATAAAGTAATTGTAACATCCCTAAAAAAGACCTTCGCAACCCTCACTTTAGTAAGGTGTTTCTAAATTCAGCTGGCGATCCTGCCAGTCCCAACAATTTATAGGAGAGTGTGAAATGTCTTTACCAAAAACAATTTCTGGTTGGTGCATGTGGTTGTTCTTCCTCTGGACGGGTATCAGCGCCTTCGTGGCGTTGCCCATGGCTGCCACTATTAGTGGTGTGCTTGCTCTTGGTTATGCCATCTTTTCGTTGCTCGGAAAATAATTTAACGTTCGAACACACAACCTCCCGAAAGGGAGGTTGTGTCATTTAAGCCCAGAAAAGATATTCGCACAACGGAGTGAATATTCCCAATCGCCATTGGGATAGTCCCACCAGGAGGATAAAAGGGCATGCGCTGTGGACCATTGGATGATCTTCTCACGCTCCCATCCCAACCCTTCGCGTAGCAGGCTCACCCGCCTCTTTGCGCGGACCTCAAACTGGGCACTGCCCATCGAGTTATCCCACGGGTTGATCATGAGCGGACCAACCTCGTAACCGCAAGGACCAATTACACCTTTTGGGTCAATGGCGAGCCATCCACGTTCAGACGAGAGCACATTGAAATGATGAAAGTCTCCATGGATAAGATGATGCTCGTCTGCAAATAATTCCGGTAAAAATGACTCTACACGTTCCAGCAATCCCTTGGGGTAAGGACCTGTCTCACCGTCAAACGTCGGGCGGATGTTCTTCAACTCCGCAAACCAATCTTCCAGCTGAATGAACTTCCCAATTTTCGGCACGGGTCGCCAGATCTTCTTCATTACTTGAATGGCAATGCGAGTCCGTTCGTCGTCATCTTCCAACTCAGAGAGCATCTTGCCCGGCTGAAGTTGTTCAATTAACAAAAATCCCTTCTCTTCATCACAGTCAATGATCTGACATGCCCCTTCGCCATTGAACAATTTCAACGCCTCCATCTCGCTGACCAGTTCTCGATTCGGCACACCGATCTTGAGAATGACCTTATCTCTTCCACGCGTGGCAAAAGCGACAAAGTTATAAGAGAGATTACTTACAGGCTGAACATTGGTCAACTGCCAGCGTTGAGACGCTTCTTCGATCAAAGCAGGGAGGCTGGCAAGAAATGTCTCGCCAGCCTCGCCAAAAGAATGTTTGATGTTTGAGAGAAAAGGTTCAGGAAATTGCATTCTATTCCTTATATTTCACCAAATATACACCTATCACGATCATCCAAACCAGCCAAAGCAAGCTGCCAACGAGTCCTGCCCAATCGATGACGGGAACGGTGGGAATGGCGGTGGCAAGCAATTCCGTTTGTGCGAGGATGTAAATGGCGGAGGCAACCCATCCCAGAACGGCAACCCATTTGCTGAACATCTTGGATTTGTACATTATGCCGCTGATCATAGACATCCAAAGGATGATGAGGAACTGTCCCATATGTTCGCCGAGGATGACTCCGCCATATTGATGGACGGCGGTGAATACAGCGGCGACTGCGGCTTGGGTGGCTGAGTCCGCTGCCGGGTCTGTGTAGAGGCGGGCGAGGGCAGGGACGACGAAGACCCAGCGTAGAAGTCCAACTACTTGGACAATGAAGCCGATCACACCAAGAGTCGTTGCTGTTTCCAGAAATGGGGCATGTTCATCAGCGAGGATTTGTTTAAGCATGATCGCACCGAAAAGCATGGGCAAACCCACCCAGGCAAATGCGAGCCAGGTGTAGATCAATGTATCGCCGCCTGCCTGAAATTTTGTGAGGATCTCTGCTGTGGGTTGACGCAGAATATCGGGGTAATCGAAATTCATAATGAGCAGAGTGTAGGGAATGTTGACCAACAATGCACCAACGATAAAAAATATACCAGCGAGTTTTCTAAAAACGAATTGTGACATGATTTTCCTATTGGATGTATGGTTGTAGAACGTTCATCATGAGGTCTGCGCCATGAGACATTTGTGTTTCATTGACCGTCTTGCCGCTGATCTCAAGGCTGTTCAACCAAAATTCAGTGATAAGCCAACAAGTCTCGGCGAGGTTTTGAATTACTTTCGGGTCTGTTGAAGGTTTGATGATTCCAGCCACGCTGAAGGCTTGAAAGAGTTGATGAAACCCTTCGAAACCGCGTTTGCGAACAATGAGGAAACGAGTGCGCAGTTCATCATCGGCATGTAAGAGTGCAGCAAGTTCACGATGAGCAAACCGATATTGCCAGAGGATCTTGTAATTGGTCTTGACCATGGCTTGCAGATCATCAAGCGTGGGGAGCTGGTCTTTCGGCAGGTTAAAGGCTTTATCATTGGCGGCGAATAAACGCTCGAATAGACCACGAATGATCTCTTCCTTGTTGCGGAAGTGATAGTAGAGATTTCCCGGGCTGATGCCTGCCGCTTCAGCAATGTGATTGGTGCTGACAGCAGATGTCCCTTCGTTGTTGAAGAGGGTGAGGGCAGTGTCTAGTATCTTTTCACGGGTGGACATATTTCGTCTCCTAGAGTATTTACTCTAGTAATATAGAGCAAATACTCTAATCTGTCAAGAGAAAAAAACTCCGAAGCCTCAAAGGCTTCGGAGTTTTAGGTTTACTTTACTTCTTTTTCTTCTTTACGTTTTTGCAGCCAGCCGTTCAGGCTGTACTTTACAACACGTTCATTGCCTTCAAATAATCGTTTTATGTTTGGTTGCAATGCCAGCACCAATAAGATCTCTGCACCCACTCCATAAAGAACATACGCCCAGGGGATAATTCCTTGCGATGCGTAATAAGCAAATGCAAGTGTGGAATATAAAGCCACTGCCATGGTAGTAACAGAGGCAATCCCAATAGTGAAGAAGGTTAACATGCCAAGCGGTAAGACGATCAAAATAGAAGGAAGATACAAGCCCATCGCGCCGCCCACAGAAGGAGCGCCGCCTGCGCCGCCGCGTAAGCGGATGATCCGTCCATTTTCGTCACGCTCGGGTAAAAAGATCGAGTGGTTGTGTCCCAAAATTGCGGCAAGCGGAGCGATCATATGAATGATGGGCATATCGGGGGTGAGCCACCTTGCCACCCAAACACCAGCTGCACCTTTCACAATGTCTAACATGGCTGTGGCAAAGCCAGCCCAAAACCCTGCTGCACGCATGGCATTGGTCCCGCCGGTGCGTCCGCTTTCAATATCGCGAATGTCTTTCCCGGTTGCGATCTTCACGATCAACAACCCGACCGGAACAGACCCGATCACATACGCCAGTACGACCGCCAGAATGGCAAAGACGATTTGCATTAAAACTCCTCCAAGAGTTGATATTCAGAATTTATCATTAGAAACATGTAGACATAAAAACACGAAACATTAGGGTTGGTTGCTAGGGGGAATGACTTGCAAGGTCACTTCATTGAACGAACCATCTTGAATCCAAAACCCGCGGGTTTTCCATTCGCCATTTTTGCGGGAAACGATTACATAGACCACATCATAAGCCGCCTCAGCAACATCGGTAGGCGATACAGTTTCAGGTCCGGCGGGATGCGAATGAAAGATGCCAAGCAGGTCCAGTCCCTGAGCTTCGATCCACTCGAACGCATGCAGCTGTTCTATGGGATCCATCACGTATCGTACCGGACTTTGCGCCTGATTCGACACCACCAAAACAGTCTCCACACTGGAGCCGCGACCCGCCAATAGACCGCAAGCTTCGAATGGCAATTGCGAATCAACATGTGCGATCATTTCTTGAATATGTTCGTTCGTCAGCGAAAGGGTGCGCATGCTTACAAAAAGATCGCGGCGACCCAGGCAACACCTGCCACTACAATAGGACCCACCACCGCGCGACGCAATGGGATATTTTCGGTAAGGCTGCTTGAGAGCATGGTCAACGCATATAACGGACCTGTCACTGCCAGCCCAAATTGAACGGGAGAGAGCGGCCAGTAATGCAGCCCTGCACCGATCTGCGCACAGACTAGTCCAATGCCCACCGCCCATGGAAAGTCCCAACGGTCAGTGCCATCAAGATGCAAGATGCGCAAACTGATCAACCCCGCAACCGTGAGAATGGATGGGATGACCAACACCATACGCGCCCCGGAAAAACGCAGCGACGTGACAAGAATGAGAAACAATGCATATGCCACTGCCGTAAGACCTGCGCGTGCTAAACCATATGAAGGCGCAGAGGGGTCAATGGAAATGTATTCCGCAATACAGACCGCAGCCAGCAGCACAGCACCGACCACGAATGCCCACCACCATGCTGAACTATTTGAAAGAAGCGTAAGCGGTGTTCCCAATACAAAAGCCGTGAGCGTGGGCAGAAGCAGGTGTTCGCGAGTGGCACCACTCTCAGTAGAGGTATGGTCACGGGTCAGCCAGTCCATTCCGGCGGCAGTCAGAGCCGCGGCAAGGATGGTGAGGAAAGAGCCAAGGTTGAGGGGAAACGCATAATAGAAACCGGGCAGGCTCAGGCTTAGGGTGAGCCCTGGAGATTCGATAAAGCGGGAGAGGGCAAAAGTCAGCAAGACCGAAGCGATCAGCATCCCCATGCGGTCTGTAGAAGGCAGTTGTGAGCGGGTTTCCTGCATGAGCGCATTGTACCAAGAATGAGAGAGTCTTCAAGGCAATCCCCGCGTTTTTTGCAGGAATCATCGATTTTTGCGCAATTTTTGGGGGTGGCGGTATGGTAGAATCAACTAGTTATGGAAGCATCACGCATCGAAAATCTGCCTCCGCCGCCTGGAATCATCAATTCCATCAAAGCAGGCTTTGACGTTATCGCGTCGCACATTGCTGTGATCCTGCTGCCTCTGCTGTTGAATTTGCTCTTGTGGTTGGGTCCACGCTTGCAACTGGATTCGTTGTTCAAATCCCTTGAAAGCGACATGGTTACTTTCTGGCAAGCGAGCCAGATCCCTGCTGAGCAGATCCAGATCATGCTTGAACGCTATGAGACACTGACGCGGTCCATCAATATGTTCGGACTGCTGCGCACGCTTCCGATCGGGATCTCCAGCCTGTTCATTCCAAACGACGGACCTTTTACAACACCGTTGGGGGATCCTGCCGTTTTGCAGGTCAATGGTCTCAACTTGATGCTCTGGTTCTTTCTGCTGACAGGTATTGGCTGGGTTGGCGGTGCGCTCTATTTTCGTAGTGTGGCAAGCGTTGCCCTTGCAGAAAAGATCACATCCACAAATATCTTTCAGGCGATTCTGCAAACGTTCTTGATTTCCATTGTTTGCAATTTGCTGTTGTTCGCCATCAGCATGCCGATCTTCTTTATCGTATTGGTGGCAACGCAGATCAGTGTGGTGCTTGCAAACCTGGTCGTGTTGTTCATTGCGTTGGGTTCGGTGTGGGTGATCGTACCGATGTTCTTCTGGGCGCATGGTGTCTTCATCAAACGCCAGAACGTGTTGACATCCATCATGAGCAGCATTCAGTTGACACGTTTCACACTCCCGACCAGCAGCCTCTTTGTGCTGATGGTCTTCCTGCTCTCGTATGGCTTAAGCTATTTGTGGCGGCTCCCGTCACTGGATTCTTGGCTGACCCTGTTCGGTAT
>SXGU01062632.1_pt1 | contig 15171 bp, 18 predicted proteins | sample 3174531 | NCBI WGS metagenome assembly SXGU01 (sample SAMN11356863, study PRJNA531348) | freshwater metagenome | isolation source: freshwater sample F1-140 | place: China: Fuxian Lake, Yuxi | collected 2017-12-25
ACCAGGCTGGTGCTGGACCTGATCGAACTGGGCCAGGCCCCGGCAATACAGCTCGACGAGCCGGTGGCCGCCATCAAGACCCTCTCGCACGACCCGGACCTGAAAGCGCTGGTGCGTCGAAAAGACGGCGGCACGATCTCCGGGTTGGAGATTCAACACCTCTACCAGCAGGCGGCGCAGCAACACCTCTCGGGTTCGGATGAGGAAACCGACTGGGTGATCCGCGAATGGGGCGAGACCTTGCGGCTGTTACAGAGCGACCGGAGCCGGCTCGTCGGCCTGCTGGACTGGGTCACCAAGCTCTGGCTCCTGGACACGTTCATGGAGGCCGAACATGTCGCCTGGGACGATCCCTGGCTGGCCAGTCTGGATCTGGAATATCATAATGTGAGCCCGGAGCGGGGCCTCTTTCTCGGCCTGGAGGCCGAAGGCAAGACGAGGCGGCTTGCAACCGAGGCGGAAATCGAGCAAGCTCTGCGCGAAGGACCGGCGGACACCCGCGGCGGGATCAGGGGCCTCTGCGTCCGACGGTTTCCGGAGCAGATCAAGTCGGTGCAGTGGGAACAGGTGCGGTTCAAGGGCCTGTTGAAACCACATACCCTCGACATGGGCGACTTGTTCGAGCCGGATCGAGTGCGGAATCTGGGGCAGATTCTGGCCAAGGCCGCCTCTCCGTCCGAGGCCTTGACGGAGTGGCATGGAAGAAAGGATCGGCAACCATGAATGAACGAATAGATCTGGAGCGGCGTGAACGGCCGTTCGACCCGATGCCCAAACCGACCGGCCCGGGCGAAGAGGGGGGCGGTCCGAGACGGCCCGAGACCGGTTCGCCGGACAAGGACAACCTCCTGAAGCGGATGCGCAAGGTGGACCCGAAGCAGGCGGAGCGGTACCGCCAAAGAACCGGGGAGTAGGCGCGATGGGCATGCAGGGCGATTTCTTACAGCTCCTGAAGGAGCAGGGCTACCAGATCGGCACCTCGGTCCCGGCCGGCACGGAGGTGGAGATCACGCGCGGCACGACGATCCTGGCCATGAAATACCGGGACGGGGTCCTGGTGGCCGGCGACCGGCGGGCCACGGCCGGCAACATGGTCATGTATGACCGGACCGACAAAGTCCTGGAACTGGACCGCCACAGCGTGATGGCGATCGCCGGCGTCCCCGCCACCGCCTACGAGATGGTGCGGGTGCTGGAACATTCCTTCAAATACTACCGCCGCACGCAGCTCCAGGAATTGAGCTTCGAAGGGAAGCTGCGGGCCGTTTCGAAGCTGCTGAAGGACAACGTGGCCGCGGCGCTGGCCGGCACAGGCGCGGTGGCGCCGATCTTCGCCGGCTACGACTTCGAGCAGGGCTCGGCCAAGATTTTCTTCTACGACATCCTGGGCGCCGAGTTCGAGGGGGTGGAATATGCCGTGTCCGGTTCCGGCTCGCCGACGATCCGCGGCATCCTGCACTACCTGAACACCTGGAGCGGGCAACCCCTGGCGGCGCTGCCCGAGGAAGAGGCGACCATCCAGGCCTTGCGCCTCCTCACCTGCGCCGCCGAGTTCGATTCGGCCACCGGCGGAGTCAACCACGAGGCGAACCTCTATCCGGTCGTGAAACTCATCACCGAACGCGGCTTGCAAACCGTCCCGGACACAACCTTGAAATCTCTCTTTGAATCACGCGTTACGCGAAAAGGCTAAGGATGTTCAAAATGGCCATCCAGCAAGGCCGCAGTGAGCGAGAAGCCGAAGCGTACTCTTTGCCGTACGTTGAGGCTTTGAGCGATGCGAGAACGACGCTGGGGGCCGTTTTCAACATCCTGGAATGGGTGTAAGAGATGTATGAAGAACCCTATCGCTGGGTGGAGGCGGTCGGCAACCGCCGCCAGTATCTCGACGAACAGCTCAAGCAGGGGAGCCCGGTCGTCGCCCTCTCCTATGCGGACGGCACCTTGCTCCTGACCGTCAGCCGCGGCACGCCCAAACTCTACGAAATCTACGACCGCATCGCGCTGGGCGGCGTCGGCCACCCGGCCGATCTGGAAAAGCTCCGCTTCAGCTTGCTCGAAATGGCCCATCTGGAAGGTTTCAACCGCTCGCCCTCGGACGTGACCGGCGCGCGCATGATGAAACTCGGGCTGGCGCCGATCATCAAGCAGGCCTTCGAAGAGATCTTCAAGGCGCCCTTCATCGTCAAGATTCTCCTGGCGGAGTTGAGCGTGAAACCGGGCAAAGATACGTTCCTGACCATCGACTACGACGGGACGTTCGAAGAGACCTCCGGCTGCGCCGTGCTGGCCGCCACCACGGCCATTCAGGCGCGCATGGTCGCCTATCTGAAGCAGGCCGGGCATGCGCCGACCCTGTCGTTGGACGCAGCCCTGGCTCTGGCCGCCAAGGCCTGGGCCGTTGGGTCCCTGGCGCAAGCGGCTGAAACGGAGACCGATCGTAAGGACGAGAAAGAGTCCGACAAACCCGTCGCGCAGGAGCCGGACGACGCAGCGCTGCTGGCGCACTTGCGGGAAACGCTCGCCGACAAGACCCTCGAAGGCGCCGTCCTGGAACGACAAGCTCCCGGCTCGTCGAAATATCGCGCGCTCACGAGAGAGGAACTGGCATCCCTGGTCCCGAAATCCGCGCCAGCCTCCACCTGACACCGGAGCCGCCCCATGCTCAATCGCATTTTTGGACTCGAAACCGAGTATGGGCTGCTCATCAACAAAGACCGGCCCGACCATTCCCCCTCCTGGGTCGCCCATCAAATTCGCGATCACCTGTTCCACAAACAGCAGCGCGGGATTCTGGACCTGCATCACCGCGGGCATGACGAACCACCCGGCAACGGCGGGTTCCTCACCAACGCCGGCCGCATCTATCTGGACATGGGACATCTGGAATATGCCTCCCCGGAATGTGCATCCCTGACCGATCTCGTCGCCTCCGACCGGGCCGGCGATCAACTCATCCAGCAGGCCATCGAAGCCATGGGGCTCGGCGACCAGGTCTCGCTGATCAAGAACAACATCGACCACGAAACGGACGCCACCTTCGGCTCGCATGAAAACTACCTGGTCACCCGCCGGTTTCCCTTTTCGCGCCGGGGCCTCGGCCTGCTGGTGCCGTTCCTGATCACCCGCCAGATCTTCACCGGGGCCGGACGGATCGGCTCCGCCGATACGCCGGACGGCTGGATTCCGGTGGAACAGCTGCTCATCCGCCGGCCCGGGCTGCGCAACGCGGGTGACCGGCCGTCGCTGCCCTTCCAGATTTCCCAGCGGGCCGACCATATCGTCAACGATTTTTTCGAGTGGGTGCAGCAGAACCGCGCCATCGTGAACACGCGCGACGAGCCGCTCGCCGACCCGAATCAATTCCGCCGCATCCATCTCTTGCTGGGCGATTCCAACCTGGCCGAAACGGCGACCGCTCTGAAGCTGGGGACGACCGGGCTCGTGTTGCAACTGATCGAAGAGGGCCATGCGCCGACCGGGTTCGACTTTGAGGACCCGGTGGAGACGCTGAAAGAGATTTCCCGGGATCAGGACTTCACCTGGCTGGTCGCGCTACGCTCGGGCAAAACCATCTCGGCGATCGATATCCAGGAGCAATTCCTCGACGCAGCCGGGAAACGGTACCGGGGACAGGACGAGGACACCGACTGGGTGCTGGATCAATGGGAAACCGTCCTCACGGACCTGCGCGGCGACTACCGCAAGCTGGTCGGCCGCGTGGACTGGGCCTCCAAACTCTGGCTTCTGGATTCGTTCCGGGAGGCGGAGAAGGTGGAGCGGGACGATCCCTGGCTGAAAAGCCTGGACTTGGAGTATCACAATCTTCATCCGGACAAGGGGCTCTACTTCGGCCTGCTGGAGGAAGGCAAAGTCCCGCGCGTGACCACCGACAAGGCGGTGGAACTGGCTCAGACGCAGCCGCCCCGGAACACGAGGGCCTTCGGACGGGGAGAATTGGTCCGGCATCTGCTGGACCATGGCGTGCCGGAGCCGGAAGAGCGAGAGGACGACGCGCGGAGCCCGGTTCGGTTTTCCCCGGACTACGTGATCAACTGGTCTATCTTTCAAGTGCGCGGCCGCCCGCCTTTTCCGATGCCGGACCCCTTCAAAACCTATGTGCAGGAAGTCCGCAACCACCTCGCTGGAAGCTGACAGGGCCGGCACTGCTGTTCGCATCACTCCTCTACCATAGGCCGGCCCTGCTCTCTCTTGACTCTGGTCCGGTGACTCAGTAGCGTGGGGCCCACGAGGACGTGATGGCATCTACAGCCGGCCCAGCCCCAAGCGAATACCGGACCAAAGAACGCTATGTCCGGAACGGCTTCCTGGCCAGCTTTTCGACGTTCACGCTCAAACTCACCGCCTCCCTGCTCAGCAATTCCCTGACGATTTTCACCGATCTGCTGCGCAACGTCGGGGAAACGATCGCCTGCTATTTTGCCTGGCGGACCATGAGGCGGATCGCGAAGGGCAAGGCGGGCGCCTATGACTATGGGTACGGGAAGGCGGAGAGCCTGTCGAGCCTGCTGGTCGCCGGGGTGATGGTCGTCTCGCTGGTCATCGCCCTGGCCGGAGCGATCGATCGGTTTCGTCACCCGGTGGACACGCACCGGGTGGAGCTGGGATTCTTCGTGGCGGTCTATGCCACGGGGCTGAACACGATCCTGTGGCGGAGGAAATACCGCATCTCCCGCGCCGCCCCTTCGCCGATCATGGAATCCCAGTGGCACCTCTTCCGGCACAAGGCCATGGTCAACGGTTGCGTGGTCGGGGGTCTCGGACTGGACCAGGCGTTCGACGGCGCGCCCTGGGCCCTCTACATCGACCCCGCCGCCTCGCTCGTCGTCTGCGGATTCCTGGCCTATTCGATCTATAACATCGCCACCAAGAACACCGCCGACCTGCTCGACCGGGCGCTGGACGAGTCGCTGCAACTGGTGATCCTGCGCGCGCTGGCCGGACACTTCGACGAGTACGTGGCCTTTCACGGCCTGCGGTCCCGCCGCTCCGGCACGACCGTCTTCATCGAGCTCTTCCTGGAATTCGAAGGCAGCCAGACCATGGCCGAGGCGCAGAAAACGATCGACTCGCTGAAGGCCGAGCTGGAACGCCAGATTCCCGGCAGCCGGATCGTCATCGCTCCGGCCACGGCCAAAGCGGTCTGACGCCTCGCGACCCTTCGCGCTCCATTAGCCACTTCTAATCCCCCCTTAATCGTCTCCTCATCTTGCGGTGCTACCGTTCCGCCCAGAGACAACGGATCTCGCCATGGACGAAAGGAGGCGGAATCATGGAATGTCGCAAGTGCAGGGGCTTGATGGTGCAGGAATGGCTGCCGGACTTTTTCGAGGAGGCGCCGGCCTGGCGATGCCTGAATTGCGGTTCGGTCCTGGATCGGATGATCCTGCGCAATCGGGGGTCCGTGGTGGCGCTGAAGAAAGAGCCGCGCGGGCCGAGGACGACCGCCGGCCTCGGCGTCAGGGAGCTCGAACCGACGATCCGGTGACGCGCCTTCGCGCCTGAGATCGGCAGGGCGGGCGGCGGCCGTCCGGTTCGTTGAGGTCCGGGGCTGGACTCCGCCCTCAGAAATCGCTACAAGAGGAGTCGCCCCAGGCCCGGCTCCCGCAGCCGGCACGGCGGTACCACCACACGGGGCCTGTCTATGCCGATTCCGGAGCTGACGATCCGCCAGCGGCTGGTCGAACTGCTCACGGGAACCTTGCGTTCCTCGCGGCAACTGGCCGAACTGGTCGGGGCCCCGGAGCGCCAGGTCGAAGACCATCTCGGCCACCTGATCAAATCACTGGGACGAGATCGAGACAGACGGTTCGTCATGGACCCGCCTGTCTGCCAGGATTGCGGATTTGTCTTCCGGGAACGGACCAGGCTCACGAAGCCGAGTCGGTGCCCCCGCTGCCGGAGCGAAGCAGTCACGCCGCCCCGGTTCGGCATCACTCTTCTCTGCTCGATCAGCGGCAGTGATAATTCCGCAACCGACGCTCGCAGCCTAGATCGCAGGTCGTGACCACCTAGGCCGGGAAGTGGATGAAGCCCATCCATTTCTATCCCGGACCGGCGGGAACGATGAGGTATGGGCAGCATCCCCATTCCATGCTAAAACTGCGGGCATGGAATCAGTCACCTTTCAAGATATTAAGCAGGCCGCCGAGCGGCTCAAGGGCGTCGCCCACGTCACCCCGGTCGTCACCGGCCGCCAATTGGACGAAACGTCCGGCGCGACGGTCTTCCTGAAGTGCGAGAACTTTCAGCGCGTCGGGGCCTTCAAGTTTCGCGGCGCCTACCATGCCATCCTCATGTTGCCTCCGGAGGAACGGGGCCGGCCGATCGTCACCATTTCGTCCGGCAATCACGCGCAGGGGGTCGCCCTGGCCTGCCGGCTGCTGGGACGACAGGCCCACATTCTCATGGGCGGCTTGAGCAACCCCATCAAGCGCCAGGCCGTGCTCGATTATGGGGCGACGATTCATGAAGCAACCGACCATCTGGATGCGGAGCGGAAACTGCCGGCTCTGCTGGAACGACTCAACGGCGTGTATATTCACCCCTTCAATGACCCGCTGGTCATTGCGGGCCAGGGCACCGTCATGCTGGAATTCCTCTCCACGGTCCCCGATTTGGACGTGGTGCTGGCGCCGGTCGGCGGAGGCGGGCTCCTCTCCGGCACCTGTGTGGCGGCGCACGGGGTCAACCCCACGCTGCAGGTCTATGCCTGCGAACCGGCGGGAGCGCTGGACGCGATGCACTCGGTGCGGGAAAACCGGGTCGTGCCGATGCCCGAGCCTCACACGCTGGCCGAAGGCCTCAAGACCAGCCTGGGCGACGTGACCTTGCCGGTGCTCCGGCAGCATCTGGCCGGATTCTTCGTGGTGGAGGAGGAAGAAATTCCCCGCGCCATGCGGTTCGCCTTCGAGCGGCTCAAGCTGGTGATCGAGCCTTCCAGCGCCGTTGCCCTGGCGCCGCTGCTGCGCCGCGAGCCGGCCCTGGTCGGCAAACGGGTGGGGGTGATCCTGACCGGCGGGAACGTGGACCTGACGGCGTTCTTCGAGCAGTTGCAAGTCGACAAGTCGTAAAGTTTCTAAAGTCGCAAGGTCTTCGGACTGTATGGCTCTACGACTTGAGAAACTTGCTAACTTGACAGACCGTCCGACGGCAGACTACGCCTGGCGGCGGCCGTAGAGGAGGGTAATGTTGATCCGCCGACTCTCGTAGTCGTCTTTGAACGTCATCCGGTCGGATTCGTGAAAGAGGTCTGAATTGAAAATGAGGGCGCGGTTCTGCCGGTAGGGAACCGTGACCGCCTTGGCTCCGCTGTTCCGCAGGAATTCCCGCACCTGCGGCTCGTGAGCCGAGCTGTTGTACGCTTTGAAGTGCCACTCCTTCGGCGCCTCCTTGTCCCAGACGATGAGCCCCCCGTGCTCCCGGTCCAGATTGGCTTGGTCGGGCGTGATCCAGAAGTTCACGTTCACGGCCGCCGCGTCCGCATGGAGGTTGAGCGCCTTCCTCTCGCTGTCGCACTTGAACGACCAGGCCTGCATGAGACGGTGCTGCTTGAAAATGCCCGGGAACCGGAGCCGCAGCTCCTCGGACAGTTGGAGAAAGAGCGGGCAGGAGAAGCCCTCGCCGATGAAAGCCCCCACGTAGCCGTTCACATATTCCTTCTTCCAGATCGTCGAATCCAGACAGAACCGGCGCAAGGAGTCGAGCGCGTCTTTCGTCAGGAGGTCGTCGATATAGACGATCCCCGGTTTGGCGGCCTCGTAGCGGGCTTCGATGGCCGTCACGTCGAGGGCCGGATTCAACGCGCCTCCGGGCAAGGCGGGACAGTCGGCATAATGGAGGATGCGGTTGAAGGAGGGACCGATCTCGGTCAGCGCGTCCTTGGGCACCGGCACCGAAAGCTGGCCGGCCGGCAGTTCGTGAGCCAGCTGTTGCAGCAGCTTCCACCCGTTCACGCAGGAGACGGAGGACACAGGGATCAGTCCCAGTGCGAGCAGGCGCTCCAACTGCTCCACTTCATGCTTGATGCGCGACCGATGCACCGCCGCCGGAGCGACCGGCTTGCCGTGATTCTGTTTCACATCCGCCGCCCGGCGAAACCATCGCAGCGCCTCGTCGAGCTTCCCTTGCCACAAATTGGCAAAGCCCAAGTTGGTCTGCGCTTTCACATGGTCCGGACTCAGACCCAGAACCTTCTGATAGGCGTCGATCGCTTCCTCCAGCTTCCCTTGCTCCATCAGCACAATGCCCAGATTGCACCGGGCTTCCAGGTGATTCGGCTTGAGGTCCAGCGCGCGCCGGTAGCAGGAAGCCGCTTCCTCCAACCTGCCTTGTTCCTTGAGCGCCACCCCCAGATTGTTGTGGGCCTCGACGTAGGAAGGGTTGGCCTCCAGGGCTTTGCGGTAGGCGGCGATCGCCTCCTCCGGCCTCCCTTGCTCCAAGCGGACATTGCCCAGGTTGCTCAGCGCTTCCGCATGGGCGGGGAACAGCTTCACGGCCTTCTCATAGGCAACCGCCGCGTCGTCCAGCTTGCCTTGCTTTTGGAGAACAACGCCCAGGTTGAACCGATAGGGGGCCTGGCTGGAATCGTTCCGGATCGCTTGGGTCAGAAGCGCGACGGCCTGATCCAGTTTGCCGACTTGATAGGCCAGCAAGCCAAGCAGGTGGAGCGCTTCTGCATGGTTCGGGTCGAGGGCAAGGATCTGGCGGTAGAAGGGCTCGGCCTGGGCCAACCGGCCGGCCTTGTGATGGGCCGATCCCTCCCGCAGCAACGGCTGGATTTCGGCCTGGGCCGGGCCGCGCTTATGCGTTTTTTCCTGACGGCGCCGATCGGCTCGATTCATGCGGGCAGGCTAGACTGGTCCCGGGAGCCTGTCAAGCGCCGGTTCGCCGTGAACATGCGAACCAGCGGGCGCGGCCGGCCTTACAGAGAAAACTCCGCCCAGAGAAAGGTATGGTCGGACGGGTCTTTGGCGCGGCGCGGTTCGATGTCCACCGCCACCTCGGTGCAACGGTCGGCCAGCGGCTTGGTGGCGAGGATATGATCGATGCGCCAGCCTTGGTTGGCGTCCAACGAGCTGGGCTGGCGATAGTCCCAGAACGTGTACTGCTGCCGGTCCGGGTAGAGTTTCAGAAACACGTCCTGGAACCCCCAGGCGATGGTCTGCTCGTAGGCCTTGCGCGCATCCTCATGGTAGCAGACGTGCTTGAGGTGCTTCTCCGGACTGTGCACGTCGATGGGGCGAGGCGCCACGTTCATGTCGCCGCACCAGATCGCCGGCTTGTCGGGAGACAGGTGCTTGGCGAAGTAGCCGCGCAGCCGTTTGTACCAGTCCAGCTTGTAGGCGTACTTGGGGGAGTCGATTTCGAAGCCCTGGGGCACGTAGGTATTGATGATGGGAATGCCCCGGTACAGGATGCGCAGCAGCCGCGCCTCGTCCGGATCGCCCCCGTCATCGAACCCGTACCAGACTTGCTCGGGCGGCTGCTTGGTCAGGATCGCCACCCCGTTGTAGGCCTTCATCCCCCGAAAGGTCACCTGGTAGCCGGACGGATGGAGGGCCATCAGCGGGAACTCCGTATCCTGGACCTTCGTCTCCTGCAAGCAGAGCACGTCCGGCTGATGCTTGGCCAGCCAGTCGAGAACGATCGGGAACCGTTTACGGAGCGAGTTGACGTTGAAGGTCGCAATCTTGATCGACGAGGCGCCGCTCATTCGACACACTCCTGTTTGAGCCAGTAGGTCAGCACCTGCCGTTCATCAAACGTCAAGATGTACTCCTGGCAGTCCGGTTCGAAGGGGTGTCCCTTGTAGGCGTAATTGAACAACGAGTCGGGGAAATAGTGATAGACCCACTCCGTCCCGCCGCCTTGCAAGGGCTTGGTTTCAGTCGGTTGGCCCAAGCGGGCCGCCACCTCCTCCTGCGAGGCCTTGTGCATGCGCTCGGTCAGATAGTGAGCCTGCCAGGATGTGCAGGCCGGCAACGCAACGGACAGCAGCGCAACCAGCAACCGGACAACGCCCCTCATCGCCGCTCGCCCGGAGCCGGCGGCAAGACCAGCGTCATGGCGCGATGGGGAATCCCGGCATCGTCGAACATCTCCCCCACGGCCCGAAACCCCTCCCGTTCGTAAAACCCGATAGCGGAAACCTGGGCGGCCAGCCGGACCTCGGTCACGCCTTGTTCTTGCGCAAGATCGAGCAGCCGGCGAAGCAGGCTGCGTCCCACGCCATGCCCGCGATAGGCCCCGAGCACGGCCATGCGGCCGAGTTTCGCCCGCGTCCCCTCCTGGTACAAGCGAGCCGTCCCGACCGGCTCCCCGTGATCGTTCCACGCCAGCAGGTGCCGGCACGCCGGGTCCAACCCATCCCATTCGAGCTCAAGGGGCACGCCTTGCTCGCGCACAAAGACCGTTTCACGGATGAGGCGGATCGCCGACTCGCCCTGCCCCCACTCGACCAGCTCCACGCGCACCGTCGCAGACTCCATAGGGTCACGATTCCGGAGGCGGGGCTTGCGCCCGGCAGGCCCCGCCGCTCCGGGACGCTTCTTCCTCTTGCTCGAGAAGAAACTCGGCGAGCCGCGCATCTTCGCGGGCCGCGCGCAGAAACTTGCACCCGAACCCACGGGAACCCACCGACCGGACTATCGCCGCCAGTTCGAGGGGCGACTCCTGCCGGGGCAGCGCGATCCGCAGATAGACGATGTCGTCGACGCCCAGATGCAGCGTGCTGCGAATGAGACAGCCGCCGATCGACAGATCCACGATCGTCCCTTCGCCTCGCACCTGGTCGCCCGTGAAGGCCAGCGCCAGATGGACGGGCGTGCGGCGGAACTCGCGTCGCTCTACGGTGCGGCCGGGCTGAGACCGCCCCCATCGAACCGCCGGGAACCGATGGCTGCAAAACCGGCACCGGAAGGGGACGATCCCCAACAGGCCCGCCGCCCGTTCGAGGAGCGATTCCGGCGGCACGCGGACGACGGATTCCTTATCGCACAGGGGACAGCTCAGAGCCCACATGCTCGCGCCCCGCTCGCATCAGTCCAGGCCGGCGAACCGTTATTTCCGGAGATCGTTCTGCTCTCGCATGCGCCGCAAGGTGCAGTACAGGGCATACCCCTGCGCCAGCATTCCGGTCGCGATCAGCCCCAACGAGGTGCGCAACCAGACGGACTCCGGGTGATCCAATCCGTGCATGCCGGCCACGAAGCCCAGCGCGATGCAGACGATCCCGACCGACCGGGCGATCATGGCCCCGACCCGGTGGTTGCCCATGCCGCGTTTCTCCTCCACGCCCGGCTCCCCCGCGCCCTTGCAGAATAAAAGCACAGTACACCGGATGCCGGACTCGACGCAACGGGAGTCGTTACCGCTTGCGGAGCTTGGCCAGAAACCACATGGGCACCGCTTCCCGGCCTTCGGCAAAGGCCAGCAACTCGAAGCGATCCAGCACAAAGGGGGTGAAGTACTCCGAAAAGGTGTGGGCCGGCTGGCGGATCGCGCAAGGAGGCCGCATGTCCGGGATCGTAAACGTGATGGTCTCCTTACGATGGTAGGTCCGGTGTGGCTTGCGTTGAAAGACGAACAACGGATGTTGGACGAGATAGAGGAACAGTCCGCCGGGTTTCAGAATCCGATGCATCTCCCGAAAGGCCGGCTGCAGGTCCGGCGCATTGTGCAAGGCGTAGATGCTGGTCACCAGGTCGAAGAACCGGTCGGGGAAGGAGGTTTTCTGGATCGGCTGAACGGAGAGGCGATCCGAGACATCCGGGCACTGCTGCCGGGCCAAGGCGATCATCGCCTTGGACGGGTCCGTGCCGTAGACCAGCGCCCCGCGCTTCGCATAGAAGGGCAGGTCATGGCCGTAGCCGCACCCGGCGTCCAATACCTTCTTCCCCTTGAGCGGGACCGTGAGCTGAGTCCGGAACGCCCGTCGATGATCCCGCAACGGCGAAGACCGTTGCGCGCGCATGAAGGCCCGGCCTTCCCGGTCATACTGTGTGAAAAACGTCTTCCCCCGTCCGGCCATGACTCCTCCTTTCCTGCGGGATCGGCCTCCGCTAGCGTGGCGCGGCGACGGAGGCCTCCACGGTCGCCGCCTCCCGGTCCCGTTGCATCTTGCGCAGCAGCGCCGCATAGTCGCGGCGGCTCTTGGCGGTGTCTGCATGCGCAGGCCCCAGGGCCTGCGTGCGGATCGCCAAGGCCCGGCGGTACAGGGGTTCCGCCTGGTCGTACCGGCCCTGGGTATCGTAGACCATCGCCAGGTTGTTGAGGCTCAGAGCCACGTCCGGGTGCCCGGCGCCCAGCGCCTGCTCCTTGATCGCCAGCGCCCGCTTCAGGAGCGGCTCCGCCTCGGCATATTGGCCGTGGAGGCGGTGGAGCACGCCCAGATTGTTCAAGACGGCGGCCACCTCCGGATGGGTTTCCCCTTTGACCTGCTGCAAGCGCGTCAGGGCCTGGCCATAGTGCAGTTCCGCCTGGGCGAACTTCCGCTGGGCCTGCTCGGCTTGCGCCAACTGATACAAGGCAACGGCGGGCCGCGCATCGTCCGCGCCGAACCGCTCGGACTTGGCGACGGCCGCCAGAAACAGCCGCTCGGCCTCGGCCTGATCGCCGCGCTCCAGCGCCTGCCGGCCGGCGGCCATGGTCTCCTCCCACCCGGCGGGCCGGCCGCAGCCGGCCAAGACCCACCCGATCAGCAGACACAGGGCGAGTGCCCGCATGGAGTCTTTCCCCACGACACCTTCCTCGTCGGACGAATGTGCCCGTCCACAAGCCGTGCGAACATCAACGTCGGGACAATCGCACGCCTCTGCGCAGAGAGGCCGCCGATCATCCCACTCCCGCGGCTTCGGAGGCAAGCCCATCGATGCGAGCGCCCTTCGTCCGATCGCCCATTGGTCCATCCAAGGCCTCCGTCAGGCGTATCGAAGTTCGCGATGCTGCGGGAGTTTCACGTTCAACTTGACCGTTGTGCGAAAAAGTCCTACAACCGTCCTATCATGCCGCAGGTCATATACATCCATCGTCCGATTCGGGGAGGTGCCGTTATGGTCGAGCCTGTTCCGAAGGGGAAGTCGTTGCTGGTTGGAGTGACCGTGTGTTTGGTGCTGGCGATCTTTATTCTGGATCTCTTCACCCCGGCCGGGATTACCATTCCCTTGCTCTATACAATCCCGCTCTTGTTCGCCCTCTTGATTCCCGATCGCCGTTTTTTTCTGTCGGTGGCCGCTGCCGCCGCAATCCTGACGCCCCTGGGCTTTTACGTCTCTCCGCCCGGCGGCGTCGCCTGGATGGGCATCGTCAACCGTATGATGGCCGTGCTGGCATTGGGCGTCACCGCGGGATTTTATTGGCGGCTCAAGTCCTTGCAGGCGTTGCTGCCTTTTTGCTCCGGCTGTCAGAAGGTCCGCGACGACAGGGGCTACTGGAAGCAATTGGAACTCTACCTGGAAGAGCATTCGGGCACGCAGTTCAGCCGGGGCCTCTGCCCGACCTGTGTGAGCAAGGAGGCCAAGGCCCTCTCGGCCTGACCAAACACAGCCCGCCGGCTCAGGTTAATTGGGCTGTCAGGGCCTCGGCCGGATAGGTGAAGATTTCCGCCAGCGTGGGGTGGTAGTGCGGGATACGGAGCAGGTCCTGCACCGTGCCGTGGTAGTACAGGACCGCGATCAGCTCGTGAATGAGCTCGCCGGCCTCCGGACCGACGATGTGGGCTCCGAGCAACTCGCCGGTCTTCGGCCGGCAGAGCAGCTTCACATGGCCATGCCGTTCCCCCAGGCACAGGGCCTTGCCATGGTCGTTGAAGGGATGGGACGCGGCCAGGTACGGAACGTCCTGCTTCCGGCACGCCTTCTCGGTCAAACCCAGCGTGGCCACCTGCGGATCGGTGAAGATGACTTCGCAGGTCAACCGGTCATCCAGCCGCCGAGGAGGCCGCTGCGGATGCACCGCGTTGTAGGCCGCGATCTCGCCTTGCAGGATGGCTTCGTGCACCACATTGTGCACATCGGCCGCGTCCCCGACCGCAAAGATGTGGGGCTGGCTCGTCCGCATCTCGCCGTTGACGAGGGGGCGACCGTTTTGAACCTGGACCTGAGCCGCCTCCAGATTCAGTCCCTCGATATTAGGACGACGGCCCAAGGCCTGCAAAACCACCTCGGCTGAAGCCTGCTGCTCGCGCCCCTCCTGCTCAAAGTGCGCGGTTCTCAGCGCCCCGGCTTTGGTGAACCGCTGCAGCTTCGCCCCTGTGCAAACCACCATGCCTTCCTCGCGGACGCGCGCTTCCAGGGGACGGGCCAGGTCTTCGTCCAGATGTGAATGGATGTGCGGCGCTCGCTGGATCAGGGTCACTTCCGTGCCGATCCGTTGATAGAACTGCGCCAGCTCGGTCGCCACCGGGCCGCCGCCCAACACCAGCAGCGAGGCCGGCTGGACTTTGAGGTCCAGCAACTCGTCGCTGGTCAGGTAACCGGCCTCTTCCAAGCCGGGAATGGGAATGCGGGAGGGGGTCGACCCGGTCGCGATGATAAACGCCTTGGCGCTCAGCACGTGTCGGCCGACCTGCAGCTCCTGCGGCGAGCGAAACGTCGCCCGTTCCTCGTAGAGGGTGAAGCGGGGATCGTGCAGCGCCTTGATCCGGTCTTCGGCGAACTCCCGGACCAGCCGGTCTTTGCGGGCGATGATGGCGGCCAAGTCGGCCTTGGCCGGGACGGACGCCAGCCCGAACTCGCCGGCGCGCCGGATCAGCGAACTGATCTCCGAGGAGCGCAGGATCGTCTTCGTGGGCATGCAGCCCCGGAGGATGCAGAGTCCGCCCAAGGGGCCTTGATCCGCGATCGCCACGTCCGCCCCGGCCTCCTGCGCCGTGCGCGCCGCCGCGTAGCCGGCCGAGCCGCCGCCGATCACGATGACATCATGCGTGGTCTTCATGGCGCTCACGAGGAACAGCTCACGATGATGGACTTCGCTCCCTCCGGCGGCGGCGCCGCATAGGCATCCATGCCTGGACGTTCGGCAAAGGGATCGCGCAGCAGCTCGCGCAGCCGGTCGATCTCCGCATAGTCCTTGTGTTGGGTCGCCCGTTCAATCGCGGCCTGCGCCAAATAGTTGCGCAAGACATACTTGGGATTCACCCGGTCCATGCGC
>SXGU01205901.1_pt1 | contig 15170 bp, 24 predicted proteins | sample 3174531 | NCBI WGS metagenome assembly SXGU01 (sample SAMN11356863, study PRJNA531348) | freshwater metagenome | isolation source: freshwater sample F1-140 | place: China: Fuxian Lake, Yuxi | collected 2017-12-25
CCATCCTGAAGGACAGGTGGCCGAGTGGCTGAAGGCGCCGGTCTCGAAAACCGGTATACCGGCAACGGTATCGTGGGTTCGAATCCCACCCTGTCCGCCAAGCCCTGTCGTTTCGCCCTATAAAAACAATCAGTTATAATTCGGGCGATGGCGCGACCCACAAATCGACCCACAAACGAAGTCGCACAAGGCAAGAGGCCATACAATCGCGACTCACGGCTACGGCCAGACCTGACCGATGTGCTGGCCCTGAAAGCCTTCACTGGGGAACAACGCGACGAAATCGCCGACAAGCTCGGCGGGTCGCTTACATACAAAGAGAAGACCTACCTTCTTGATCAGATCGATCTGCAGGTTCGTTCATATCGCCGGTCTGGTGACAAACTGGAATCCAAAGACAAGCATGCGCTTAAGGAGGAACTCAGGGTTGAGCGAAAAACGCTCAGGGATCTTGAGAAGCAGCTGCAGGGCACCATCGCCTTTTACGAATCCCTCGATGAAGAAAGCGTCCGCAAGCTCGCTCACCGCGCCGCCAAAGTTCTTAGGTGGAAAGGGGAGCGGAGCTTTCGGGCTTTAATCGGCCAAAGAATCATCGCCGGAGTATTTTCTGCTCTGCAAGAATCGATACAACCTGCCATAGCCGCGTCAAAACTGCCGCCGGGCAAAGACCAATCATCAGAACTAAACGTGCTTGTAGAGGCGCTCGCACGGATATGGTGTGCGGCGAATGGTAAGGACTTCCCTCGTTCCGATTTCGGCCTGGCGAAGCAGCCGACATCATCGAAAGCACGACCGGAGGGCCGAGCTTTTATAGAGACGGTTTTGCATTGTGCGAAACTTTCCGTTCCCGCTGAAGACTTATCAAATGCAATCAATGGCGTTGTTAAGTACGGCTTGACGCAGTCGGCTAGCGCCGATGAGCGAGATGCATCGGACGAGACGCGGATTCAGCGTTTGAAGCAAAGGCTTCTTCCACCTCAGATCAAAGTCACGATCCGGGTGTAGGGCGTATCTGCGCAATTAGTTCCGGGAAAACGACCTTTAATTGAGCGCTTCTTATTGCGGCGGTGGCGGCTGCGCCCGGCTACCGTCTCGCCATGTCTTGTGACGTTTGTAAACAGCAGTGCGCATTCGCAAGTGAGCTGGTCGGGCAACTTCGACAACTGACCGAAGCGGTAATGCATCTCGCCGAGGCGGGTGGTCTCACGCGCGAGGCGTACGCGATTAAGGACATTCCCCTCGTTATTCCGTGCTCGCCCGCCGCCACCTACTCCTTGCTGAAGAACAAGATGCTCACGGCGAAAGTGCTGAACTTGAGCGACGCAAACGAGCGCTCAGGCCGCACGATGATTTTGCGTGAAGACCTGCTGACCTTCCTACGCAGTCTTCCGGACTACGTACCCATGCGGGAACGAGTTCAAAACGTAGCTAGCCCCATCACTAAGCAGGCAACCAAAATCCTTAAGAAAGGAGAGTGACAGATGGCACCCAAAAAGCATTTGCGCCGGAAACAGCGCCGCCACGAGCCGAAGCACGACGCCCGCCTTGTGCGGGTGGGGGACTACCTTGTGGCCGCAGTAACGATCCAGAAGACCCCCGACGGTCAGGGGCAGGGGACAATCCCGACTTTCTTTCTCGAGCATTTTTTCGGGTTAACGAACGAAGCGGTAGTTAAGGCCACGGAGACCAACGAGCTGACGACGTACGTGGAGCGTGCGCCTGACAGTCGTTACGCAGAAATGATTTGTGCCTACCGGGGCCATCGGCTCCGTGTCCCGGCAGTTCTCGAAGACAGCCCGTCGGAATAGGGAGGTTGTAGACATGCTCGCCTCCTATGCGTTCACGGATCGCCTCTGGTTGTTCGTCGAGGCGGATACGGTGCCGTTCGCAGCGCCGGTCAAGTGGTCGGCCTCTGTTGTGAAATCCCTCGCTGAACATCGCGCAGTCGCCGTCATGCGCTCCAAGAACTTGCTTGCCATGACGCCATCGGTGGAATTGGTCTCGAAAGCACTAGGTATGACAGAGACGGAAGTCCGCCGTGCGGCAAGGCGCGACAGGCTGGGCTATGTGCTCATGGGCGGGCAAGCTGGCGCATGGCGAGTGTGCTTCAGCTACCGCCGCAAGATGGCTGAGATTCCCGCGACAATCATTCGGCCCGAGGATGCAGCTCAGCTCGAAATCTTTTGGCAGGTAGCGCGAAATGCGTGATCGGCCGTGGTGGTACAGGTTTCCACTTGAGCCGCAATATGACGTAGCGCTCCTGTCCCCAGATTTTGAGACGAGGGCGAAGGCCCGCGAGCAGAACGAGAAGCGCATCGATTTGCTGCGGCGCGGAACAAGCCACGCCTCGATCATTCTGGCTGAGAAGCTAGAAAAGTGTTCCGGGCGGTCGCCATGTGAGTCGGGGGCGTGCCGGTTGTGCATGAGAGAATGTCGTCGAACGATTACTGGCCTGACTCTGATGCAGTTTCAGGGGGCTGAATATTTGAGGTCCATGACCATCGTTGCTGGAGCGCCGTTCCGGAGCGATTGGCTTGATGGCGCGGAGGCACCACCTGATCCGCGGGCAATCAAGGGGTGGTTGCGCCGAATTATCAAAGAGCACGCGCCATCTGTCACCCTCGCCATCGGCGGCATCGAGGTGGATCTGGATAGTGATTCGGGGTTAGCCGAACCACACGGTCACATCATGGCCGTTGTCTGGACGAAATCCAGGTTGGAGTGGTTGCGCAGCTACCTTCGCCGCAACGTAAAGAAAAGGCGGGCGCTGCGAGTATCAAGGTTTATTCCGGAATCTGATCGGGCCTACGCGACTTCATATCTGTGGAAATTCGCGCCGATGAGAAAGTACACATGGCGGCGAGTTGATCGTCACGGCCACAAGAAGAAGTGCAGGGGGAAGGTCGAGATGAAGGACCACGCCGGTCGGCGCGTCCTTCGGTGGCTCGACCGCCACCCCCCGTCTGCATTCGTCTTCACTCTCGGGTGCAACCTTCAGCCAGGCAGGCTTGTGCTCACACAAAGTGATCGGCCTGAATGCTGAAACCAGGCAAATCAGCCGTCAATCGCCAGGGTTGATGCGTCAACGGGGGAGTTATCGTGAATTTTATGACAACACTGCAATTTCGATCTCGGTCTCCCATAGCGCGAGATCGCTAACTGCTTTGAGCAGCAAGTGCTTACGGGCCCAGTGGGCGGAGTGGGCCCAGCTGCGGTGGCCGTGAAGATATAGGCATCGCGAAGTCAAGGCGGCAGATATAGGGAGAGTGGGCGGTGGGCGGATCACCTCGAGTTCGGATCAATGCCGTTGGCCGTGACGCCGCCGGTAAGCGATACGTCGATCTATCGATACTTGACGCTCGCGGGCGTGAGTTCCGTGATGTCGCATCCCTTGCGGGAATGACCAACGATCCTCGTGCGCTGATTGAAGGGGCCGCCAACGCGGGCATCGTGGTGATGACAACGCCGCGGCAGCGCAAATTACTGCGAAAGATTGAGGATGCCCTGAATAAAGTCGACACCACCGACGCGGTCGATTTCGAGGTGGTATCCAAGGTCGGCTGGCACGGACAACGATTCGTAACGCCTCACTGGGTCTATGGCATCCAGCGGCGCAAGATCAGGGCCGCCCTTGCGCACATCAAACGCTCCAATCGCTGGTGCCCGCGTGGCGACTTGGGTACCTGGCAGCAAATGATGGCGACGGCAGGCAGGGGCAACAATCTCGTGATATTCGCGGCGTGTGCGGCCTTCGCAGCTCCTCTTCTCAGCCTTGTGCGATTGGAAGGCGCGACCATAGTGCTCGTCGGACCTACACGGACCGGGAAGTCGAGCCTGTCTTGGCTGATATCGTCCGTCTGGGGTGGCGATCCGAACTTCAAGACCGGGTATATGGATTCGTGGAAAGCGACGGTCGGCTCTCTAGAAGAGATTGCCGCTCAGTCCCGTGACAGCCTGCTTGTCCTCGACGACACCCAGCAACTGGCCGGTGGTAGAGGCTCGCGGGCAGACACGTTAGCGGAGGCGATCTTTACCCTCTCAAGTGGGATCCAGAAGGCGCGGTTGACGAATGAGGGGCCAATCGCCGACTGGCGCGTTATAGTTTGGGCCACGGCCAACGATAGTATGCGCAAGATCCTCGCGGATGGCGGCAGGCGTTATGACGACAGCATGGCCGCTCGCATGATCGAGCTGTCTGCCACGCGGCGCCTTGGCGTTTTTGATGAGATTCCCGAGGGTTTCGATCCTGCGAGCTTTTCTAAGTGGATCGTTGAGCAATCCAACCTGCACTACGGCGAGGCGATTGATAGTTACCTCCGAAGGCTTGCTCTTGATCGTAGGCTTGATGAAGATGGCCTGGTCGACTGGGTCAAGGCACGTATGGCGTCGCAGAAAGCGCGCCTAGGCATCGACGGTACGCATGGGCTTAAGGACAGCATTGGCGATATTTTTGCGCTGATCTACGCAGCCGGCCAACTCGCCCGAAAGTACGGCATCTTGCCTTGGTCGGCGGCAGAGATTCGCCGCGCCGTGCTGGATATCTATGCCAGCTACCAGAGCAGCACTGCTCACGACAGCGTGGCATCAGACCCGATCGCGTATGTCAGAAACACGATTGAGCGCCTTCGCGGGGAGTTCGTCGAGCTTCGCGATCTTTCTGATGGCGATAGCGACCGCGTCACGAATGCACTCGGGCTTCTAGGCAGCTCAAGGAGAGGCGAAGGCGAGTTCATTTTCCTGCCAGAGCAGTTTGAACGGACATTCGGCGGCAGTTTCGGAGTTGACACGCTGCTTGTGCATTTGAAAAACGCTGAATTGCTCAAATGCGACAAGGGGTATCAGACGAAGCGCACCGTGGCCGGTTCGCGTGAGCGTGTCTACTGCTTGGACGGCAATATACTCAGCTACGGCCAGCATTCAGCTTGAGAAGTTGCGCTCCACTCGTGGCAACGACAGCTTCAATCACAGCAGGCGGATTTCGGCGAAGTTATGGAGGCTGATTTTACCCAGATTCATGGCTGTGAAGGGCGTGTCCAGATGCAGATCCTGGCTAGGTAAAGCCCATAGGCGGTTTGCCCTATGCTGATGTGCGTTTCATGCACATCTAATTAGCTCGGTCAGATCGGGGCGAATTGACGCTCCAAACAGCCATATTGCTTATCGAACCAGGCTGGTTGAGCGGCTTAATTTCACCCAATCGGCGCAAGAACGCTAAACGCATGTGTCGGATCGTCGTTACCGTGGGCGGCGGAGGGGTGTGATAAAACGTCTGCAGTTACATATATAGGCCGACGAAATATCACAGGCTTGCACCTACCGCCCGATACGCCGTCGTGGGCCGCTAATTTTGCTCCGCCTATCAGCCTCTGTTCCAGCTAAACGACAACCGCTTGTTGACTAAATATCCCAGAACTGGGATATTCTGGTATGGCGAGGAAGCCGATTCCCGGCGAGAAGCCGCTGGACTGGATTGGGTCGTCGAAGGACGACCTTCTTGCCTTTCCCGATGCCGTAAAGGACGGTATCGGGACCGCTCTTAGCGTTGCCCAGTTTGGCGGAAAGCATCCGTCGGCCAAGCCCTGGAAAGGAGCGGGGCCTGGCGTTTTTGAGGTCGTGGAGGATTATGACGGCGGCACCTATCGCGCCGTCTATACCGTGCGTTTCGAGAAGCTGATCTACGTTCTCCATGCCTTTCAGAAGAAATCGCCGAAGGGGATCAAAACGGCGAAATCGGACGTTGATTTGATTGCGCGAAGGCTAAAGATCGCGCAGCAGGACTACGAAGCGCGTTTCGGGAAGCGAAAGGGCTAGGCCATGGCAAAAATCACTAGAGGTTCTGGCAATGTATTTGCCGACCTGGGCTTTGCGGACGCCGAAGAACGCCAAACCAAAGTGCGTCTAGCCGTTGCGATCAACAATATTATTGAGGAGCGGCATCTGTCGCAGGTTGAAGCGGCAGAGGTACTAAAGATCAATCAGCCGAAGATTTCCGCATTGTCGCATTTCAAACTCGAGGGCTTTTCGGTCGAACGGCTCATGACCTATCTGACGGCGCTAGATCGCGACGTTAGTATCGTTATCAAGAAAAAGCCTCGATCTAGAGCGTCTGCACGAATCTCAGTTATCGCTGCGTAAGACGCTCCTTGTTAGGTCGGTGCAATGCTAGAAATTCTCACCGATGTGCCCCGTGGATGCTTTCTTCATCTGGTGAATGACCTCGGCGACGCCCCGGTTATCAACCCTGGTGATTTTGTCGTGGTAGATCCAAAAAATCGGGCGATTGAGCACAGCTCTCTTGTGCTGTTGCGACAGAGCAGAGGTCCGGTGGTTCGCCGGATTGATCGCGCTTCTGGAATCTGGTCTTCCGCCCAAAGCGGGCGGCGATCTCGGGCTCAGCTTTTTATGGCGGGGCAACTTGTGGCTCGTGATCTTAAGACTTTGACGGGCGCGGTAGCCGTCAGAAACATACGAATGGTCGATGGGCCGATGGATAGAAAGCTCCTTCGGTCTAAGCTGATCGGCCGCGTTCTGGGCCTCTACAGGAGCCCGCAATAGCGTCCATACAGATGAGAAAGGTAAAGGCTATTGGCTCTTGGAGAGACGAGTATGGATCTCTCAAGCTTCGATGATCGGTTTCTGGCCTCGTTCATTCTCGGGGGGCCAGACTACGATGCTCAGCTTTTTGCGATCCGACGCCTGCTTCGGCGCCACCGCCAGGCTGACGAAGAGCTTTCCAAAGAAATCAAAGATATCGAAGAGTTTGCAAGACGAGCTTCCGGTGTTGCCAACGACCGCGCTGTAGATGAATGGATTGATCATCTACACCATTCTGTATTTCAGGATGCGGCGCATAGTATGGCGGCTGTAGGGATGCTTGCCCCATTCCTAGAGTCACTCTTTCATCACGCTTTTATCGGCGCACGTGATTTGCTCGAGCGCCATGGATGGAAGGCGCCTGATCATGCTCGGTGGCAGCTGCCGCGCGACAGACAATGGGACTGCCGATATCTATCTACTGGCGGCCGTCATTTCGTCTCCGGGGTAATGGAATTGGCGAATCTCACCGGCCTAGCTGCCGATCTACCCGACAACATCAAAGCGACACTGGATGCGCTCTTTGTGTATCGAAACAAAATGCTTCATCTCGGGTTTGAATGGCCACACGAAGAACGCCTCGAATTTGCAAAAACAATAGAGTCGCGAACGTGGGACCCGAGTTGGTTCAGTAGAGCGACAAGCGGTGGGGAGCCGTGGATATTTTATCTCAGTGACACTTTTGTGGATCATTGCTTGGCGATGATTGATCACATATTGGAGGGCTTCGGGGCATTCGTTCGTCGACACGCGTAGGTCGGGTTTTCCGGGGGGATCAATGCCACGCTATTTTCTAAAGCCGATCTTTTGGAATACAAGCGGCTATCAACGGCCAAGTGGTGTTCATGCCACCAGCGGATACCCTGCGAAGTATGGATTTGGCCACGAAGAGTGGAATGACTCTCCGAAGCTTCGGTTCAGTAAAGACGCGGAGATGTACCGAGCGTTTCACACCGAGGCCGTGCCTGCTGCTTCACCTGTGGAAGGTGAATCGGTGCTGTTTATGTACGCTTCTCACGATGGCGTGCAGCAGCTCGTCGGCGTAGCTGGCAAAGCAACATACTTGCTTCCGGAGAAGAAAGAGGCTGAGCGCCTAAAGCTCGTCCGGGATTTAGACATCCGCGCTCTTTGGAAAGATGCATGGGCGGTTGACGTTGTCCAATCACGTTATGGCAACAGCAGATCGACTTTTCTGAAGCAGTGGAACGACGAGATCGAGAACTTCACCACGTGGATATGCCCGGCTGACCATTTCCTGTGGCTGCGGACGCCGGTCACGCTTGACGCTCAGAGAATAACGGGCAAGCAAAAGCTGCTGAGCATGTTTTCGAGTTACACCTCAGTTTCTTCTGCCCTGGCAAGACGACTTCTACATTGGGTTCCTGTGGCTCAACGCACCAATTCGTGGACGAGGATTGCGGCGGAGATCGACGCAGGAATTGATGACGCCGAGTTGGACGTAGAAGACGTAATTAGTGATTCTGGGAGGTCCGAAACTACTCGGCGTGCCCTAGTTGAAGCCAGGCGCGGCCAGGGCAAGTTTAGGCAGGATCTGGAAGCGCGATGGGGCGGTGCCTGTGCCGCAGGGGGCTGCAGAGTTAGGGAGGTTTTGCGAGCGTCCCACATTAAGCCGTGGCGAGCGTCCATCGATTCCGAACGACTGGATGGCGCAAATGGCCTACTTTTATCGGCGAACTTTGATTCATTGTTCGACCGAGGATTGGTGACCTTCGGCAGCGACGGCAAGATGATAATATCCGATCGACTGTCGAAGCAGGATGCGAAGGAGCTCGGACTGCCCAGACATCTTCGTCAACAGCTAAACGCGATTGAAAAGCGCTATCTTGAGTATCACCGCAACTTTGTCTTTCTATAATTTCGCACAAGATCAAAAGGTTCATAGCCCCACTGAGGCACTACACGCCGAGCCGTAGTTACAACTTAGCCCTGCCTTCCACCCTGCCCACGATGCAGCGTCCCAAGGCGTGTACTGACAAATATCTGGATCATTTCTACGCAGGGGAAGTCGACAGCTAGTGAAGAACGGGCAAGTTCCCGCGACCGATGGGTGTGTAGGAGTAAACCCGCGCTTTGGCGAATGGATAAGCATCAGATATAGAGCAGAGTGGAACGTGCGCAATGCGGCCTCGGGATCAATCCCGCGCTTCGGCAAGGGGCTAAAGGCAAATAGCGTATCGCGCCCGACGACAGTCTCATCTCCGTCGCCTTCTTGAAGAACCAGGCAAGGCTTGTGCTTCTGAATCAAAGCCTGGAGCTTTTTGAAGTCACACTGCCCGCGGCTATCAAAAGGCGCGAGGTCGAAATATAAATCCGCTTGCCGTGCGGTAAGACTGCTCTGAAAGGTGGCGCATATGATGCGGATCGCTTCCTTTATGTAGACGCCATTAGTAATCGTCGCGGAGTAGGTCTGCACATCTTGGAGTGCTGCAGCAAGGTATCTCCGTGCTTGTGGGTGCCAGAACTTCTGAACGTCGAGAAATGCGCTGGCAACCGTGCTCCCGTTGGCAACCTTCTGCTTAATCTGCCCCAGGCAATCAATCAGAACACCTGCGGGGTCGTTAGTTTGCTGAGCGATTGTGGCTAGTTTGATCAGCATCATTGTGGTCAATGATGGCTCATAGTAGTCGCGTAGCGATCTAAGAAGTTTGTACGGAAAAACGGGTGCATCGTGGGGCTGCGGGGCCGTGCTGCCTGCGGTTCTCGCCACCATTTGATCAAGCTCGAACGCTACACTCTCCTGTATTGCAATAAGCCCTAACTGATATGTGCACTGTTTCGGTTGGCCTCGCGGGTAGAGAACATCCCCGCTTAACGTAACTTGATGGGCTTCTACAGAGCTTCCACAAAACGGTTTTGAAACCAGCGACGAGCTTACGCCGCCTATACGAAAAGATACGGCTGTGTGACGTGCTGGGGGAGTAGATAGCGTTCTTCCGTCTCTGAGTGCTCCCGCATCCTGGATCTCCTTTACCCAGCTTCGCCTTTGTCGGGGGAGAGCTTTCGTGCCGCGGCACCCCTGCGCTTTGTCAAATGTCTCCCGAAAGAGTCTCCACATATCGTAAGAGCAAATGAATTCATGAAGCCCGATGACGGTCGATATATTCTGGAGGTAGTGCATATACTCGTGAAAAAAGACGCTCAGCTCTTTCCGCGACATACGAAGAGGCATTCCGCCAGCCGTCGCAATCTTGTGACTCGAGTCGACCGTGATCAGAAACCTGTTGGGTGCGTAAGAGCCTAGCGTTTGCGATGCCTTCGGCTTGGCTTGGTAGCGCACGTTGAGCCTCTTCGTGCTGTATCTATCCGTGTACGCCAACTTAACGCCTTCAACCGCAACTCAGTAGAAAAGTAGCTTTCTATGCGGACGTAAACGCGATGCGGCTCTACGGGTGAACTCGCTATCGACCCAGCCGCGAACGGATCGCTTCCATCTGATCAATTTCCTTCCGCTGGCCTCCCGAAATGTTACGGCACAAATCGATGAGTTCGCTGTCAGCCAGGGCGGCCTCGCGACACATGAGTATGGCGCCTGAGTGGTGAGGTATCATTGACTCGATGAATTGCCGGTCACCGATCAGTGCCTGGGTCCGCGTGCCGGCAAATGCGCCAACGAAAATCAGGACTAAGACAGCATAGAGCGCGAAGTTCAGGCGCCGTTCCGGGTACATTTCGCCCATGGTCGCGAGCATGAGGATGCCCATCGGGGCGACCATGGTCAGGGCCATGTAGAACGTGTTGAGGTTGTTCCGGAAATCCTTCCAGCCGTCGATCATCGAGAACATGACGAGGTACATGACGATCAGGCTGAGCACCATGTTGACGGCGAACATGATGTAGGGATGGCTCGACGACCCGTGGTGCTGCCTCGCGCTGTGGCTCTTCATGGTGCGTCCTCCAGCTTCAGATCAGTGAGTCTCTCCGCGTCAGAAGCTCCCCGATCAGTGATGGTGCGCGTGGACCACCGCGTGGCCCATGCCGCGGCCAATGAGGTAGCGGTTGACGGGGAAGGCGGCGACCGCAGCGATCCCGAGCGCCACCACCAGGCTGCCCCAAAACAGCGGGTTGCCGAGCCCGGCATCCATGGCTCCCGGAATCACCAGCATGATGGCGTTATCGACGATCTCCATGATGGTGATCGAGGCCGTATCGGCCGCGAGCGCCAGGCCGACGACCTGCCGGAACGCCAGTCCTGCCTTGATCAGCGGCGCCATCGTCAGGGCATAGCCAAAGAAGAAGGCCAGAACGACGGCGAGGGCAACGGTTTCCCAGTTGCCCCAGCCGAAGGCCGTACCGATGACCATGCCTAAGACCTCGCCAATCGCACATCCCGTGAGGCAATGGAGAGTAGCAAGCCAGGCCGTGCGATTGAGCGTGGGGGCACCGTCGGTATGATGGCCATGGCTATGGTGATGATGCCCGTGGTGGGTCGTTTCCATGATCATCTCCCTAGCCGTTATGCTGCTCGGCTGTGTAGCCCGCGGCCTCGATGGCGGCCGCGACGTGACCGGAATCGTGTTGGCCGACGACCTCGACAGTCCCATTCTTGAGGTCGACCCGGACCTGAGCAGCGGGCGCGGCCTGCTGAACGGCCTTGGTCACGGTTGCGGCGCAATGGCCGCAGGTCATGCCGCTAACCTTGTACATCGCTCTTACTCCTGCTCGATAAACGATGAGAACAAGATGGGGTTTCCCATGATGGGAAGGTCAAGGGGAGATTTTCTTGACCCTCCCATGATGGTAGGGTTGATGCTGTTCCCTCAACCAGAGGAGAACAACCATGTCGAGATTTTGGACTGGGGATAGAGCGGTGCAGGCAGAAGTCAGGGCCCGGATGATGGCCGAGGCGGAGCATCAACTGATGGTCGGCGCGTCCGACAGTGGTTGCCGCCGGTGTTGCCGGACTACCCTGGCGAAAGCTCCCCCGCAGTGCCGTCGAAGCTGAAAGGTCGGAAGCATGAATATCGGCGAAGCGTCAAAGGCCACGGGCGTGACAGCCAAGATGATCCGATACTACGAAAGCATCGGGCTCATGCCGAAAGTCATCCGCACCGGGTCCGGTTATCGAGTCTATTCGGAGAGCGACATCCATACGCTGCGCTTCATCCGCCGCGCACGCGACTTGGGTTTCTCTATTGAATCGATCACCAAACTCCTGCGGCTGTGGCAGAACCGCAATCGCTCCAGCTCGAACGTCAAGTCGGTCACGACTGAGCATATCGACGCCTTGCGGAAGCGAATCTCTGAGATGGAAGCCATGGTGCGAACGCTTGAGCACCTGGCGAAGCATTGCCACGGCGATCAGAGACCCGACTGCCCAATCCTCGACGACCTCGCCAAGCCTGAGGTGAAGGATGATCGCCTTAAGGCTCAAAGCCCTCCCCGCCGCGCGAGCCTAGCGCGTCGAATCTCAGCCTGAGAGGTTAGCGAAGTTCAGGGCTGCTCGTGCTGTTTGCGCCAGCCGTACCGGGTCATACCTCGCGGCTTGAAGATTGAAAGCGCCACGAGCAGGAGCAGAATGAAAAGTCCACCAATGGCGTGGAGTGCGAGTGACCGCCGCAGCCCTAGAAGGTCGGTATTGGACAGTGCCGCCTCCGTCGCTACGGCGGCTATCTGGCTGATTCCGTCCATCTGGTTCAGCAAGACGTACACCGTGACGACGGTGAGCAGAAGCTTCGCCAGGACCCAGTAGTGCCGAAGCAGGCCCCACGGGGTGGCCAGCGACTGGATGATCCCGATCAGTAGCGCAGCAAGGATCAACGGCAGAATGATGTGCCAAGCGATCAATCCGTTCGCGATGTAGGCGGCGCGCACTATCTGGGCATCCTGGCTGGCCAAGCCGGCGACGGCGAGCGCGAGAAAAACGGCCACCGCGCCAAGCGATCCGACAGAGGAAGTGACATGGGTGACGAGCACGAACTTGCGCAGCCCGGGCGTCATGGTCATCGACCTTCGAGGCGTGCTCGCCCACCGGGCGATGGAGGATTTTTCCAGGCGCGGAAGGGCACGGTCGATGAGCCAGCTCCAGTTGAGCGCCACGCTGCCTAGGGCGAGAGCGCCGAGAAGCATCAGCAATCCGCCCCTTCGTCCATGGCCATCAGCCTCACCAGGCGATGCATGGCTGCCAGGGCCGTGGCCCTCAACACCGACGAAGACAACAACCACTAAGAGCACGATCAACACGCCGATCAGCGCCCCCGTTATCTTCACCCAACGCGGTGCACCAGGATAGGGAGGCACGTCGGTCATATGCATTTTCTCCGTCGCACACAGTTCGAGGCGCTGCCGTTATCGGCTGCGGTTCCTGCGGTTAATCTCGGCCTGCCGGCTCCGGATGTGTTGCGGCCAGCGGCTCTTGATATAGGCCAGAATCGCCCAGATTTGTTCGTCTGATAGGGTCCCAGCGAACTCAGGCATGTTGCTCTTGAAGCCGGCCGGCGCTTCGGCCGCACCCCCAAGCTTGGTGATCCTGAACAGGATTTCATCCGGGTGATGCCAAGTGTGCCCGCTTTCATCATGCGGGGGAGCCGGCAGGCCGCCAGTGGGCAAGGGGCTTTGCCAATTTTTCTCCCCCTCGAGATTCTTTCCGTGGCAGGACGCGCAGCTCAGGTCATAGAAGCGCAGCCCAGCAGCTACCTGCTCCAGATTTGTCGGATCGGCCCGGAGACTCGTCGACCTCGGGCGCTCAAGAAAGACGTAGAGCCCGATCCCTGAAACGGCGACGAAAGCCGCTATGGCGATGACATGCCGCGCTCGAAGGTGCAAAGGGCTTAGACCGGCTGGCTGCCGCGGTAACGGCCGAAGCCCACGCGGTTCGAGCCATCGAAGCCGATGACCTCATAAACCTCTTCGCGGCCGCCTTCCATGCCCGGCGAACCGATGGGCATGCCAGGAACGGCTATGCCTTTCAGGCTGGGTCGCTCGCCGAGCAGACGCGCCAAAGCGTGAGTGGGTACATGGCCTTCGACTGCATAACCGGCGATGGCCGCTGTGTGGCATGCCCAGAGTTCAGCTGGCACTCCCAGCTGGCGCTTTATAGGGTCGAGGTCGGCTCGCTCCTCCACGGTGACGACGTAGCCCGCCTGCTTCAGATGATCTGTCCACCCGCCGCAGCAACCGCACGAGGGGTCACGATACACGAGGATCGCCTGGGACTGGGCCAGGGTCGGCCACGACACGGCACTAAAAGCAACAACACCTAAGACTCTCCTGCGGGACCAAAGGAAAGACTGGTTCATAGATGTACTCCGGATCAGTGGGCTCCGTGATCGTCGGGCCGGCCTGTCTCAATCTCGACGATAGTCAGCCGACCGCCGATATTGTCGGCTATAAACCTCATTGCGTCACCGGCCTTCACGCCTTCGAGGAAAGCACGGGCCGCTACCCGGAAGGTCCGAACCGACGGGCCAATGTTCAGGTTAAGCAGAGGCCCATGGTCAAGAGTGACCGTCCCGGCTTCCCGGTCGACCGCTTTCACGTCACCGACAGCCATCACGGTGTAGACGCTTTGCGCTAGAAGCCCGCCTTGCGCGAATACTATAGGAAGGCAGAGCACAAGCCGCTGCAGCATCCGATTCATGCTGTGCTCCTATCGGCGCCCTATTGAACCGATTCGATCTTAGTGACGGTGTACTGGCTGCCGATCTTCTCGGCATGGAACCGTACCTTGTCACCCACCTTGACCTGATCAAGCATGGCTTTGTCGCTGACCTGGAAGACCATGGTCATCGCCGGCATGTCGAGGTTGGTCAAAGGACCGTGCCGGAGCGTCATCTTGCCCTGTTCCTTGTCGATCCGGCGAACCTCACCCTCGGACATCTCTGTCGCGTGCTGAGCGGCGAGGACGGGAGCGCCGACCAGATGTGCTGCTGCAGTCATTAGGCTTAAAGCAAGCGCTATAGAACGCGTGGTCTTAGTCATAGTGCTATCTCCTCGCGTTAGCGGACGACGATGGTTCCCTTCATGCCCTGCTGATAGTGGCCAGGCAGAAGGCAACCGAAGAAGAACTGCCCCGACTTGGTGAACTTCCAGACGAACTCATTGGCCTTGCCGGGCTCGGCAGTGGTCCCGTTGGGATCGTCATGCTCCATGTCGGGGTGCTTCTCCATCAGCGCCGCGTGCTCGTTCAGCTCCTTCTGTGTGCCGATCATCATCTCGTGCTTGAGCTGGCCGGTGTTTTTGAAAACGAAACGGACGGTCTCGCCGCGACGGATGGTCAGGGAGGCCGGCACAAACTTCATCTCCTGACCTTGGACCTCCATCGTGCGGGTAACCGATTTGGGGTCACCCGGTTCCCCCAGCGCCGCGGCATGGCCATCATAGTGAGCACCAGGGGCGGGCCCATGAGCGATACTGGGGCTGACACCAGCAACAAGAACCGCAAAGGCGGCCACACTGAGTATATTGAACGAACGAATCATCGAATTTCTCCTGATCATTTCTCTTAGCCCTTCCACTCGTAAGCGACGGTACCCGGCGGGTGCTTGTACCAACCCGGGTCCGCGTAGCTATTGCGCGCGATGTCTTCGCGGACTTTCACCACCGTGAACATCCCGCCC
>SXGU01133376.1_pt1 | contig 15168 bp, 15 predicted proteins | sample 3174531 | NCBI WGS metagenome assembly SXGU01 (sample SAMN11356863, study PRJNA531348) | freshwater metagenome | isolation source: freshwater sample F1-140 | place: China: Fuxian Lake, Yuxi | collected 2017-12-25
GAGGTTCTTGACGTCCTCGGGCGTGAAAAGGCGATTGCCCTTGGCGTTTTTCTTGGGTTTGAGGATGTCGAATTCCTTGTCCCAAAAACGGATCAGCGAGGCGTTCACATTGAAAGCGCGGGCGACTTCGCCGATACTGTAATAACGTTTGTCAGGTGAAAGTTCTATGTGCATCAGTCAAGTGATTGGTTTTCCTGGTTGGCAATTTTTGAAATGGCGACGTATTCAGCGGCCGAAATATTTCCGTAATAGAAGTTGAGCGGGTTGACGGGCTTGCCGCCTTTATGTACCTCGTAATGCAGGTGTGGCGCCTCGCTACGGCCCGTGGATCCCACAAAACCGATGATGTCGCCGCGCTTGACCCGTTTGCCTGGCCGCACGTTGTATTTGGACAGATGCGCATAAAGCGTTTCGTAGCCGTAGCCATGCCTGAGCACGATATGGTTCCCGAATCCCGATCGTGAATTGTCGGCACGCACCACAACGCCGTCGCCGGTGGCGAAGATCGGGGTCCCGGACCTGGCCGAAAAGTCCATTCCTTCGTGGAATTTGCGGATCTTGGTAAATGGATCGCTCCGGTACCCGAATCCCGATGCCAGCGATTTCAGGTTTTCGTTCCGCACCGGCTGGATCGCGGGTATCGCGGCGAGCAAATTGCTCTTGTCACGCGCGAGCTTGGCGATCTCGTCCAGCGACCGGGATTGGATCACCAGCCTTTTGGACAGCACGTCAACGCGCTTGGTGGTGTTGATGACGAGTTCGGAATTGTCGTAACCCTCAAGGTCCCTGTAGCGGTTTACGCCCCCGAACCCGGCCTTGCGCTGCTCCTCCGGAATCGGCGCCGAATTGAAATAGGCCCGGTAGATATTGTTGTCCCGGTATTCGAGCGATGCCATGGCCTCGTCAACATGGTCCATCTTCTTGTTCAGGATCTCGTACTGTAGCCGCAGGTTCTGGATTTCCCGTGCCATGAGGCGGTCCTTTGGGGTTTCAAAGAACGGCGTGTTCAAAAGGACGATGAAGGCCAGGAAACCGAACAACGCCGAGGACAGTAGGAACAGCCCCGCATAGGCAAACTTCGTTCGCTTGCGCCGCTTAATCTTTCTATAGGCGAGGGTCTCCGGATCGTAGTAATATTTTACCTTTTTCATTTGTGAAAATGTCCTACTTTTGCGTGCAAAACAGGAGTTTTCGGGCCGATTTTCGGCTCACGAACAAATTTATGAAAATGTTCGAGCCCTGTTGATTTTAATTCATTTTTTTAGGCCGCCGGTTTGAATTTGGGAGGTGGTTCATGGCCATCTTCAAAATTTTCAAATCTTCAAATTTTCAAATTCGTTTATGCGTTCACAAGATATCCGCCGCCAATTCCTCGACTTTTTCCAGTCCAAAGGGCACATGATCGTCCCGTCGGCACCCATCGTGCTCAAGGATGACCCTACGCTGATGTTCAACAATTCGGGCATGGCGCAGTTCAAGGAATACTTCCTGGGCAATGCCGTTCCCAAGAGCCCGCGCATCGCCGACACGCAAAAGTGCCTCCGGGTATCGGGCAAGCACAATGACCTCGAGGAAGTGGGCATCGATACCTACCACCACACGATGTTCGAGATGCTGGGCAACTGGTCTTTTGGCGATTATTTCAAGAAAGAGGCAATCCATTGGGCGTGGGAACTTTTGACCGAGGTCTATAAGATCGACCGCAACATCCTTTACGTGACGGTTTTCGAGGGATCGAAGGAGGAAAACGTGCCATTCGATCAGGAGGCCTATGACATCTGGAAAACACTCATTGACGAAGACCGCATCCTGCTCGGCAACAAAAAAGACAATTTCTGGGAGATGGGTGACCAGGGTCCGTGCGGGCCTTGTTCGGAAATCCACGTGGACATCCGATCGGCAGCCGAGAAGGCCGCGGTACCCGGAAAACAGCTCGTCAACGCCGACCATCCGCAGGTAGTGGAAATCTGGAACAACGTGTTCATGGAATTCAACCGCAAGGCCGACGGATCGCTCGAGAAACTGCCCGCGCAACACGTGGATACGGGAATGGGCTTCGAACGCCTCTGCATGGTCCTGCAGGGTGTGCGCTCCAACTACGACACTGATGTGTTCGCCCCCTTGATTGCCAAGATCGAGGAGTCAACCGGCGCAAAATATACAAGGGAAACATCCGATAAGGAACTCGAGAAGACCAATATCGCTATCCGCGTCATTGCCGACCACGTCCGCGCGGTTGCCTTCGCGATCGCCGACGGCCAGCTCCCGTCCAACACCGGTGCTGGCTATGTGATCCGCAGGATTTTGCGCCGCGCCATCCGATACGGTTTTACCTTCCTCAATACCAGGGAAGCCTTTATTTATAAACTTGTGGGCACGCTGGCCGACCAAATGGGCGATTCCTTTCCCGAGATCCGCAGCCAGCAGCAGCTTGTATCGAACGTGATACGGGAAGAGGAGCAATCGTTCCTGCGGACACTCGACCAGGGGCTGCAGTTGCTGGACCAGGTGATAAAAGAAACGAAAGGCGGCACGGTTTCGGGCGCCAAGGCCTTTGAATTGTATGATACTTTCGGTTTCCCGATTGACCTGACGTCGCTGATCCTGCGCGAACGCGGGCTTTCACTTGACGAGGCCGGTTTTGACGCCGCGATGGCCGAGCAGAAAAACCGTTCAAGGGCAGCTTCGGAGACGTCGGCGGGGGACTGGGTCATTGTTTCGGATGCGGTTTCCGACGAGCCTTTCGTGGGTTACGACCTTCTTGTAAACGAAGTAAGCATCCTGCGCTATCGCAAGACCGAATCCAAAAAGGACGGGACACTTTACCAGCTTGTGCTTGACCGCACGCCATTTTATCCCGAAGGCGGGGGACAGGTGGGCGACAAGGGTGACTTACGTTCCGGTACCGAAGCGATCGAGGTCATCGACACCAAAAAAGAAAACAACCTGATCATCCATTTTACGCGCAGCCTTCCGCAGGACATCAAGGGCAAATTTATCGCCGAGGTGGATGCCGGCCTGCGCGCCCGCACCGCTTCAAATCACAGCGCAACACACCTGATGCACCTTGCCCTTCGCACGGTTCTCGGGACACATGTCGAGCAGAAAGGATCGCTCGTTTCGCCCGATTACCTGCGTTTCGACTTTTCGCATTTTGCGAAGGTTTCGGATGAGCAGTTGAAAGCGGTGGAACAATTCGTGAATGACCGCATTTCTCAGCAGATTGCCCTGCAGGAGCGCCGGCAGATGGCATTCGCCGATGCGGCGGCCGAAGGCGCCATGGCCCTATTTGGGGAAAAGTACGGAGAAACTGTACGCGCGATACGCTTTGGGGATTCCATCGAGCTATGTGGCGGGATCCATGTAAAGAACACGGCCGACATCTGGCATTTCAAGATCGTATCCGAAGGCGCGGTGGCTGCCGGGATCAGAAGGATAGAGGCCATAACGGGCGATGCCGTCCGCGCGCATTTTGCCGCTCAGGAATCCACGCTCGGGGAAATCAGGGCCGCGCTCAAAAACCCGCAGGATGCCGTCCGCCAGGTCAATACCCTTATCGAAGAGAACGCGCGCATCAAGAAACAATTGGAGCAACTCCTGCGCGACAAGGCCAGGAACCTGAAAGGGGAGTTCGCGGCGAAACTTCGCGAGATCAACGGTGTTAGATTTTTGGCCGAACGCGTGGATCTCGATGCGTCCGGAGCCAAGGACCTTGCGCATGAACTGGGATCGATTGGAGACAACCTGTTTATCGTGCTGGGTTCGGTTGCCGATGACAAGCCTACCCTTACCTGCTACATTTCAAAAGAACTTGTGGCTTCAAGAGCAATGAATGCCGGGCAGGTGGTGCGCGAACTCGGCAAATACATCCAGGGAGGCGGAGGCGGACAGCCCTTTTTTGCAACCGCGGGCGGAAAGGACGCAGCGGGAATTGCAGAGGCGCTGGCACAGGCGGTCAATTTAGTAAAGTAGCCGACAATTGGCGCAAACCGCGTATGTTTGCCAAAAACCAACCTTATGAAAATCCTGAAAACGGTTATCCTGGCCGTTGCCTTTGCGCTCGGCGGATGTTCGAGCGACAGTGAACAATCGACCGTACTGCTGCGCAAGATCGTGCAGACTACCGGTGGTGAGGAACATATCGCCACCTATCATTATGACGGCAACCGACTGGATTATATCGACATTGGCCAGGACGAGATCATTGATTACACGTATTCGGGGAACCTGATCAGCGAGATCAGCTACGAGAGTTATGAGGGCGACGTGGTGCAGCAAACCCTGTTTTATTACCAGGAAGGGTTGCTCGTCAAGAGTGTGACCACGCAGCCGTGGCAGGATTTCGTCTATGAAGCCGAATATTTTTACAATCCGGACAACACCGTCGATTACACCGTGATGGCCACCGATTGGGACGGTTCATTCTCTCCCGGAAATCCCGGAAAATACTTTTTTGACCAGGAGGGAAGCCTCATCAAGGTCGAGCAATACGGCCCGGCAGGAACGACGGTCATACAGTACGATTACGACCAAAACCTCAATCCATACTACAACATTGCCGGTTATGACAGGCTCATGGACTTCAATTCGGGCATGCACAACATCCTGAACATTGACGGGCCAAACCCGAGAACCTTCGAATATACCTACAATTCGGCGGGTTACCCGATATCGGCGACGGTCAGCTCATCCGGTTCGCAGCAAACCACCCAATACATATACTGATGTTGTTTTCCACGCCGGTTCCCCTGCCGTCCGCGGACAACCCTATCGATTATGATTCGAATATCGTGCTGCTGGGTTCGTGTTTTGCGAACCACATGGCCGAGAAATTCATGCGTCTCCGGTTCCGGGCGGCCGTCAATCCGTTTGGGATCCTTTTCCAGCCGACCGCGCTTGAATCCTTTGTTGAGAGTTGCCTTTCCGAGAAGGTCTTCACGCCCGTCGACTGTTTCGAGCACAACGGGCTTTGGCACCATTTCCAGGCGCACTCGCAGATGGATGGCGCTTCGGCAACTGCCGTCTGTAAATCGTTGAACGATGCGGCAAAATCTGGCGGGGATAATATCCGTAAAGCGACGCACATTTTCATCACCCTGGGATCGGCCTGGGCCTATCGCCACCGCGAATCGGGCAACCTGGTGGCCAATTGCCACAAGGTCCCGCAAAGCGCGTTCACCAAGGAACTGCTTTCGGTGCAGCGCATCGGCGAAAGCCTTGCCAACACGATCATCAGTATAAATAAGGTCAATCCGTCGGCGCAGGTTGTCTTTACCGTTTCTCCTGTGCGGCATCTTAAGGATGGGTTTGTTGAAAACCAGCGGAGCAAGTCACATCTTATCGCGGCGGTCCACCAGGTGAGGGAACGATTTCCCGTGACGCGTTATTTTCCGGCCTATGAAATCATGATGGACGAATTGCGCGACTACCGTTTTTATGCGCCCGACATGATCCACCCCAACAGTGTGGCAATCGGTTACATCTGGCAGCGCTTTTCGCAAACCTGGATCGATCCGCAGGCCCTGCCGACCATGGCCGAGGTCGAATCCATCCTGCGCAGGATGGAACACCGGCCATTCAATCCGGAATCAAAGGCCCACCTAAAATTCACTGCCGCGCTCCAGGCAGATATCGCCGGTCTCACCGCGCGTTTTGCACACATGCGATTCTAAAATACGCATTTATACGTATTGATTGATTGTGGTTATTGGCTCAGATTTGCCTCAACAAAAACCAATAACACTTTTATGAAAAATTACAAGACTTTCTGGAAATCGATTTTTTTGGCCTCGGCAATTCTGGCTTTCAACGCCTGCAGCGACGATGACGACAACGGCGGCGGCGGGTCAACGCCAAGCGGGACCTACGTGAAGGCAAAGGTTGACGGAACTACCTACGAGACTTTCAGGATCCAGGGTGTTTCGGCAGCAACGGCCATCTCTACGGGATCAGGTGACTCCAGGCTGATCATGATCGGCGGGTCGATTGACCAGAGCGGCACCAAGGCATGGTCGGTGAACCTGCTCGGCATCAACGCGACGGGCGAGTATCCGCTCAACGCCGATTCCAACAGCACCGTAGCCTATGTTGAAAACGGCACCGGCGTGAGCTACGACAACAGCAACTGTACCGGAACCGACGGAACCGTCAAGATCACCAAGCTTACCGACACTGAAGTGGAAGGTACCTTTAGCCTGGTGGGCAAGAACGATGAAGATTGCAGCATGGCAAAGACCATCACGCAGGGTTCTTTCCGCGGGGTATTCATGAACTAGCATCGATCAACATGAACAGACCGGGCCAAGGCCCGGTTTTTTTGGCACTAATCAATTTGAAAGAGACAATATTGCGTTTAATCCACAACAGGAGCATGATAATTTTTCTCATTGGGATCATCCTTGTCCTGACCGCGGCAATCGTGTTGCTTTGCATTGGCACGAGGCTGTCGCGCGAGGCGCATCGAACTGCCTCGGCGCGTTTCAGGGGCCGGATGGATTCGCTTTTGGAAGTGCAAAAGCACAATGGCGCGTTGTTGCTGGCCAACGAGGAACTCGACAGGTCGCTGCTCGATGCGCGCCGCGAACTGGACCGAATGCTCATCGAGGCGGCAACCGATCGGGCATCGTAACGCTTTTTTCATATTTTTATCAGCAAAACCATCGATGGCAATCAGGACGTTCGTGCTCATTCTCTTCTCGGTCATCGCATCGGCACAACAAAAACGCCTTATCGATTCCATCAACAACATCCCCATTGAGGTCGTGGTGGCAAACGGCGACGGGTATGAGGAAATTTATCTTAAAAATTCGGCCGATGCAAAAAGAGCGAATTATCCCCTCGGCCTCGCGCAATCGTACGCACGGCTCGCACTGATCCATTACTACCGCGGCAGGTATGAACTCAACGTAAAATACCGGCTGGACGCGATCGCGCTTTATGAAAAACTGGGATTGACGGCTCCTTTGGCAGATCAATACGGCGAACTGGGATATTCGATGAAGCGCCGCAACATGGCCAAGGCGCAGCAATACATGCAGAAAGGGATCAGGCTGGCCGAATCGGAAAGCCTGCTTGCCGAGAAACGCAAACTATATGATAATTACGGCGTGCTCAAGGAGATGCAGGGGCAGTTGGACAGCGCCCTGCTGTATTACCGGCGGGGGCTCGACATAAAGGAACAGGTGCGCGACAGCATCGGCATTCCCTACAGCCTGTCCAATATTGCGGGCATTCACGTGATGCGGCGGGAATTTGGCCAGGCCGAACCGCTTTACAAAAGGGCACTTGCCATCCGCCGGGCCACCAATGAACGTTTGGGCATTGCAGAAAGCCTGACCTTCATAGGTAATTTGTACATGGAGCAAAAAGATTATGCAAAGGCCATTGGTTATTTCGGCGAATCGCTGGAAGTCGCGCGGCGGCACGGATATGTCTATGCGGCGCAGACCTGCCATGCAAAACTCGCCGAATGCCACGAGAATCTCGGGAACCATGCGCTTGCCCTGGGCCATTTCAAGCGCTACGAAAAGTACAAGGACAGCATCACCAACCGGGAGACCAACCTGAAGGTCGCCGAAATGGAGGTCAGGTTTGAAACGCACGAGAAAGAACGCAGGCTGCTTGAGAACCAGGCCGAACTGGAACAGCGCAACATGTTGCTGGCAATCCTGGGCATTACGACGCTGTTCGTGGGCGTGACAGGGCTGCTCATCTATCGCCAGCAAAAGCTTCGCAACCGGCAAATGGCGCAGGAACACGAGCTCAAGAGCGCGATTGCACAAATTGAGACGCAGAACAAATTGCAGGAGCAGCGGCTGGCGATTTCGCGTGACCTTCACGACAACATCGGGGCGCAGCTGACCTTCATCATTTCGTCGGTCGACAATATCCGGTATGCATTCGATACCGACAACACCAGGCTCGGCAGCAAGCTGGAAAGCATTGCGCAATTTGCGCGGGAAACCATCATCGAATTGCGCGACACGATCTGGGCCATGAACCACACCGAGATCACGATGGAGGAGCTCGGCGGGCGTATTTCCAATTTTATCGAGAAGGCCAGCGAAAGCGGAAGCAATGCGGCATTCGATTTCACGCTTGACGAGTCGCTTCGGGACGTGAGGCTGACCTCGGGCGAGGGCATGAACCTTTACCGCACGATGCAGGAAGCCGTCAACAATGCCGTAAAGTACGCATCGGCACGGCATATCCGGATCGGGATTCGGCAGGAAGGCGAGGCTTTGATGATCGATATTCGGGACGATGGCAAGGGTTTCGACACAAGTTCGATGTCACGCGGCAATGGCATGGGCAACATGGCCCGCCGGATGGAGGCAATCGGTGCGAGGATCACAACATCATCAGTATTGGGTCAGGGAACCCACATCAGCATAGAATGGCCAAGGCCGAAATACCAAAATCATGACCAGACTCGCCATAGTTGACGACAATGCCTTCCTGCAGCGGGCCGTCGCCGAGAAACTTTCCTTTTTTGACGATATCGACATTCGGCTCACGGCATCGAATGGGCTCGAGATCCTGCAGATGTTGGACCAGAACCCCCACATCGACCTCATCCTGATGGACATCGAGATGCCGGTTTGCAACGGGATCGACGCAACCGCACTTGTCAAGCAGCGGCATCCGCAGATCAAGATCATCATGCTGACGGTTTTTGACGATGACGACAATATATTTTCGGCCATTCGGGCCGGTGCCGACGGTTACCTGCTCAAGGACGTCAATCCGCGCGAACTGCACCAGGGCATTCTGGAAACCCTCCGGGGCGGGGCCACGATGACGCCTTCGATCGCGCTCAAGACGCTTCGCCTCTTGCGCAATGCGCCCGCGAACCATCCGGAGCCCAAGATCGACTTCAGCCTGACGGCGCGCGAGACCGAGGTTCTGGAGCAGCTCAGCAAGGGGCTCAAGTATGACACGATTGCCGCGAATCTGTTCCTGTCGGCGGGAACGGTGCGCAAGCATATCGAAAATATTTATGCTAAATTGCAGGTCCATAACAAGATCGAAGCGATCCAGAAAGCCAGGAGCAACAACCTCATATGAAAATTGACCGGAAGACCGAGATCGTAAACTGCGCCGCACGGCTCTTCCGGGAAAAAGGTTACAGCGCCGTGACGATGCGCGACATCGCCAAAGCCCTGGACATCAAGGCAGCCAGCCTCTACAACCACATATCCTCCAAGCAGGAAATCCTCTCGCTGATGATCCTGTCCATCGCAGGCGAGTATACTTCGACCATCAAGGAAATCGCGTTGTCGGAACAGAGTGCCGTGGGAAAGATTGAAAGCGTCATCTCACTCCACATTGACATCACCGCGAGGAACGCCGATGCATTGGCGTCGCTCAATAACGATTGGATGCACCTGCCAGACGAACACCTTGCCAGTTTTTTGCAAATGCGCGAAGAATATGAACAGATTTTCAGGAAGTTTATCCGGGACGGAATGGCTGTGGGAGAACTTGCTCCAAGAAACGCCGAGGTCGTGATTTTTTCCATTCTTTCAACGCTCCGAACGCTTTACCTCTGGTATGGACGCAAGCCGGATTTCGCGCCGGAGATCCTGCGGAAAGACCTTCGGGACGTGTTGATCGATGGCATTCTGTAACGTTGGCCAAACTGCAGAATGGTGCTTACGGCACTGTCTGTCAGAATATTAAAATTTTGGTGCCACCGTTCAATTCTATCGGGAATTTACTAAATTTGCATATAGACTAACAACTGTTAGTTAAATTGATATGGCAAAGTTTCATTCGGTAAAAGTTTCGGATATCTATAAGGAAACCAAGGATTGTTCGGTCATTTCGCTGGACATCCCGCAGGAAATGCGCGAGGATTTCAAATATTCGCACGGCCAGCACCTTACTTTCAGGGCCATGATCGACGGACAGGACGTACGCAGGACCTATTCGCTCTGTTCGAGCCCCGTCGAGGAAAAGTGGCAGGTTGCGGTCAAGCGCATCGATGGCGGCAGGTTCTCGACTTATGTAAACGAAAATCTAAAGGCGGGCGATACGGTGGAAGTCATGCCACCAACGGGCGTTTTCTTTGCGCGGATCGAACCCGAAAGGGAAAAAAATTACATTGCCTTTGCCGCGGGAAGCGGTATCACGCCGGTGCTTTCGATCATGAAAACGCACCTGGCGCTGGAGCCCAAGAGCACTTTTAAACTCTTCTATCTGAACCGCAGCGTAAAGTCCATCATCTTCAAGGAAGAGATCGAGCAGCTGAAGAACCGCTATCTGGACCGCCTGGAAATCTTTCACTTCCTGTCAAAGGAACACAGGAACATTCCGTTGTTGAACGGCCGGTTTACCAAGGAAAAGATGGAAATGCTCACGCGACATATCATCGACGTGGGTACGATAAGCGAATGTTTCATCTGCGGTCCGGAGGAAATGATCTTCCTCATACGCGACGAACTCACGGCGGCCGGGCTGCCAAAGGAAAAGATTCATTTTGAACTGTTTTCGTCAGGGAATACCGAGGAAGACCGCGCACGCGCCAACCGCGTCATCGAAAATAAAACCGTGGGGACCGAGGTGACAATTATTGACGGTGGAAAAGAGTTCCATTTCACGATGGACGACGACTACGACAACATCCTTGACGGGGCGCTTGCCGCGGGGGCCGACCTGCCGTTCGCCTGCAAAGGCGGGGTTTGCAGCACCTGCCGATGCAAGGTCGTGGAAGGATCTGTCGAGATGAAGATCAATTACGCGCTTGATGAAAGCGATATCGCGAAAAATTACGTTTTAAGTTGCCAGGCCGTGCCCACATCGGGAAAGGTGGTGGTAGACTTCGGAGCTTAATTATGGCGTTTGGCCTGTCGACTGCCGAAAAGAATGACCAAGTATTTCGGCCGGCACTCAACAAACTGACAACTGATAACTGACAACTGACAACTAAGTTATGGACACAGCACAACTTGAAGCGAGATTCAATGCGAAGATCGCCAATGACGAAAAGATCGAACCGAAAGACTGGATGCCAGAGAAGTATCGCCAGACCCACATCAGGCAAATCTCGCAGCACGCGCATTCTGAAATCGTGGGCATGTTGCCCGAGGGAAACTGGATCACTAGGGCACCTTCGCTCCGGCGGAAGGTCGCGCTTCTGGCAAAAGTCCAGGACGAGGCCGGCCACGGATTGTACCTGTACAGCGCCTGCGAGACGCTGGGGATTTCGCGCGATGAATTGTACGAGCAACTGCATTCGGGTGCGGCGAAATATTCAAGCATCTTCAATTACCCGACGGTCACCTGGGCCGACATGGGCGCCATCGGTTGGCTCGTGGACGGCGCGGCGATCATCAACCAGGTTCCGCTCACCAATACCTCGTACGGGCCTTATGCGCGTGCGATGGTGCGTGTCTGCAAGGAAGAAAGCTTTCACCAGCGACAAGGCTTTGAGATCATGATGACCCTCGCACAGGGTACGCCCGAGCAAAAGGAGATGGCACAGGACGCGCTCAACCGCTGGTGGTGGCCTTCGATCATGATGTTTGGCCCCACCGATGCCGAATCCATCCACACCGAGCAGTCCATGAAGTGGAAGCTCAAGCGCAAGACCAATGACGAACTGCGCCAGATTTTCATCGACCAGACCGTTCCACAGGCAGAACTTATAGGCCTCAAGGTACCCGACCCGGACCTCAAATGGAACGAGGCGCGCAAAAGCTATGACTTTGGCGCCATCAACTGGGACGAATTCTGGCAGGTGGTCAAAGGCTACGGCCCGTGCAACAAACAGCGCCTCGACGCCCGCAAGACGGCTTGGGAAAAAGGGAAATGGGTGAGGGATGCGGCGATGGCGCATGCGGAAAGGGCTGTGACGAACGTCGTATGACAGATGAAAATTGACAAATGTCGAATGAAGAACGTCGAACGGTGTTCCAAGTGGCTATTAACGAAACGAGAGTATATAATAACAATTGATAATCAATACAGAAGGAGCCCGTTGATCGGCTCATTCGACATTTGACATTCTGACATTCGACATAACATATGAAAAACTGGCCTCTCTACGAAGTCTTTATTAGAAGCAAGAACGGACTTGAGCACCGCCATGCCGGTTCGCTCCACGCAAGTGATGCGACGATGGCGCTCGAGAACGCCCGCGATGTCTATACCCGCCGCATGGAAGGCGTGAGCATTTGGGTAGTTCCGTCCACGGCTATCACGGCCTCGAACCCCGAGCAGAACGGGGAATTTTTTGAACCCGCAATAGACAAAGCCTACCGGCACCCGACTTTTTATGAGTTGCCGGAGGAGCTTAAACATATGTGACGAATGTCGACCCGAGGTGCAGCCGAACTGTACGGAGCGCAGCGGAGTAAATGTCGAACGACCAATGACCGTTAGCAGGCACATTCATTTTCAAATCTTCAAATTTTCAAATCTTCAAATTCTCAAATTGAAATCCCTCGTCCAATACATCTACACCATCGCCGATAACGCCCTGATCCTGGGCCAGCGGCTTGGTGAACTCTGCGGCCACGGGCCCAGCCTTGAAACCGACATCGCGCTCACGAACATCTCGCTGGACCTGTTCGGACAGGTGAGAAGTTATTACCAATACGCGGCATCGGTCCTGGCCGACGGTTCAACCGAAGATACGCACGCCTTCCTTCGCAACGAGCGCCAGTATTTGAACGCGCTCTTGGCCGAGCAGCCCAATACCGATTTCGCCTACACCATCGGGAGGCAGTTTTTGTACGATGTGTTCCACGTCCAGTTGCTAACCGAACTTTCAAACTCAAAAGATGAGACCTTGGCCGCGATTGCGAAGAAAAGTTTGAAGGAAGTGCTTTACCACAGGCGATTTTCGTCAGACTGGGTGAAAAGGCTGGGCGACGGTACCGACGAAAGCCGGGAAAGGATGCAGGCTGCCATCAATGACCTTTGGATGTACACCAACGAATTGTTCGAGGTGACCGATGCCGAACGCGAAATGGCAGATGCGGGGATCGGTGTCGATGTGTCAAAGTTAAAAGATGCTTACTATAAAGAAGTGGGTTCGGTTTTGAATGAGGCCACACTCGAGATTCCGCAGGTGCAGTTTTTCCACAAAGGCGGGAAGCAGGGTGTTCATACCGAGAACCTCGGCTACATCCTGGCCGATATGCAATACATGCAACGCACCTTTCCCAACATGACCTGGTGATGACCGATATGGCCGTCCATATTGACCCGAAGCTCGCCGCGATACTGGAATCGGTTTCCGACCCGGAAATTCCGGTGCTTTCGATAATGGACATGGGCGTCGTGCGCAAGGCGGTCATGGATGGCGACCGAGCCGAAATCGAGATTACGCCCACCTATAGCGGATGCCCGGCAATGGATGTCATCGGCGATGATATCCGGTCGGCATTGAAAAGGGAAGGAATCGATGCCGTTGTAAAGCTGGTGCTTTCACCGGCCTGGACGACAGACTGGATCACCCCACGAGGACGGCAGGCGCTGGAAAAGTACGGCATTGCCGCGCCGCTCGAGGCCGACGCCGACAAGGACGCGCTCCTCGGCAATAAAAAACTTGTCAAATGCCCGCAATGCGGATCGCTCAATACAAAGATGGTGAGCCAATTCGGTTCGACGGCCTGTAAGGCGTTCTTCCAATGTGAGGCGTGCTTGGAGCCATTTGATTATTTCAAGTGTTTAAAATAGCGGTCAGCTGTCAGGGCTCTTGAGGAAATGTGAAGCTCTAGACTATTTACAAGATTGAAAAAGAAGTTTAAAATTTACTATAATCATGCTGAAAGCTGCCGGCTGACAGCTGAAAGCTATAAAATAATGAGTTCAATTCTAACCAACATCCAGGACAACATCGCGACCATCACCCTTAATCGTCCCGATGTATTCAACAGTTTCAACCGCGAGATGGCGCTGGCGCTGCAGGACGCCCTTGATAAGTGTGCCGATGATGAGGGCGTTCGCGCAATCGTGATAACCGGGTCAGGCAAGGCGTTTTGCGCGGGCCAGGACCTCAAGGAAGTCACTTCGCCCGACATCAATCCGGGATTCAGGAAGATTCTGGAGGAGCATTACAATCCCATCATCACACGCATCCGCACTATCGAGAAGCCGGTTTTGGCCGCAGTGAACGGCGTTGCCGCCGGCGCAGGGGCAAACATCGCTTTGGCTTGCGACATCGTCGTGGCCTCTGAATCCGCTTCGTTCATCCAGGCGTTCAGCAAGATCGGGCTCATCCCGGACAGCGCGGGAACGTTTTTCTTGCCAAGGTTGATCGGTTTGCAGAAAGCCTCGGCGCTGATGATGCTCGGTGACAAGGTCTCGGCACAGGAAGCCTTCAACATGGGGATGATCTACAAGTTCTACCCGGTGGCATTTTTCGAGGAAGAGATCGGCAAACTCGCGCACACGCTGGCCGAAATGCCGACCCACGCGCTGGCGCTCACCAAGAAGTTGCTCAACCGTTCGATGGTCAACAACCTGGAGGAACAATTAAAAATGGAATCCGACCTTCAGATCGAGGCCAGCGAGTCCCACGATTACAACGAGGGCGTGACGGCATTTGTGGAGAAGAGGGTGCCGAAGTTTCAGGGGAAATGACGAATGACGAATGTCGAACGACGAATGAAGTTATAAAGTTTGCAGGTTTATAAGGTTTCCTCTAAAGTTGCTTGGAACGCAATTGACACATTTTAATTCACTAAGGCTCATTCAGTCGCCTTTCAGGCTCGAGTCACATTAATTAATTGGTACATTGAAAAACATCGCCATCATCGGATCCGGAACCATGGGAAGCGGCATCGCACAGGTTGCGGCGCAGGCGGGTTGTCGCGTGAAATTATTCGACACCAATGCCGATGCGCTCAACCGCAGCAAGACGTCCCTTCTGAATTCGATGGCAAAACTCGTGGAGAAGGGCAAGATCGGTTCCGATGAATCTCTTCGCGTTCAGTCCAACATCAGCTATGTAACCGAACTTTCTGCGCTTGCCGATGCCGACCTGGTCATCGAGGCAATCGTTGAAAATCTCGATATCAAGAAAAAACTTTTCGCCGATCTCGAGGCGATTGTCAATCCCGAATGCATCCTGGCCTCGAACACGTCTTCACTTTCGATCGCGTCGATAGCTTCAGCTTGTCAAAAGTCAGAACGGGTTATCGGCATCCACTTCTTCAA
>SXGU01245555.1_pt1 | contig 15161 bp, 5 predicted proteins | sample 3174531 | NCBI WGS metagenome assembly SXGU01 (sample SAMN11356863, study PRJNA531348) | freshwater metagenome | isolation source: freshwater sample F1-140 | place: China: Fuxian Lake, Yuxi | collected 2017-12-25
ATTGATGGGCAAATTACAAGAACATTTATTGTTACAGCACAACCTACTACTAACGGTCAGCCATGTCCTAGTAGTCCTATTACTATACCTTGTTATAATATTTCTGGGCCAAATAGCGTTTGTGTTGGTGGAACAATTCAATTAATTGGTACTAATGCCGGTGGAACATGGAGTAGTAATAATGCAAATGTTACTGTTGTTAATGGATTAGTAACAGGTGTTTCAGTTGGATCAAGTACTATTACGTATGGTGTTGGTGGAAATACGGATACACATATAGTAACTGTTCAAGCACCAATTCCCGTAACAGTTAATTGGGGTACAGCATCTTGTGTTGGAAATTCAGTTACAATTACATCAACTATTCCAGGAACTATAACAATAAATGGACCAACTTCTAATTCAGGGCAAACTCCTTTTGCTTTTACATTTGATATTCCCGGAATATATACAGCAACACATACTTTATTTAATGGTAATAATTGCCCATTAACTGTAAATACTTATACATATAATATAAATGAAACAGAAAATAAAATTGCTACAATAAATGGTCCAAATAGTATTTGTGTTGACACTCAATATGCAAGTTCATTTAATGGAGTTAATTTAACTGGTGGAACATGGAGTAGTAATGACCCAAATGTTGCTACAGTTTCTAATGGATTAGTAGATGTTGTTGGCCCAGGAACTTTTATTTTAAATTATACTAAACAAGATGGATGTATATTTTGGACAGGAAATAAAACAATTACTGTAAGTAACGTTTTGCCATCACCGCAAATTACTGGTACAAATTCATTATGTTTAAATGCAAGTGCTACTTTATTAGTAACACCATTAGGCGGAATGTGGAGTAGTGCTAATTCAAGTATTGTTTCAGTAAATCAAAATGGTCAAATTACAGCACATTCTGTTGGCACCACTACAATATCATATATTATAACAAATGTTTGTGGAACACAAAATATATCGCATTCAGTAACAGTAACACAAACACAATCTTTAACAATAACTGGATTAAATAATATTTGTCTTGGAAGTACTACTACATTTACAGCTAATATTTCTGGTGGAACATGGAGTAGTAGCAATACAGCAATAGCTACTGTAAATTCAACAGGTGTAATAACAACAGTATCTGTTGGAATATGTGATATTATTTACACTGTTAATTCATCTTGCGTTCAACCAAGCGCGTCTAGATCATTAACTATAAATTCAATTCCAAATGTTGAAATTAGTGGAAATTTAAATATATGTCAAGAACCCGCATTAGGAACTACTATTAATCCTAATTGTTCAGATTGCGCTCGTATAGGTTATGATTATGGAAGATATAGTGGTCAAGTATATTATAATAATATTCTTTATACTTTTTTAATTTGGACTCAAACTGTAGGAACTGCATCATTTAATAATCAACCAAACACAGGTACTCTTACAGCTTTTGGAAATGAAAATACAAATCAATTACAAAATTTAAGTCAAAATTTTGCATGGTATAAAGCAAGAGCTGTTTCTTTTATAAGTTCAAGTTTATCTTTAACAACAAATCTTATTAATAATTGGTTTTTACCAAGTATAGTAGATTTAAAAAGAGTGGAATCTTTAATATCATTTCCTCTTTGGAGTAGCAGTTGGACTATAAATGGCGCTTATATAAATACAAATCTTACTGTCGGATTAAACACGGCAACTAATTCAGTTTTACCAGGAATATATAAGGATAGTATATATGCAACAAAATTAATAGGAACACCTGCTGGTGGGACGTGGTCTAAAACAGGTAGTGTTAAATTTTTTAATCCCAATGCAGGAATATCTTTTCAAGGTTATTTTTTAGGAGAAAAAGTTGACACAATAACTGATGATGAAGTTTGGGTTATAAATGCGGGAACAACTGGAACAGTTACATATAGTGTAGATTGTGGTAGCGCTACTAAAACAATAACTACAAATAATAATACAGCAAGTGCTATTACTGGACCAACAACATTGTCAGTTGGTCAAACGGCAACTTATTCAGCTACTTGTGGTAATGGAAATGTTTTATGGGGCATTATAGGTAATGTAATTGTTCAACAAAATAATAATCAACTAACTGGACTTTCTCCGGGAACAATCACTCTTTTGGCTACTTGTGGTATATCTTGTACAGCATATGCATCATTAGAAATAACAGTTATAAATTGTCCATCTATAACATTAAATATTGAAAATTAACTTTTACAATAGTTGTTGGTTTCTATTGTGATTGTTAAAGAAGGGGGCAACCCCTTCTTTTTTTGTATATTTGTAAAAATATAAATTATGAATTTATTAGAATCAAAAGTATTAAGCAGTTTAAAATGGAAAAAATCCATAAAAGAATGTGCTAAAAAATTAGGAATTACAATAGATGATTATTGTAAAATAAAACAAAAATTAATTTCTGGAGATGAAAAATTAAATCATTATGATTTAGAAAAAGGGGAGGCTAAATTAAACTGTGTTTCTTTACATGAACCAAAATCACCAGATGAAATTATAAAAATATTAAATATTGATATTTCAGAATGGAAATTATCTCAATATTGGAATAAACAAATGGGTGATCATTGGCGAATATCGGCATTAATAACAAAAATTAATAATAACGAAAAAGCTTTTAAATATTTATTAGATAATTGGAAACCTAAAAAAAATCAAATATTTAAAAAATATATTGATAATGAAAATGAATCTGTTTGTGGAATTTTATCTATACAAGATATTCATTTTGGTAAAGAAAATAACGAATGTGTTGATAAAGATTTTGAAAAATCTATTATTAACTTAATTAAAAAAGCAAATTTAATTTATAATATTAAAGAATTATTTTTTGTAATCGGCGGCGATTTATTAAATATGGACACTTTTGATGGTACTACAACTCAAGGTACGGCAGTAGATAATGGTTTAAAAGCAACAAATGCTTATATACAAGCTTTTGATACAATGCATTGGGCCATTGAATATTTAATAAATTTTTGTAATAAATTACATGTAATTTATATTCCTGGAAATCATGATAGATTATCATCTTTTCATTTAGTTCAAGCTTTATCAAAATCTATAATTTGTGATGATATAATTTGGGACACTGATTATAAAGAAAGAAAAGTGAAGGTTTGGGGAAAAAACTTTTTAGCATTTGAACATGGTGATGTAAAATCAAAACATACACCTTTAGTTTATGCTACAGAATTTTCTGAAGAATGGGGTAATACAAAATATAGAACTTTATTTACAGGACATTACCATCAAAATAAAAAAGTTGAATATATAACAACTTCTGAAGAAATTGGCTTTGTTCATAAAACTCTTCCTAGTTTATGTAAAAATGATTACTATCATTACCATAATAAATATGTTGGTAATAGACGCTCTGCTGTTTTAGAAATTCAATCTGAAGAAAAAGGAGAAGTTTGTCAATTAGTTTATTCACTTTAATCTTGTTTTATTTGTTAGTTTTTTGTAAATTATAATATGGGATATAAAATACCAAATATTAAAGGGCCTAGATATAGAAAAACAAGATTAAACATATTAGAATATAGTAGACTTAAAAAATTTAAAGATTTAAATCCAATTTATAAAAATATTAAAAATAGCAAATTAAAAAAAATAATTAAACTTTTTAATGAAAAAATATGGGCAAATGTAATTGAATGTAGAGACGGTGTAGAATTACCTGAGTCTTTAGGGTATATATTTATTGCAACATGTAATTCAAATAATCCTAAAAATATAAATTACAATTTATCACAAATATACAATAAACCATTATTAAATAGAAATTGGGAAACTGACGGTCATATTGCTAAAATAGTTTATACAAATTTTTCTGTAAAATATAAATTTAAAAATAGAGATCTATGGAAATTTGAAGCTTGTAGAAATTTTAAAAGAACTTTATCAAAACATTATCCTCAAGATTGGACAAAATATATTGTTTTAAATAAAGATATATCAATATCAAGAATTATTAATCAAAAATATAATGAATACAATAGGAGAAGCGATAGGTAGAATTAGAAGTTTAATGAAAGCAAATTCTGATGATGCTTTTGTAACTGATAGATATATTTATAGTTTAATATTAAATTATGCGCAAGTTTTAATGCGGCGACAAGATAGTTTAAATAAATTAATGCGATTTAATTCTATATGGAAAACACTTCCTTATGTTAAGTTAATAACTCTTGATAAAACTGAATCTGCTTGTTTTAATGTAAGTACTGGTTCATTTATTAAAAGAACTGAAGAAAGACTACCTGACATGGTAGATGGTTATTGGGGTCCTTTAATTAGATCAGTAACATCTTTAGATGGTGATATTGAATATCAATCAACACAACCGGGAACATACACTTCAATATCAAAAACAACATCGTTTAAATACAATAATAAAAAATATTTTTGGTTTTTAGATGGTTATTTATATTTTCCAAATTCATCAACAAATGCTGTAAAAGTTGAAGCTGTTTTTAATGACGATATTTCACTTTGGAGATGTGAAGATAAATGTGTGCCTATGTATAAACAAGATTTTAGTATACCTAAATTTTTATTTGCTGAAATAGAAAAACAAGTTTTAAATTCTATGTTTAATTCTATTAAAATTCCTATAGAAGACGCGGATAATAATAAAAATATAAATAGATGAACAAATATAGAACATTTGATCAATTATACGAAGATGTATCTGTTGATTTTGCAAGTTATACTTTAGAAGGTTTTGTAGATCCTGCACAATTAATAAAAGTTGCTATTCGAGTTAATTATGATTTAGGATTAAAAATTCATAAAACAAAAGATACGGTATTAGAAATTGATCATGGAAAAGCACTTCTTCCTTTAGATTTTGCATATTTAAATTATGCATTTAGATGTGGTAATTACACCATTTCTGAAGAAATGCCTTGTGGAACAACAATTGAAACATTTAATCCAGTACCTTATGTTCCTTCTCCAAATGAAGTTTCTAATTGTGAAACTACTCCTACATGTAATAATGTTTGTGTAATTCAAAATTGCAATAATCAATATCAATTAATTCATAGAGTTGGTGGTTCTTTATCATATAGAGTATATAATATGTTTATTCCACTTAAAATTAAAAAAATAAACAAATATACATGTGATTGTTTTAGTGATGAAACTGCAGATGATATTGCAGAAATAAGAGACGGTTATATATACACGTCTTTTACTACAGGAAAAGTATATATTAATTATCAAGGAGCAATGGAAGATACTAATGGAAATCTTTTAGTATTAGATCATCCTTATTGTAATGAATATTATGAATATGCATTAAAACAAAGGATATTAGAAAATATGCTTTTTGGTGGAGAAAATGTAACTCCTCAATTAACACTTATAGAACAACGATTACGTGCTGCTAGAAATAATGCTTTAACATACGTTAATACCCCTGATTTTAAAGAAATGCAAAACGTTTGGCAAACAAATAGAAAAGCACAATATCATAATTATTATAGCATGTTTAAATCATAACTATGTCTAAAGAAAAAGTTTTAAATACCTTTTCAAAAGGTATGATAAAAGATATTCACGGTTCTATTCAAACAAATAATTCGTGGTCTCATGCAAGAAATGCAAAAAATAATTCTTTAGATGGTGATACTGGTGTTATAAGTAATGAACCTGCTAATTTTAAAACTGGAGTTATTCCTTATACAGTAATTGGTTTTATACACAAATCTGCAGATAAATGGTATGTTTTTTCAACAGATGATGTTAATTCAGAAATAGGTTTATATGATGATAGTACCGGAGAATATAATTTAATTGTAAATGCTCCTTGTTTAAATTTTAATCGAAAATATTTAATAACCGGCGGTTCTAAAGAAAATTTTGATTGCACTTGGCAAATATATTGGGATGACGGTAATAATCCATCTAGAACATTAAATGTTGATAAAATACCTTGGATTAAATATATAACAAGCCCACCTAATGCAAATTGTATAACGTATGCTAATAGTAATGTTTTAAATTGTGAAGAATTAAGAATTGCTCCTTTACTTGATACACCTTGTGTTAAACTTTCAATTGGACAAGATGGTGGACTTTTAAGAAATGGAGCTTATAAAGCTTTTATAGCATATTTAGAAAATGATCAAAAAGTAACAGATTATATTGGAATATCAAATATTCAAACATTATTTGATCACAATCAAAATTCGGGTTCTTTAATTGTTAATTTGTCTAATTTAGATAAAAGTTTTGATTTTTTTGAATTAGTTATACTAAGTAATAATCAACAAAATGTTGTTGCTAAAAAAATAGGATCTTATAGTACTCAACAAACCACTGTTTATATAGATTATATTGATCAATCATTAGAAACGGTTTCTTTAAAAAATTTATTTTTAAGAACTCCCGCTTATGAAAAATCAGATAAAATGTTTGTTGTAAATGATTATTTAATAAGACAAGGGCCAACAGAACAATTTGATTTTAATTACCAACCTTTAGCAAATCAAATTAAAACAGAATGGGTGGTTGTTGAATATCCTCAAGATTATTATATTAAAGGAGGAAATAACGTTGGGTATTTAAGAGATGAAGTTTATTCATTTTTTATAAGATGGGTGTATAATACTGGTGAAAAATCAAAATCTTATCATATACCAGGACGTTCAGCAAATCCACTTGGAAGAAATCAAAATGGAGATTTAATAAATGAATTAGGTCAAACAAGTGGCCCAAATTCAGTGGATGGTTCTAATTATATGTTTGAAATATATAATACTGCAACAACAACATCTTTATCTCAATCTACATTTGGTAATGGTGTAATATTAGGTCGTGGCGAAATGGCATATTGGCAATCAACAGAAAAATATCCAGCAACACAACCAGAAATTTGGGATTCAACATATATTGAAAATGGAATAAATTTAGGAGAAACAACAGACACTAATTTTAATTTATGTGGTAAAAATATTAGGCATCACAAAATGCCTACAGAAGAAACATCTCCTATTTTAAAATTATATGATAAAACAAAAAATACAATTAGAATATTAGGTGTAGAATTTTCTAATATTAAAAAACCAAAATTTAATGATGGAAAAGAAATTCCAAATATTGTAGGATATGAAATTTTAAGAGGTTCGCGAGAAGGTAATAAATCTATTCTTGCTAAAGGTGTATTTAGAAATATGCGAGAATACACTATTCCAGAAAGTACGCTAAAAGGTTTATATCCAAATTACCCTTATAATGATTTAAATCCTGATATTTATTTTCATACAGGAAGTCAGTTGTTTTCAAAACGTTCTGATGGTTGTCATGATTTACAAGAATCAATAAATGCTTTTAGCCCATTAAGTAATTATTCTAAAAAAATATTTACTTTTCATTCTCCTGATTTAATGTTTAAAGATGCATATTTAAATGCTAATGAAGTAAGATTATATGGAGAATATTTTGGTGAATCTATTGGTTATTTTATAAATTCAGAGCTTCATCCTAAAAATGTATTAATAAGAAATATAGGTGCAATTATTGCAGCCATTGTTGGTATAGGATACGCTATAAAAGCAATGTCTGGAACAAGAACTACAAGTGTTGGTTTTCCATCAAATATTGTTTTTGGTATATTTGATTTAAGCGGTGGAAGAGCCGCTGATGCTCTTTTAACTGGAGGCGCATTATATGATGCTGTTTTAGGTACGCTTGCTGGTTCTGGTATAGGTATTGGAATTAATTTTTCTAATGAAAGAAGTGACCCTGTTGCAAGTGCTCCTGGATTAATTAGAATAGCAACAAGTTTTTTAATTCTTAGACAAAAATTAGCTGAAGGAGCTCAGGAAATTATAAATACAATGTATAATTTTTCAAAGCCAAATGATCATGCATATAAACATAATTCATATGGTGAATTATTTGATTTTTCAAAAGCTGATATTTATAATATTTTTAGAACAAAAATTGTAGATCAAAATTTTATTGGTTCTTCATTTCAAGTATTTAATAGAACTAATAAAATAAATAATTTATTTAGACCTAAAACAATAGCTATTGGTGTAAATAATGAATTACCAAATCCAAGAATTGTTGATAAATCTAGATATGTTATTTCCGGTTATCTTGAAAATAATAGAATTGTACATCAAGATAATTTTTTAAAATCTCCAGAAATTAAAAGATCAAAGCCTATATCAATGCAATATGGTGCTTTAAAATTTAATTTTCAAAACCAATATGGGCAATTAGATAATATAAAACAAACACTTGTTTTAACTTGTGCTAGTGTAAAATCTACTAGTTTATTAAATTCTATTCCTAATAAAAAAACAAGGAATAAGAACACAAATAAAACATTTAAATCCGGAGTAATATTTGGAGGCGATGTTTATGTTAATCGCTACACTGAAAAAGTTATAATGCCTATTTTTTCTGATTTTTTATATGGACAACCAGATGAGTATAATTACGATTATTTAAAACGTATAAATATACCATATCCAAGATTTTGGATGAATACAGAAAAATATGATACTACAGAATTAGCAAACGAAATATCAACATTAGGATTTGAGTTTACAGAAAATGCAATGCCTAATGATTTATTTTATTTAGATAGAGGTAGATATACATGTCATAAAGGAAATTTAAGAAATCTAAAAAATAATTGGCATTTAGATCCAAATCCTAAATTTTATATGAAGTATGCTTTTATGTACACTCATGTAAATGGAGTTTTAGATTTTTTTACAGAATCTGAAATTAATTTGGCGCATAGAGATTGGGAAGATAAAGACGAATCAAGATATTACGATCCTTATAGATTTAATGACATTGATAGTTTATTTGATGCTAAAATTATAAAAAAAGATAATTTTTTTAAATATGATTTTTCATTAAGTGCTTCTAAGTTTATTACAAATCTTACATCATTTGGACAAATTCAAGATAGAAGTTATGATCCTAAAGTTGCTGAAAAATGTTTTTCTTATTATCCAAAAAGATTAATTTATTCTCTTCAAGCACAAGATGAATTTAAAAAAGATTTTTGGAAAGTGTTTTTAGCTAATAATTATAAAGATTTTAGTAAAATAACTACAATAAAACCTATTAATCAAACTGGTGCAATTATATTTTTTCCTTATAAATCACCTCAATTATTTCGAGGTGTAGATACATTACAAACAGATTTAAATACTAAAATTACAATTGGTGATGGTGGATTGTTTAATCAGTCTCCTCAAAATATTGTAAATTCAGATTTATCGAATGAGTATGGTTCTTGCGAAAGTGCAAAATCTGTAATTAATACACCTGCTGGTTTATTTTTTATATCGCAAGCCCAAGGTAAAATATTTCAATTTTCAGAGGGATTAGTTAACATATCTGATCAAGGTATGAAATGGTGGTTTAATAAATATCTTCCTTCTGTATTAATAAAACAATTTCCTGAATTAGAAAATTCTGTATTAAGTGATAATACGGTAGTAGGTATTGGTTGTCAATCAATTTATGACCCTAATGACGATGTAGTTTATTTTTGTAAAAAAGATTATAGTGTTAAAAAAGAATTCGATATAACATTTAATTCAAATCAATTTTATTTAAATAAAACTATTCCAATTAAACTTGGTGATCCTGAATATTTTGATGATGTTTCATTTACAGTATCTTATGATGTAAAATATAAATCTTGGATATCATTTCATGATTGGCACCCCGATTTAACAATACCAAGTATAAATCATTTTTTAACTACAAAAACTGAAACATTTGAAACTCCAGTTTGTCCTCCAGGATATGTTTATGATAATATTACAAAAAATTGTGTTTTAAATATTTATGAGTCTGAACCAGCTATTGTTGATATTGATGAAGTTCCGGTTATAATTTCTTCTATAAATCAATGCTCTTGTCCTGAAGGTTATACATTAGTGTATCCTACTACATCATCAACATGGAGTTCTCAAACTGGAAATTGTACAGACAAAAATCCACCAATTTGTAGAAAAGTATCTTGTAAATGCCCAGATAATAATGGTTTTGTTATAGATTCAATATCTGGTTTTTCTGATGATGTTTATTTAGCTGGTCCTAATGGAGATTTAAATTATATTAATAATAATCCTGTTATATGCCATTATAAAAATTCAGATAGAGTTCCTGCAGCAACTACTGGAACAGGAATATGGCGACATAATAACAGATGTGATTTATATTCTAATTTTTATGGTGTAGATTACCCTTGGGAAATTGAAATGACTAATAATTCTGGGCAAACCGTTACAACATTAAAAAGTTTAGAATATCAATTAGAATCATATGTTTATAAAGGAGATTTAAATAACAAATGTGGGGATGATAAATGGCATGATTTAGATTTTAATTTTGATGAAGTTATTATTTATAATTCAGAACAAACTTCAGGTTTACTAAGATTAACCATTAATCCTAAAGAAAATCCATTTTTAGCTTTAAATTATCCAATCATTACTCAAAATGATATTAAAATATTATATTCAAAAGAAGAACAAAAATATAGATTTAATCAATTTTGGGATATAACAAATAATAGAGGTGAATTTGACAATTCTCAACAAGAAATTTTTATAACTCATCTTAATGGATATATAAAAGATTTAAATTTAAATAATTTAAATTATTTTAAAAAAGAAAATGAAAGAAAAAAATTTAGACATTACAGTAATAAAATTCTATTAAGAAGAAAAAAATCTAATAATCGACAAATGTTACTTAGATTAAGTGAAGTAAAATTTAATATTTCAATAAGATGAAAAAATTACAACGCGGTTTACCAAAAGGAAGATATTCAAAATATGGATATAAACGAAACAGTCCTGATGTAAATAAACCTTTTAATATTATTCCTTCTGGCAGAATAACTATGCAGGATGTTGACTTTCCTGTAAGAGGTGTTGATAATTTAGGTAATGAAATGCTCATGGTACCTGGAGGAGAGTATTTTTTTCCAGGTGATTATGTTATAGAAACACCTTTAATGCAGCGTGGTGGACCAAAATTTCAACAGTATACGCCTGCTGCTGAATCTACAGGTGCAAACTATACACCAACAATGACTGTGCAAGCTGCTGAAAGACTTAAAACACAACGTGATGCACAAGAGTTAGCCAGAAGAAAACAAGCAATACAGGCTAGTCAAGCAGCAGCTTCAAAACCTCTTAGAGAACGTTTGACACCAGAAAACTTAGCTCAAGAAACTGGTGCTACAGGTGATAAACTCAGATTTTTTCCAAATGACCCTGATAGTTTTATTGATGACTATCTAAACCCTTTTAAAATGGTGGGAGATATGGCATCTGGTTTAGGGAGAATCCCGCTTAATGTAAAGCAAGGTAACTATGGTGCTGCAGCATTAGATGTTGCAATTCCTGTAGCAACAGGAGCATTAGCAGGACTTGGAGCAAAGAGTGCTGGACAGTTTGTAAACAATCTAGCAAATCCTTTGGTGGGTACTGGTCAGTTTTTGACTGAAAGTGTTGGAAATATTTTTAAGAAAAAACCACTTCAAGATTTATTCACTTCTCATAGTGCTGATTTTTCTAAATATTTAACACAAAAAGAAGCGGTTGCTGCAAGAGCAGAAAGACTACTTTCTCAGAAACATAAAAAAGGTTGGAATGAACAACTTACTCCTGAATTAGAAGAAAAACTATCTAATGCTGTTCAAAGACATGATCCTGCTTCAGATTACTCTGGTAGTAGTCTAGGTAGAAATAAACCTGGTAGGAGTGGAACAGAAGTAAGTAAGAATGCATATCATAAAGAAACAGGCCTTCCTTTAACCGATGCCCAAAAATCAATGATAGCTGCTCATGAAACAGGTCATTATTATAGTAACAGTTTAAAAGAAGGAATGGATTGGGAAAAATATTTTAATTTTAGTGATTTACCTTATAAAACACGTAAATACTTAAAAGGGAAATCTAATTATAATAATTTTGGAAATGAAATAAGAGAAAGAGCTGCCCAATTAAAAGATTTTATTGCTTATAAGAATAAAATACCATTAAATCAAGATTTCAAAATAACTAGAACACAGCTTGATGATGCTTTAGAAAATTATGTAAAAGAAACAGGATTAGATAATGAAATGACTCCATTTATAGAAGCATTAAAAAAGAAAGGAAACATTAGTGGTTTTTTAAAAGAAATGAATAAAAGGCCGTTAGTTTATCTTTCACCAACAATAGGAGTAGGAGCATACGAAGCAAATCAAATGCAAGATGCACAACCTACTATGCAAGAATATAAATTAGGTGGATATATTCCTTCTCCAGCTCCAACATATTTTGGTGGGACGCTTCCTGAAGTTATGATTTCTTCAGATGGTACCTCATATCCGTATTACAATAAACTCACAGCGGAAGAAAGAAAGTATTTTAATCAAAATAGCCCCATTGGTAGGGCTGTTAGAAGTATTGCTTCTACAGGGAAGCGTGGAGAAACAGCAAACGATTTGGGCAAAATAGCAAGAGGTGTTGAGGAATTTGCGGCTGAAATGACAGGAATTCCAGGCTCTATAAGGTTTTCTCAAGATCCTGTTAAAAAATTAAAAGGTCTTGGCAGAACAGTGGAAGCAACAATATTGGGTTCTTCACCTTTTATTACTGCACCTTACAATAAAGAAGATGTTGCTGATACTTTCGATGCGCTAGACGCTCTTGGTTTTGCAACAACGACAGCTGGACTCGCAAAAATGCCTTTGCAAAAAGCTGCAAATTTAACTGGTAGGTATCTTGCACAAGGTCCATTAAGGAATGCTTACAACTTACTTCCTGAAGGAAGTTTTTCTGGATACTCAAAGCTAAGAAATGCTGATAAATCATACAGAGTTGCAGGTATGGATGCTTACGATGATTTTGTTGAAAGTGGAGTAGTTAGGTCTAATGATAAGGTAAAAAATTTACAAGATTTAAATGCAGCTCAGGAATTTGCACAACAATATGGGTATGAATTACCTCAAAATTTAGAAAGAATTGCACAATCAGACGAACTTACTAATAGAACTATTAGAGGTATGATGGATAGGCACAATACTTTTGTCAGAGGTGTTAGTACTAATTGGGAAGAACTTGGAAAAAGAAACCCAGAAATATTAAGACATCTTGAAAGTAAAGGTTTTGATTTATCTACAAAAGAAGGAACAAAAGCTGCTGCTGAATATATGGCAACACATATTCCTATTGCAACAGGATACGGTAGAGCATCTTTAAATACTGAAGTTTTTGATAGAGGCTTACAAGGATTATATACAAGCAATTCTATACCAACTGCTGAAGGATATACATACAGTCAAGGATTTGTTGTTAAAACTAAAAAACCTACAAATTTTTCATCTGTTAACAGACAAGATTGGATTACTCAAAATAATCCTTATTATAGAGATGAAGATAAATTTAGAGAACTACTGTACCCTTTATCTGATGAAACAAAATATGCAATTCATTCATCTAAATTTAAATTTTGGAATCCTAAATCTCATGATGAAAAATTGTTAAAAAATGCTTCTCCTAAACAAAAAGCAATTAAAGAAGTAGAGTATAGAATAGAACAACTTAAAAAAGATATTGCAGAAATAGAACCTAATAAAGATAAATGGTTAGATGCTAAGCAAGTGTTGTATTCTAAAAAAGAAGCAATAAAACAAATGGAAGATGATATAAAATATTTAGAACAACATGGAGATGAAATATTACAAACCCCTGAAGAGTTTAAAATATTAAGAACTGAAAGATCTAATTTACCAACAGATCCATATAATTTTTTAATAAAGAAAGAGGGTAATGCAGAAAAAATGTCAGAATGGTTAAAAACACAACCATATCAGCAAAAAATGAGAGAGGTAAATGATCTAAGAGAATCTTTAACAAAATATACATGGGAAGAACAACAACCAATTAGAAATAAAATTGATATTCTTACAAAAGAAGCTAATGAAATGTATAATAAAAGTGTACAAGATTATATGAAATTAAATCATCCTGATTATGATCCTATAAATAAATATGCTCATTATATACATTTAGGAACTCCTGGTGAAAAAATATTAGAACCAGTTAAAAGTTGGGAAATAACTCCTGAAATATGGAAAAATAAATCTAGAGCGCATACTAATAGATATTCTAAAAAGCTTAGCGCTATGTATAATGGTGGGATAATTAATTCTTTTATGACAGGAACAGGAGCACTGCAAGAACAAAAAAACGGTGGCAAGTTACCAAAATATCAAGATAAAGGTTCTGTACAACCAAGAAAAAACAATAAAATATATTCTTTTTTAGGTGATATGATAGATAGTGCTGAAAAAGCAACTAACGAAACATCAAAGTTTTTAGGAGATATTTTAGCACCTATTACACCTGATTATAAAACTGAAGAAGAAAGAGAAATGTTATTTAGACGACATCGTCCTGTACTATACCCTGGAATTGTAGCAGGTTTAAAAGATATATACATAGACTATACAAATAAGAAAACAGGTAATCCTTATTTAGACAATTTTATACAAAATTATACAGTAGAACAAAAAAAGCCTTTCTTAGATGAAAAAGGTGATTACAATATAGCAGAAGAAGCATGGAGAATGTCACTTGGATTACCTGTAAAAAACAAGTATATAAAAAAATCTAATTATAGACCTTTAGATGAAAAAGATAAAAATTCTAAATATTACACTTTAAATAATGTTATAGATTATAATGCTTTAAGAAATAAAGTAAAAGAATTAAAAATAAAACCTGGAAACTTTGTGCAGATGGAAAGTTTATCTCCTTTTATAAAAGATAAATTTATGAATAAAGAAGAATTTGCAGAAATAGATCCTCTACAAAGATTTAAATTAGGAGTAAATAAAAAAGGTAAAATGTATATATGGGACAAATATGACTTTAACTTTGCTCCTTTGCAAAAAGTAATTGAACCTTATCAATATGAATTTTATGATGAGTTTCAGAATGGTGGCATGATGCAAAGAAAAGATTTACCTAAAGCTCAATCTCTAGGAGAATTTATACCATCATGGGCAAACCCTATGAATTGGAATGTTGAAGATTATTCTGATAAAACTGATTTTAATAAAGCTTATTCTGCTGCAA
>SXGU01183817.1_pt1 | contig 15159 bp, 12 predicted proteins | sample 3174531 | NCBI WGS metagenome assembly SXGU01 (sample SAMN11356863, study PRJNA531348) | freshwater metagenome | isolation source: freshwater sample F1-140 | place: China: Fuxian Lake, Yuxi | collected 2017-12-25
GATGCAGCAACGCGGTCAGCGACGCGGGAGTGAACTGGTGGATATGCTCCAGGTTCGGGTCCATGCCCAGCAGTCGGTGGCCGGCCTGATTCGGCACTTCGACCAGCAGGTTTCCCCCATCGGCAAGCAAGCGCCGCCAGTGGGCAAGTTCTCCGGCGATATCCTCGATGTGCTCGAGAACGTGGAAGGACAGCAACAGATCGAAGCTCTCCCCGGCGATCGACCCGGCTGGGGAGCGTATTACCCGGTCAAGCACGCGGGCCGCGCTGTCGGCGTCGGCCGACAGTTCGACACCGGTATAGGTGACGGCCGCGACGCCTCGCACGCGCTGGCCAAGCGAGCCCTCGGCGCAGCCGATCTCAAGAATGCGCATGCCCGCTTTCAGCAGCGGCCCAATGTTTCGCAGCCGGTCGGATAGCTTGTCCTGATGCCCCGGTGAACTGGTGCTGTTGCGATACCGCTGTGTGCGGTAGTCCGATGGCGTTACTGCAACATTGCTCTGCCAGCGATGGCCACAAGCGGGACAGTCGTCCGGAAGTCGCAGTGCTTCGTCGCGGGATGTGCTTGCGTTGCCGCAGCAGGGGCATGCCATGGTTGTCTGTGGGGCGCTAGCGGCTGACCTGGATCGACTGCGGCAGGAGGGGAATCAGCATTTCCTCTTCCAGTTGTCGTAACGGCAGCAATGGCGACATGTCTTCCAGCGGCATCGAAACCATTGACCCGTCGGGCTGAGGCACGGCTGCCGATTTTGGCGCCAGCGTTTCATTCTGCAGCAGGCGCACGTCGATCAGGCAGGGCCGGGGCAGCGCAAGGGCTTCACTCAGGGCGGCATCAATGTTTCGTGCGTCGGCGATTCGCAGGAACGGCAGGTCGTAGACGGCGGCTATGCGTTCCAGGTCGGGCAGCCAGAGCCCGGATGCGGGATCGATGCCGAGATAGCGCTCCTTGAAATAGTTGCGCTGGGTGTTGCGGATCGAACAGTAGCCGCCGTTGTTCATGATCACCAGGCAAATCGGCAGGTTCTGCGCTTTCAGCGTCGCCAGTTCCTGCAGATTGAGTTGCAGGCTGCCGTCGCTTTCGACCGCGATCATGGGTCGCCGGCCGCTGGCGAGGCAGGCGCCGATGGCGGCCGGCAGTCCGTAGCCCATGGCGCCGAGGCCGGAAGTCAGGAACACGCGCTGGCCGGGCTTGTTGCGAAACACCGTGTAGAACGCCTCGACGCCCAGCCCGGAACTGCCGGTGGATACCAGCGTGTCAGGCGGTGCGGCGTCGGAAAGCGCCGACACGAAATGGTAGTGACTGATCGGGCCTTCGGTGTCAAAGGGTTTGCCCTCGCCTACCGCATAGCGCTGCTTCCAGTCGGCACAGCGCCGGCGCCAGTCGGGCCGGTCGGGCAACTGCAGCGACCCGGTGTGTGAGGCAAGGGAGTCGATGAATGTGCCGGCATCGACGGGCAGGCGCAGATCGATGTCCATGTCGAGCTTGGCGATTTCTTCGGGGTCGACGTCCACCACGATCTTGCGCGCCGCGCGGGCAAAGCCCTTCGGGTTATAGGCAGTGATGATGTTGTCGAGCCGGGAGCCGATCGATAGCAGCAGGTCGCAGTTCTGTACTGCGAAATTGGCGGCGCGCAGGGCAACGACACCGGGGCGGCCAACGCACAGCGGATGCGCCCAGGGAATCAGGTCGAGTGCATTCCAGGTCGTCACTACCGGAATGTCGAGCTTCTCGGCGAGCGTGAGAAAGCGCTTTGCGGCACCCGCCAGGCGCACGCCGTGTCCGGCGAGGATCAGGGGGCGTTCGGCGGCGGCGATAAGCTCCAGAGTGCGCTGAATGGGCCCGTCCAGGTTTGCCTGTGCTTTCGCCTCGGGGGTGTAGCCGGCGAGTTCCGATGGAATGATTTGCGCCGCCTGGACGTCGAGCGGGATGTCAAGCCAGACCGGACCGGACCGGCCGTCCTGCATTTCGTGGAGGGCACGTTCGAGGTGGTAGCGGATGGTGGCGGGATCGTTCACCGTCACCGCATATTTTGTTATCGAATGCACGATGGGCACGATATCGACTTCCTGCACGCCTCCCTGCCGCAGTGGGCGTTCTTGCAGAAGGTCCGCGCGTTTTACCTGCCCGGAAATAACCAGCATCGGCACCGACTCGATCCAGGCGCCGGTCACCGGCGTGATGACGTTCGTCGCGCCCGGGCCGGTGGTCACCATGGCAACGCCGAACTTTCCGGCAACCCGTCCCCAGGCTTCGGCTGCGATACCGCAGGCCTGTTCATGATGGCAGGGTACCGCGGTGATGCGTTGCTCGCAGGCGAGCCCGTCGTTGAGGTGCATGGCGCCACCACCGGGCAAGACGAAAACGTGATCGATGCCGAGGTCGGCAAGGTGGGACATCAGATAGTCGGCAACGCGCATCGGGTTTACATCCAGTAGGCCAGGTGAGTCTTGCGCTGCGCGTTGGCGGCGATCGTCGGGTCGGTATAAAAGGAATCGTCCTTGATATGGGTCGAGGAAATCTCCTCGAAGACGACACCGGTTTCGGTATGAAATTCGTGGCGCACGCCCCTTTCCACGGTGACCACATCGCCCGGCTTGACCTTCTGCGCCGCGCCGTCGAGTTTCAGGGTCATCGTGCCGTGGAGCACGACGAAGGTTTCCTCTTTCTGCTGGTGGTATTGCTCGGGATGGGTCTGTCCGGCCAGCATGACCAGGACCTTCTTGCAGTATTCCCGATTGACGATGGTGATCATGGTCAGGCCGAAGCGCTCGAAACTTTCGAGCCCGTAGTGGTGGGAAATCTCGAGTTCGCTGAGGCCCGGCAGGATGACATTTCCCTCCCTGAGCAGGGTGCGCACGGCCTTTACGGCCGCCATTACGTGTTGTCGATGATGCTGTGCGGTGGTTTGTCGCGCCATGATCGGCGTGTCCGCGGTTACCGGCTCGTTCAGGGTGTGGCTGACATATTTTGACCAATCGTTGGCGGTGACTTGTCCCGGGTCCGGCGGAAAAGCAAAGAACACATCGCTAGCTGAAAGTATCGTGCCGGCCGGCAAGTTGCGGCGGGCGAAGGCGCCTCGCTTGAGCGCCATGAGTCCATCGCGCTCGGCCTCGGTCGGCACGTAGCGCTCGGTGGGTCCGAGCATGTCCAGGGCGCGGCGGCCAGCGGCCAGCCATGCCGCAATTTGCGCGGGTGAGGCCGAGTAGGCGTTGTTGGCGAAACGTTCTGTGGGCAGGCCGACATGCTTTTCGAATACCGTTGCACCGTTGGCCAGCGCCAGCATGATCGCGACCGTGTTGTCGGGCTGTTCGTGCGTCGAGAAGCCGATGCGAACATCGGGATAGCGCTGGCGCAGCAACTCGATCTGCCTGATGGCGAGGTGTTCGTCCGGGGTTGGGTATTCGCCGACGCAATGCATCAGGGTGAGCTGCTTCTGGCGGTGCTGGAAGAAGCTGACCACGGCGTCGATGTCTTCGACGCCGGATGCCGCTGTCGAGGCAATGATCGGCAGTCTGGCACACGCAACGCGCTCCAGCAGCGGCCAATCGGTCAGGGCACAGGAGGCGATCTTGATGATGTCGATGCCATGCGCCTCGATGCGTGCCACCGACACTTCATCGAAGGGCGTGCACACGGTGAGGAAACCATGTTCCCGCATGGTCTCGATGAGGCGTCGGAAATCCGCGTCGGTCAGGCGGGTTTCCTCGAAACGCTTCACGTACTTGATGTCGCTGCGCCCCCGGTAGTCGGGGCGGATGAAAGTATCGAGGTCGCGATACTGGAGCTTGAAGGCGAAGTCGAATGTCGTGCGGTAGGGCGCCACGGCGTCGGCAAAGGCCTTGATGATGGCCACGCCATGGGCAATGTCGCCCATGTGGTTGTTGGCCATCTCGAAAATGACAAGGGGTTTCATAGATTAGTGATGTTGGAATGCGTGTTGTGGATATGGCGTTATGCCGCTCAATTGTTGATGAACTTATCGAGGTCTTCCGGCGTGCCAAGCGCAGTTACGTCCCCAATGGGAATGTCCGATATTGAAATCCTGCATCCATTCCGGATCAGATTTCCGTAGAGTGGCGCTACGTAACGTTCGCCGCAAGCCTGGTTGGCAGGATCGGCAATAAAGTCCCTGTATGCCTCGATGAAGTGGCCGGCCCCGGCAAACCAATACAACCCGACTGAAGCGTGTTCGGAGATCCTCTGTTTCTCGGCGACATCGGTGGCCCATTCGTCATCTCCAAGCCTGACAAAACTCCACTGGCTGCCGGGTGCTCGGAAGCACGGTATCCAGCCGTCGGACCCCGGGCGAATTTGATTGGCTCGCATGCTGCGCGGATTCACATACGTGTCGATGTTATAGATCAGCAGCGGAGCTTCCGGCAGCCATAGGTCGCGAGACATATACGCCGTCGTGGCTTGGCCGTCAGTCACCTTGTCGAGCTCAAGAATCTGCACGCTTCCGAGTCCCAAGGTCTGGCACTGACTGAGCACGTAGTCTGCAGAGTGGTTCTCGGCCAGGCAAATCAATATGATGTGGCTGTCTGGCGTAATGATGTTTGTGAGCGATTGCATGGCCCAGCTGAACATACTGCGACCGCGGGCCACGATTTCGTACTTGGGAATCGTGTAGCCCGCCGCGCGAAAGCGCGAGCTTCGTCCGGCCATGGTGATGACCACGTTGTTATGCGTCATTGAGCGAGTCCGAGGCGGCGATGAATTTCAGCTTCCGTCAGACGCGAAAACTCGTCTGGCAGAATGCTGCGGTCATCAATGTAAGAGCCCTTGCGGCCAGGCCATGGTTTGCCGAACAGGATTTCGTCATGAGGGACATTCCATTTGGCCAACCACTCCAGCAGTATCGGCGACGTATGCTTGTTGATCAGTTCCGTATGGTTGCCATAGGTCTTCATGTTGCTCGAGGTAAAAGGCAAAATTGTATAGCCTCTGCGCTGGTACTCGCCAAGCTTGTCGACCATAGCCTGATGCGGCACCAGATCGGCGCAGGACTGATTCGGCCGCTTGATATCGCAGGGCGTACCGTCTAGGCCCGCGATCAGTGTTTCAATCACGTCCTCATTGGGTTGGGGCATGTTCCACCTCGTCAAGAATATGCTTGGCCTTGATCATGAAGGCGATGACCTTGTTCGGATAGTCGATGTGCAACGGCAGCATGGAAAGGAACAGGGACGCTTCACCCAGCCTCACGAGATTCTCATCATGTCCCTGTGCTTTCAGGCGACTGCGGAAAAGCAATTTGAGCATGTCGTGGTTGGTGTGACGCATTTGTAGCGCTAGGTCATTGCCGTCGTTCAGGCTTACGCTGTACAGGCCGCTGTTGATGAAGTCATAGTCGCCCAGTACGCTGTGCGAAATCTTGCAAAGATCGTACAGAGGATGCGTCCAGAGCGCGTCTTCGCTTGCCGCCCCCTTCGGGTCGACAAGTTTGAGCAGGTATCGCTGCTGGTCGTACAGGATATTGGAAAAGCATGGATCACCATGGCCGACCACGAGCTCGCTACCGGCAAAGTCCTTTTCGCGGAGCTGGAACAGTCTCAGATAGCGTTCCACCTGTAGATTCAGTTCAAGAGCGGGGTTGGCGCTCTCGACCAGCCTGTTGATGCGCTTGCCTTCGTCCAGGGCCAGGAACTGCGCGACGCGAGATCGCACCTTGTCGGCGAAGAGGTCGCTTGCAATGGCTGCCGACTGTTCCCTGGAGCAAGGTTTGCGTGGTCGCCGGTCGACAAAGAATAGCAGTCGATCCACGAATACCTCGAATGTTTCGGCGTCAAAGGCGCCATGCACCCATTGCAGCGCCACGTCCGCGAGGTAGTAACGCAGCATTTTGTACGATGCGCTGTCGCCATGGTCCGTGTAATCGAATGGCTCAATCAGCCAGGGACGCATGCTCTCGGGCACAAGTTCGTAGAACGAATATTCCGAAAGGATTTTGCGCTTGTCGGTGGATTTCTTCGTGTAGTAATAGGTGTCGATGTCGACTCTGTTGAAATGGCGGGTTTCGGTGGCGCCGCAGGCAAATGACAGGAAGTCACGAATTCTCGATAGATCCAGCGGGCGAACGGACTGGACGCGCAGACTGTCGTGCCAGCTTTGAGTCCATGTGTGCAGGGGGGCGGCTTCCAGAGCTGCCCACCATTCGATCAGTCGATGGGCATTGCGGATGAAAACCAGCAAGGGCTTGTACGGTCGGTCGGTGAAGTCATCTTCGGCGTATGGTAGCCGCTCGACAAGCTGTTTCAACCGCTCTGGATCTTCGAACCCGGCGCGTCCGGCAACAATGAAGGCAGCGCAGTCTTCTTCGCCGGTTTCAAGTCTGGCGCGCAGGATCCCGAGGTCCTCGTCGGTACGCACATGCACCAGGCCATCCTGGGCCCAGGCGGGAAGGGTGGATCGGAAATGCTCGCTCAGCAGGCGCCGCCTGAGCATGATGTCACCGAAGCGACGAGCTCCGACCAGGGATCTGATCTCGTCACTGGTCGGTTCGCGGTCATCCAGTACCAAGATGATCTTGCGGATTTCCGTCATGTCATTTCCTCACGGATTTCAGATACGTTGTGAGCCAGGTCGCAGCAAGGAAGGCAACGGTCAGTGCGACCAGGGCCAATGACTGATAGAGGCCGAACAAGCCCGTACCTTCGACCGTGCCGCCTGGAAGACTTGCCAGGAGGCTGGATAGAAACAGCACGGAAAAATCCGGCTGGCCAGTCGGGATGCGACTGATGAACAGCGACAAGGCGGAAATTTCCAGGCACCAGATCAGCAACGACAACACGAAGAATGCGCTAAGCCGTCCCTCGATCGATTTGTGAATTTCGGTCTCCAGCCGTCTGAGAGAATTGCTTGCCTTGAGCAGAACGAGTCCGTGCCTGGTGTAGCTGGTCAGTACGAGGTGTCGGTTGATGTAGACGAATACCTTGGCGACGGCAAATAGCCCAAGCAGTGCCAAGGTGCTGGCCAGAACGAAAATGATGAATATCGTGCGCATCGAGCCCGGTACGTTTGCATTGAAAAGATACAGCCCGGAAATGAACGCGGCGATAATCACCAGATCGCCAAAACGCTCGGCGAGCCAGACGGCAAGTGCCTTGTGGCGGCTTTCGAAAACGTGGAAAAAGGCGGCCAAACGGAGGACTTCTCCAATCTTGAAAGGCAGGAAGCTGCTGGGAAAGGCGGTGAGTACATGGGCCGCAACCAGCGGAAGAATCGCTTTTCGCCTATCCAGCGTTAGCAGGGCCAAGCGTAGCATGCGGAATCCGTGCGACAGAATGTACAGCGCCGTTACGCCGAGCAGGCTCATCCAGTGCGTGCCGCGACTGAGTTCAATGATTTCTCCTGCGCGCAGGAGCGACCAGCCCAGAAGAAGCGCCCCAAGCAACGCCAGGTATATTTGCACGCTCTTTTTCATGCCGTGCCGCGCCTAGCTTTCGGAATCAGCCGGATACACAATCCGGCCGCTATATGCTTCAAAGCGCTCGGCACGCATCTCGCTGCGGAGAAATGCACCTCGGCGGAAAAAGAAACGTGTTAACAGCCAAAGTACCCGCATTGCCTGGCGCATAAGCTTGACGTTGGAGCGCTGGTCCTCCTCGCGCCAGGTAATCGGGAAGAAGCGAATCTTTTGCCCGGCGTGGAGGCTGGCCAAAAGCATGACGTAATTGAATGTGAGGTCATCCGGGAATTTTTCATGGTGGAAATCACGAAAAGGTTCCAGTCGATACAGGTTGAGGCCCGAGCCAAGATCATGAATGATCCTGAGTGTCGCGATGGAAAACAGCATGTTGTAAACGCGATTGCCCACCGTGCGTATCCATGAGTACCCAGTCAACCGGCTGCCAATCATGAAGCGGGCGCCGAGAAGGCAATCGGTCTCCAGGTGAGCCCCGCGTTCAAGTTGCGGGATGAGGTCGCGAATGTCCGCCTGATCGTCGCCATGAAGCACCACGAGATAATCGAAACCTTGCTCGATCGCGTAACGAAACGCGGCCTTGTGAGATCCTCCCAGGCCGTAATTTCTGTCGTTCAGCCAGGCGACGAATCTGCTCCTGGACAGGGATTTCCTGCCATGCGCAATCGCGGCATCCAGTGTCTCGTCCGGTGAACGATTGTCGACCAGCAGAACGGCGTCTACCCACTCTTGTGTGGCGTCGTCGAACTGATCGAGCACGCGGATGACCTGTGCCGCGCAACGGTAGCACGGGATAAAGACCAGGATGCGCGGTGCGCGTTCAGGCATTGGGATTGTTCTCGCGGTGCATTTGGCGAGTCAGAAACCGCATGAAAGCGAAGTTGGTGATTAGATTCAGCGGGGTAATGATGATTTTCGCCGCGATTTCCTCACCGCCAATCGCCGCGAGAGGCATTGGTGCCGCCGACAGGGCACCGACGACCAAGCGGAGAAGAAAAGAGTAAATCATAATCGAGATCAGCTGAAAGCCCCAGTATACAGGCAGGTATCTGCTCGTCCTGCGGCCACTTTGCTGGAATACCGCCCTGAGCGATGCAAAATATACAAAAGTGATTCCGACATATGATGAAAGGAAGTTGGAAACAGGTCCTGACAGGGCAAGGAACTTCACCAAAATTGTAAAGGTTCCAAAATCCAATACCCATCCGAGTCCTGACAAAGCGCCGAAGCGAAGGAAGATGAGTAGCGGTTTCTGATTGGCGTGCATACGATTCTGTATTGTTTGGTCAGCGCAGGTTTTCGATGGCCATCCCGTGAAGTGCTTTGAGAGCGCATTGGCGGCGGGGTGTTTGGCTGTAGTATTTCACGGGCGGACTGGGGAGGGAGGAGCGCACAGATGCTGGGTTTGGGGATGGATGCGGAGCTTCAAGGCTTGGTCGAAAACACGCCATTTTTCAGGTGCACTGATTTTTTTCGGCGGCCGGGGGATGCCTCGCCTATACGCCTTTGCCATCGAGTCATCGCACCCGGCCGCAGGATGTGATCCGTCCCATGGATATTGGAAAAGCTCACCTTACCCTATTGCGAGCCAGTCAAGGCCATCGTTGGCTGGTTGGCGCAGCGGCGGCGGTGATTATCGGGATTGTCATGGTGGGGTTCGATACCTCGTCGCTGGCGCCAGTGGGGAGCAGTTATTGGCCATTGCCAAAAGGCTACGGGCTGTATGCACATTCACGGCCCGGCGTTCAGACCGCTACTTTTTTTGCATACCTGATTTTTTCCGCGTTGTTGGGCACGTTGCTGTTGGTCGGCGTCATCCGGGTACGCATTCCCGATCTGGCTTGCGTCGCCCACTGGATTCCCCTGGCCGCTTTCATGCCCGGGTACTTGACGATTATCGGCATGAACCGATTGATCACTTTCGTGCTGCCCAACTCGGCCTCGGTGACATTTCTCCCGTTGCTTTATCTTGCCTTGGCGCTATGGCTGGCGGCTGCCCTGAGAGGCTCGTTCAATGCCCGAAATGTCGCGCTGTTTGGCGGTGGGTTGTTGCGGCTGGTAGTGGTCTTTGCAGTCTTTCTGGTTCTCCAGGTTCAGACAGACGATAGCGCCCATGTCCTTGGCGACGGGGTCAATCCCTTTCTCGATCTGATTTCCAGGGGAACCGGATTGGGACCGGGGGAGTTTTTCCCGATCTTTTTTCAGCATTACGACGAGGTCATGTTCCTGTACCCGTTCATTGTTCCGTTTGGCATGGCGGATGAAGTCGTCGAATTGTTCTGGATGCTCTACGCCATGGGCAAGGCCTCGGCGTTCGCCGCGCTTTGTGGCGGCATGTACTTGCTGATCCGGATGCGATCAGGGGCGTACTTGATTGCCATATTGCTGTTTTTTGGCGGACTGAGCTTCTCGCTGGGTGAATCCCCGCTGCTTTTCGACGCTGGAAATCCCTTGCGGGTTACGCTTCACCCGGGACGAGTGCTGTTGGCAGTATTGCCGATCGTGATTTTTTGCATGGCTATTTCCAGGCAGGTGAGGATCTCCCCAGCTTCCAAGGTGGGTTTGTTCGGGGGCGCTCTGCTTGGAATCGGGTTTTCGTCTTTGACGGTATCGGGTCTGGTCCTCTGGGCTTCGATTTTGCTTGGGCTCGGAATCCTGTCATTGCGGATTTCCCGTCGTGTGGCGGCTCTTGGCATCATTGGCCTTATCACCCTGTTGCTCTTTGCATACCTGCAAAGGGGGTCGTATGGCGGGTCGTGGTTGTTTCTGTCGGGAATCCTGGTCGCATTTCTTGGCATTGGTATTGGGTATTGGACGGAGCACTCAGGGTGGCATCAGCTTCGCGCGTTAGCGAGGGACGCGATCGTTCCCGTAATTCTTGCCATGGCGGCGGGGATGGCGCTGGGGTTTTTACTGCTTGGGAATGGCTTTGCCAGCGATTACGTGCGACTGATCGGGCTCGATGAAGTGCGCAACGTAATCTATGGCAAGTCCGTGCCGCAGTTTCAAATCGGCTTCAATCCGCATTGCGGACGCTATCCGCTCAATCACTGCGGCAATTTGTCCGCATTTTTTTCCAGTTTTGGAATGGTGCTGATCCTGGCCTTGCTGGCATCGCTAGCCGGACTTTCCGATGCAGGCAGTAAAGGGACGGGATTGACACGTCCATTCGCGGTGCCTCCCGCAGACCAGTCGCCGGCAGGCGAGGTGGCGTGCGATCATGAACTGGCGATCATGAAAGCTATTGTTTGCTCGGTATTGTTTTTGGTCGCGGGCTTTTTCGCGTACGACTTTACCAACGGGGATATGTCGGTCCATCCCAGGCATGGATGGCTCTCCGTATGGTTCAAATCGCGACTGATCGAACCCTGGGTCTACGCAACCATAGCGTTTTCGGCAGTCTTGCTTTGGATGGGGTCTCGCAATGCCATTCGGGCAATCGTTGTGTTTGTCTTGACGTGGCAGACAGTTGTCTATTCCTTCGTGCTTGCGGATACGCCCATTCATTTGCAGTTTCTGCGTAACGGTATGTTCCTTGCGCGCAAGGCCTTCAACATCTAGGCCGGTGTTAGAACGAAGTGCCTAGAAACTCGCCGATCCTGTCGGCGGCGTAATCGAGCATTTCGGTGGTGAGCCCCGGATAGACGCCGATCCAGAAGCTTCGTTCGGTGATGATGTCGGCGTTGGTCAGTGTTCCCGCGATACGATAGCTGCGGCCCTGCATGTAGGGCTGGCGGGTGACGTTCCCCGCGAACAGCAGGCGCGTGCCGATCTTGTGCTGATCGAGGTAGCGCAGCAGGTCCACCCGGCTGCAAGGGGCGTTTTCGCGCAGGGTCAGCAGAAAGCCGAACCACGACGGGTCACTGTTTGGCGTGGCTTCAGGCAAGATCAGGAATTCTTCGCAGGCTTTCAGTCGCGTCGTGAGGTGGGCAAAATTACTTCGTCGCGCGGCAATGAATTCATCGAGGCGGGCGATCTGGGCGACCCCGAGTGCGGCCTGCATGTCTGTGATCTTGAGGTTGTAGCCGGCGTGCGAGTAGGTGTATTTGTGGTCATAGCCGCAGGGCAGTTTGCCCAGTTGCCAATCGAAGCGCTTGCCGCAGGTGTTGTCTTTGCCCGGGGCGCAGTAGCAATCGCGGCCCCAGTCGCGGAAGGACTCGATGGCTCTGGCGAGAACCGGATCGTTGGTGAATACGGCGCCGCCTTCACCGGTGGTGATGTGGTGAGCCGGGTAGAAACTCAGTGTGCCGATATGGCCGAAGGTGCCGACGCTGCGGCCATCGTGGGTGGCGCCGAAGGCGTCGCAGCAATCCTCGATCAGCCACAGGCCGTGCTGGTCTGCCAACGCGCGGAGCGCAACGGCTTCGAACGGATTGCCCAGCGCATGCGCCAGCATGATGGCGCGGGTGCGCGGGCCGATGGCAGCGGCGATGCTTGCCGCGCTGGGGTTGTAGGTGGGCAGTTCCGAATCGACGAAAACGGGAACCAGGCCGTTCTGTAGGATCGGATTGATGGTGGTGGGGAAGCCCGCTGCGGCGGTGATGACTTCATCGCCGGGTTTCAGGGCGCGTTCGCCCAGCAGGGGCGACGTCAGCGCGGAAAGCGCCAGCAGATTCGCCGACGATCCTGAATTCACCGTGAGCGCCCGCTTCACGCCGATACGTTGCGCGATCAGTCGCTCGAACTCGTCGTTGAAGCGCCCGGTGGTGAGCCAGCCGTCGAGCGCGGCATCGACCAGCGCGACATAGGCGTCGGCATCCAGCACGCGGCCGGCGGGCGGCACCGGGGTCTGTCCCGGCACGAAGGGCATGCGGGCTTCTTTCGCGGTGGCATAGTCGCGCACCTGGTCGAGGATTTTCTGGCGCGGCGGATCGTCGCTCAAGGGACCGCCAGGTAGTCGTCGAGTTGCGCCAGCGTGACCCGGCGCATGTCTTCCCGCCGCGTCCAGGCCCGATACCACTCCACCGTGCGGCGCAAGGCTGTGTCGATCGGCCAGAGCGGCTTCCAGCCGAGTTCCCGGCGTGCGCGCGAGGCGTCGAGGCGCAGCGCCAGGGTTTCCTTCTGGAAATTGCCGGCGCTGCGGATGGCGCCGGCGTCCTTGCCCCACAAGGTAGCGGTGCGCCGCACGATTTCCGCCACGCTGAGTTGATCGGCGTCGTCCGGGCCGAAGTTCCAGCCGTCGCCGAAGCTCGCGCCGTTGGAGCCGGCCAGACGTTCGGCGAGCAGCAGGTAGCCCTGCAGCGCGTCCAGCACGTGCTGCCACGGGCGGACGGCATCGGGCATGCGCAACGAAAGCGTTTCGTCGGCGACGAAGGCACGCATCATGTCCGGCAGCAAGCGGTGCGCCCCCCAGTCGCCGCCGCCGATCACGTTTCCGGCGCGCGCCGTGGCAATGCGCGGCGCGCCGTCAGCATTGAAGAAGGATTCGCGCCACGAGGCCGTGGCGATTTCGGCGCAGCTCTTGCTGGCGCTGTAGGGATCCTTGCCGCCCAGCGGCGCGCTTTCCGGCAGTGGCCCGGCGTCCACGGCCGGGGCATAGCATTTGTCGCTGGTGACGACGACGGCAGCCTCTACCGCCGGACACTCGCGTATCGCGTCCAGCAGATTGAGGGTGCCGGTGACGTTGGTGGCGAAGGTGTCGCGTGCGAAGCGGTAGCCATCGGCCACGGTGGCTTGTGCCGCGAGGTGGAACACGATGCTGGCGCCGCTGTCGCGCAGCGCCGCGCCGAGCGCATCGTAATCGCGGATGTCGCCGTGGATTGAAGTAATCCCCTGGGCTACCTGCGCCGCCTCGAAAAGACTGGGCTGGGTTGGCGGATCCAGCGAAAACGCCGTCACGCCAGCGCCGACTTTCTGCAGCCAGAGCGCCAGCCAGCCACCCTTGAAGCCGGTATGGCCGGTAAGAAATACCCGGCGGCCCTTCCAGAAGACCGAATTCACGGCCACAGCTTCCACGGCGCGTTGCCGGCGGCCCAGAGTTGCTCCAGATGGTTTTTGTCGCGTAGCGTGTCCATGGGCTGCCAGAAACCGTCGTGGCGAAATGCGGCAAGTTGTCCACTTTGCGCCAAGCCCTGCAAGGGCTCCTGTTCCCACAGGGTAGACTCATTGTCGATGTGGTCGAGCGCGGCGGGCGAGATCACGAAAAATCCGCCATTGATCCAGTCGCCATCGCCGCGCGGCTTCTCCTGGAAGCCCCGTGCGCGCTTCCCCTGCAGGTCAAGGCGGCCGAAGCGGCCGGGTGGCCGCACGGCCGTCACCGTCGTCTGGCAGCCTTCCTCGCCATGAAACGCGAGCAGGGCGCCGATGTCGATATCAGCGACCCCGTCTCCGTAGGTCATGCAGAAGTCTTCATCATCGACAAAGCGGCGAATCCGCTGCAGCCGTCCGCCTGTCTGCGTATTTTCACCGGTATCCACCAGGGTGATGTTCCAGGGCTCGGACTGATTCTGATGCAGGTCGACGCGGTTGTGCGCCAGGTTGATGGTTACGTCGGATGTGTGCAGTGCGAGGTTGGCAAAGTACTCCTTCACCATATAGCCCTTGTAGCCGAGACAGATCACGAAATCGGTGATGCCGAAGTGGGCGTAACCCTTCATGATGTGCCAGAGAATCGGTTTGCCGCCGATTTCCACCATCGGCTTCGGACGGAGCACGGTTTCTTCCGCCAGACGCGTGCCGAGACCGCCGGCGAGGATCACTGCTTTCATGTTTTTGGGCGAATGGTTGGTCAGGGTCGAACGTCGGGCAAATGTTAGCAGAGGCGCCGATCCGCGCCCTTGCAGGGTCGATAAACAATCCCCTTATCCTCAAATAGAAATAATCACATTGGCGCGGGAAGGGGAAATTGTTAGCCTTCGGGCTTCAAAGAATAACCACTATTTTAGGAGGTTCGGCATGGCGTTGGTCAATCCGCACGGCGGCGGCAGTCTGCGACCTTTGTTGCTCGAAGGCCCGGCGCTGAAGGCAGAACTTGCGCGCGCCCAGTCCTTGCCGAAAGTCAAGGTCAGCTCGCGCGAAGCCGGCGACATCATCATGCTGGGCATCGGGGGCTTCACGCCGCTCGAGGGCTTCATGACTCATACCGACTGGCAGGGCGTCTGCGACGGCATGAAAATGGCCAACGGTTTGTTCTGGCCGATCCCGATCACGCTGTCCACCGACACGGCCACTGCCGCCGGCTTCCACACCGGTGGCGACATTGCCCTGATCAATCCGGACGACGATTCGATTCTCGCCACCATGAAGGTGACGGAGAAGTATTCGATCAACAAGGCGCACGAATGTGCGACGGTGTTCAAGACCACCGATCCTGAACATCCGGGCGTGAAAATGGTCATGGATCAGGGCGAGGTCAATCTCGCCGGCCCGATCAAGGTCCTCTCGCAGGGCGATTTCCCGGAGAAGTACGGTGACCTCTTCCTGTCGCCGAAGCAAACCCGCGCGAAATTTGAAGAAATGGGCTGGAGCAAGGTTGCGGCCTTCCAGACACGCAACCCGATGCACCGCTCGCATGAGTACCTCGCCAAGGTGGCGATCGAGACCTGTGACGGCGTCCTGATCCACTCGCTGCTCGGCAACCTGAAGCCGGGCGACATTCCCGCCGACGTGCGCTCCGAAGCGATCGGCACCCTGCTCGAAAACTACTTCGTCAAGAAGACCGTGATCCAGGCCGGCTACCCGCTGGACATGCGTTACGCCGGTCCGCGCGAGGCGCTGCTGCATGCGCTGTTCCGCCA
>SXGU01092255.1_pt1 | contig 15157 bp, 13 predicted proteins | sample 3174531 | NCBI WGS metagenome assembly SXGU01 (sample SAMN11356863, study PRJNA531348) | freshwater metagenome | isolation source: freshwater sample F1-140 | place: China: Fuxian Lake, Yuxi | collected 2017-12-25
CCCTGCTTGGCGGAACCGCCGGCTGAATCTCCCTCGACGATATAAAGCTCGCTCTTGGCCGGATCTTTTTCCGAACAGTCGGCCAACTTGCCGGGCAGCGAGCCCCCATCTAACGCGCTCTTACGCCGAATCAGATCCTTCGCCTTGCGCGCCGCTTCACGGGCACGAGCCGCGTCGATGGCCTTGCCGATGACCTTGCGCGCCACGATCGGGTTCTCTTCGAAATAGTTCCCGAGAGCCTCGTTGACCGCCGCCTCGACGATGCCCCTCACTTCGCTATTGCCCAGCTAGGACTTCGTCTGTCCTTCGAACTGAGGATTTCTGACCTTGACGCTGACCACGGCGGTGAGTCCTTCACGGACGTCGTCACCGGTGAGCGATTCAGTATCTTTTTTGAGCAGCTCGTTGGCGTTCGCGTAGCCGTTGATCGTGCGGGTGAGCGCGGCCTTGAAGCCCACCAAGTGGGTGCCGCCTTCCTTGGTATTAATGTTGTTCGCAAAGGAAAACAGACTCTCGGCATAGCTGTCGTTGTATTGAAGCGCAACCTCCAGGATCATCTCTGGCTTTTCAACCTGCACATAAATCGGCTTGTGCAGCGGCACCTTCGCTTCGTTCAGATGCTCGACGAACGACACGATCCCGCCCTTATACTTGAAGATTTGGTCCTTGACCGGTTCTGTCCGCTCATCCTTGAGCGTGATCTCGAGTCCCTTGTTCAGGAAGGCGAGCTCGCGCAGCCGCTGCGCTAGCACATCGAAACTGAGATCAAGCACTTCGAAAATTTGCCCGTCGGACTTGTAAGTGACTTTCGTGCCGCGGCGCTTGGTCTTGCCCGTCATCTTGAGCGGGGCGGCCGGTTTGCCTCGCTCGTAGCGCTGCTCGAACACCTGGCCGTCCTGCCAAATCTCCAGCTCAAGCCATTCGGACAGAGCGTTGACTACAGAAATTCCGACGCCGTGGAGCCCGCCGGAAACCGTATAGGCTCCCTGCTCGAACTTGCCGCCCGCGTGCAAGACCGTGAGCGCGACTTCAGCGGCGGATTTTTTTTGCGTGGAATGCATTCCGGTGGGAATACCGCGGCCATTGTCCACAACCGTAACGCTGCCGTCGATATGGATCGTGACCTCGATTGTTTCGCCAAATCCCGCCATATGTTCATCGACACTGTTGTCGACGACTTCATAGACGAGGTGATGGAGGCCGTCCACACCGGTGCTGCCGATGTACATTGCCGGACGCTTCCGCACGGCGTCCAGGCCCTCCAACACTTTGATTTGATCCGCGCCGTAACTCTCGGACTTTGGTGTGGTCTCGCTGTCGTTACTGGCCATCGGTCTCCTATTTCAATACAGCCTTAAAGTTTCAGCCTTCAGCGGCTGACCACTCGTCGCTGGACTCGGCTAGATTTTAATTGGCATCACGACACATTTGAAACTAGGGCTGTCCGACTCCTGGATCAAGCAGGGGCTCAGCGGATTGTCCATCTGCAGAGAGATCGTCTCTCCATCCATCACGCCCAGAAGGTCCAGCAGATATCGGGCGTTGAACCCCGTGTTCAGGGCCTCACCTTCGTACTTCGCTGCCAGCTCTTCGGTCGCTTCCCCGAAATCCGGATTGCTAGAGAACAGCGTCATCTGTCCTGTGACGAACGACACCTTCACCGCGTTCGCCTTATCGCGGGACAGCACGGAAACACGCCGGAGCGCGCTTTCAAGCTCGTTGCGGTTGACCTCAATCTTTCTGCCGGTTTCTTTCGGCACCACTTGCTGATAGTTCGGGTAATTTCCTTCCATTAAGCGCGAGGTCAGCAACAGCCCGCTCTTCCGGAAGATCATGAGATTTTTGGTGAACCCGATCAAGGGCTCGCCCTCGCCGCCCTCTTCCAACAGGCGCTGCATCTCATGCGCCGCCTTCTTCGGAATGATGGCCTTGATCTCTTGCGGCGCCCCTTTGACGCCGGCCTTGCCGACTTCCTGCTCGGCCACCGCCAACCGATGGCCATCAGTGCCGACCAGCCGCAAGATCGTTTTCTTCTCTGACGTGATCAACGTGATCAGCAGCCCATTGAGGATATAGCGCGCGTCATTGTCCCCGGCCGCAAAGAGGGTCTTGCGAATCAACTCTAAAAATCCGGCCCCGGCGAGAGGAATGAGCCCCTCCCGTTCGATCGTCGGCAAGGCAGGATAGTCGGTGCTGGGGAGGCCCACAATCTTGAATTGGCTTTTGCCGGCTTGAATCGTCGTCCAGTTATTCTCGCCGGACGTGATCTCGATCTCCTTGACCGTCAGCTCCTTGATAATCTCGTAGAGCTTTCTGGCTGAGACCGTTACCCCTCCGGGCTTCTCCACAGTGGCCTTATAGAGGCCGCGCATGCCGATTTCGAGGTCGGTGGCAACAATTTCGACCCCCTCCTGCTTCGCCTCGAGCAAGATGTTCGAGAGGATCGGCATCGTGTTGCGCTTCTCCACGACACCCTGAACCCGCTGGAGGCCCGTCAAGAGCTCGACTCGTCCCATGCGGAGTTTCATAATATCTTCCCCCTTAGTGCGTGACTCACGCTCCCAGGATCTGCGCCTTTAAGCTGTCCAACGTGGCACTTAATGCACTGTCGCTATCTTTGGCTTTGATGACCTGCTTACAGGCATGGATGATGGTCGTGTGGTCTTTGCCTCCGAACTGCCGTCCGATCTCGGGGTAGGAGGAGTCCGTGAGTTCCCGACAGAGATACATGGCGATTTGTCTTGGATGCACCAACGTTTTACTCCGGCGACGAGATTTCAAGTCGGAAATTTTCACATGGAAGCGCGCGCCCACCTTTTCTTGGATATCGTCCATGGACACGATCTTCCTTTTGGCGCCGATCAGATCCCGGAGCACATTCTTTGCCATCTCCAGCGTGATTGTTTGGCCGGTGAGGGAGGCATAGGCGCCAAGACGCACCAGTGAACCTTCAAGCTCGCGGATATTGTTCTTCAACGTGGCAGCGATAAACTGGGTCACATCTTCCGGCAACGTAATGCCCTCATCCTCGGACTTTTTCCGCAAAATGGCAATGCGCGTTTCTACGTCAGGCGTTTGAATGTCCGCAATCAGACCCCATTCAAACCGCGACCGCAGACGCTCCTCAATGTCGGGCATGTCCTTAGGAAAGCGATCGCTCGAAAGGACCAGCTGCTTGTGCGCTTCATAAAGGGCGTTGAACGTGTGAAAGAATTCTTCCTGCGTCCGTTCCTTGCCCGCCAAAAATTGAATGTCGTCGATCATGAACATATCGATATGGCGGTACCGCTTCCGCAGATCCATCATCTTGTCATAACGAATGGAGTTGATGACCTCGTTTGTAAATTGCTCGGTCGTCAAATAGGCAATCCGGAGGCTGGTCCGTTCCGCCACATAGTTGCCAATGGCGTTCAGGAGATGGGTCTTCCCTAATCCTGTTTCTCCATAGATAAAGAGCGGGTTATAGGTTTTTGCTGGCTGTTCCGCGACCGCCATACAGGCCGCATGAGTAAATTGGTTCCCCGCGCCCACCACGAAATTCTCAAAGGTATATTTGGAATTAAGCTGAATGCTCCGTTTTAATCGCGCCCCGGTGGCCTGGCGGCTCGTCAGAACAGAACTCCCATCCGTCTCAGGCTGGCCGGTCGGTTGCTTACGCGAGACGGTAAAAGTAATCAACGTTTCCTCGCCACCCCTAGCCACGGAGATCGCTTCCATCAAAAGAGGTTTATAGTGCTGGCTTAACCAATCCCCAAAAAACTTATTCGGGACTCCCAGTTGAGCCGTGGAATCCTCAATTTTTTCAAGGCAAATTGGTATAAACCAGGTATCATAGACCTGTTTTGGCACTTTCCCTTGGATACGAGCCAACGCTTCCTGCCAGATAGTTGCGCTAGTCATTAGTTTTGTACCATTTTCACGCGCAGGCTTATACACACCTGTGTATAACCTGTTTACTATGATTATCTTTAAGTCTCAACTCTCAACTTTTTCATTTCAAGAAAGAATTCATCCAAGGCCTACTGCTTCAATTAACACAGGTTACTGGCCTTATATACAAGGGTTAACCAAGGCCAATCCCCAACTATCTTCATATAGACAAGATGTGAAACTACCCATAATTTCAATACGTTAATTCCTATCCCCAATATCCACAACACCTACTCTTACTCCTCCTCCTCCTCCTAATTCTTTCTTATATATAATAAATTAGAAGAAGAGCTATTAATGTAACTATATAACAATAACCCTTTCTGATGAGAATATTTTCTCAATCAAATCATCATATAAAGAAGGAGTCATGGACGTAATCGGCTCAATATAAACAACTTCTACATTTAAATCAGTCTCATCAAGAAGCGAGCGAGAGATCTGATTCGTCTGTTGTCGAAGAAGATAAAGCATCATATTTATAACATCTTTAGAAGACGAGATTTCTGTCAACAACGCGAACTAACTGCCTAATTTCATCAGCCGTGCGGACCGTCACAGTAAAACCATCAGACCAATTATTCATAACCGTTCCCGATTCAATGATAAAGGGAACAGAGAGATGCTTGAATGAGGGAAGATATTTTTCAAGAATATCAATATCCATAATTTCTTCAGTCTCTGTCATTAACAAACGGGAAGCAGGACCTAAAAGAACGACAGTCGTTTCATGATCTCCAGCGCAAAGCCCTAATGCAATACGAAGGGCTTCAACTGGACGAGCAGTAACAAAAGGATCTTCTGAAATCACCACCGCAATACGTTTTGACATAGAACACTAAAAATAATCACAATCCTGTCTTATGTAAACGCCAGAAAGCGATCACACCCATCAATAATTCCAGACAACACGACCAACCCGGACAATGAAATTCTCGAATCGACCACGGCAGTTGAGATACCATGTTGCTGACAGCCATAAGCACAAACGGACAGCTTCGCGCCTGCATCGATTAAATTAAGATAGCGCGAGTCCGTAGCCATCTTCACTCCCTCATCAATAAGATAGAGATAGACCACAACGCCACAACGCAGAGCAGCATGAGCCAGTTGAACAACAGTCTCCACGCTGGGATGAGAAGGGGCTGTGGATAACAAGAGTCCGAGTTTGCGATGAGCCATGGTATTTAACTAAAGACCGCAATACAATCAACTACTTGTGAAGTACAACGCGAATAACCTTACGGGGTTATCCGCTATAAAGTCAATATTAAAAATCTGAGGCTTTATGAAGGTATAGTGCGAGATTTTAAGAAGAAAGCAAGACCAAACAGAGGGATTTCTTCTTGGGCTTTAGACTCCAGATTGCGGAGGATGACAGCGCCGCGGCCCGCTTCATCGTCACCCAAAATAATGGCGTATCGGCACTTCGACCGATCGGCTTGGCGCAGGTGGGCTTTGAGCGTGACAGCGCGATAATCACATTGGGCCGAGAGACCTAATCGGCGAAGTTCGTCGAGCAGCACGAGCCCAAGCTTTGTGCCATTCTCTCCGAAGGCCGCGACATAATAGATACATTCGTGAAGCGAGGACGACATTGTTTCTGGGAGCATCAGGGATACTCGTTCAAGTCCGACCGCGAATCCAATGGCTGGAACAGAGGGGCCGCCGAGCGTCTCCACTAAACCGTCATAACGTCCGCCGGCGCCTACCGCGTTCTGCGCGCCCAAATGGGTCGAGGTAATTTCAAAACTTGTCAAACAATAGTAGTCGAGTCCCCGCACTAAACGAGGATTCAGTTTATAGGGCACGCCAATGGCTTGGAGGCCGGCCAAAACTTGGTCAAAATGAGCGCGGGCTTCTGGCGCGAGATGGTCGGTTAGCTTGGGCGCGGACTCGGTCGCAGTCCGGCATTCCGGCATCTTGCAATCCAACACTCGCAGAGGATTTGTTTCCATGCGGCGCCGGCAGTTGGCGCAGAGACTGGCTTCTTGTTGTGCGAGGAACGTCAGGAGGATAGGCTTGTAGGCGGCTCGATCGCCGACACTGCCCAAACTATTGATCTCGAGCGTGAGGTCTGGCAGGCCCAGATCTGAGAGCAGGCGCCACAGGAGGGCGATGGCCTCGACGTCGACTCGGGGATCCGATGTGCCGAACGACTCGACGCCAAATTGATGGAACTGTCTGAGCCGTCCCGCCTGAGGCCGCTCGTGGCGGAACATTGGTCCAATGTAGAAATATTTCTGTGGGAGAGGCTCGGCCGCCCGATTATGTTCGATGAAAGCGCGGACTGTGCCGGCCGTGCCTTCTGGGCGCAGGGTCAGCGAGGTTCCGTCCCGGTCAGGAAAGGTATACATCTCCTTCTCAACGATATCCGTCGCCGCCCCGATACTCCTGGCAAAGAGCGCGGTCAGCTCGAAGATGGGGATCCGGATCTCCTGATACCCGTAGCAGAGAGCCCAGCGCCTGGCCGTATCCTCGATGAAACGCCACCGGGGCGTCTCTTCCGGAAGAATATCTTTAATCCCTTTAATGCCTTTGATGATGTCCATGGTCAGCGGCCGGCGAGAAATATTTTGGACTATAAGCGGCTGACTGTGGGCAAGTCAACGAAGGGGAGGTAGTCAAACGCCACTTGTCATGCGTCAATTAGTTCCGAACCGGCGTCCCTTGACAGCGCCAGCGAGGCCCTGCATATGTCGGGTGGCGAATGACGCCCAGTATCCTTGCACCGACCGCCGCGCGGCGGTATAGTGCCCGACCGATCAGGCATTCTAGGAAAACCGTATGAGTATCGATCAACCGACCCGCCGTGTCATTGCGCTGGCACCGATGCCGCCAGAAAAATCGGCCTATGCCCTGGCCCGTTACAGCCGCTCGCCCGACTCGATCGAGAGCAGCCTCCGCTGGGTCCACGGCCATTCGTCTGAAAAGTTCTGGGACCAATTCTATTTCGACTACGGTCATGCCTCCATCGCCGATCTGGGCCACGTCATCATCTGTTTCGAAGAGATCTCCGAACTCGCCGCGATCCGGCTTGAAGACGAGCCCCTGTGGGACGGACAGGCGAAGTCCAGCCGGTACCAGAACTTCGCCTCCGGAGCCTGGTTCGTGCCTGATTCTGTTCGAGGGACCGAGACGGAAGGCACCTACCAGGGCATTCTTCGCAGCCTCGGCGAGATCTATAAGCTTTTGCATCAGCCGCTGATCCAATTTATTTCGGAGCATGAACCCTGCCCCGCATCGATGAAGCCGGCCGACTATCAACGGACGATCGCCGCGCGGGCCTTCGACGTGACGCGCTATCTCCTGCCCCTCTCGGCCAAGACGAACGTCGGGCAAGTCGTGAGTATCAGGACCCTGGAGAAGCAAATCACCAGACTCTTATCGTCGCAATTGCCGGAACTTCATGCGATCGGAGTCGATCTCAAGGATGCCTGCCAACGGTCCCCCCAGAACCTCTGGGGGGAACTCAGCGGTCAGCCTGGCACGCAAGAGCCCCTCGCTCCGACATTGGCTCACCATGCCAAGGCGAACGACTACCAGGCTTCAGTCTACCTGGACCTGGCCAAATATGCGAAGGACGTACTCAAGGGAACCGGTTTAGATCAGCCTGCCTCCTGGGGCGAGCCCGAACCGGTGGACCTCATCGAGTCGCACGATCCCATCGACGAAATCGTCACAACCCTGTTGTACCGTGTCTCTCACGCGCCCTATCGGAACATCCTGGGGGTCGTCCGTACCTGGACGGAGAGACAGACACAGGACACCATCGACGTCGCGATGAGCGCGCGCGGGCCCTACGACGAACTCATCAAAGAATTCCGCAGCGGCTACGCCTTCACCTTCGATGTGTTGATGGATATCGGAGGTTGGCGCGACATGCACCGGCACCGGCGCTGCCAGCAGGTCCAGCAGAACTTCACGACATTGCATGGCTATGAAGTCCCGCCGTTGTTGGTGCAGGCTGGATTGGACCAGGAATATCGGCAGGCGATGGACGCGGTCCGTTCAGATATCGAGCAGCTCAAGAAAACCAGCGCAGAGGGATCGCTCTATGCCACGCCCTTCGGCTTCAAGGTTCGCTGCCTCTTTAAGATGGACTATGCCGAAGCCGAATACATCGCCAAGATCCGCTCCGGCGTCAAGGGCCACTGGTCCTACCGGACCATCGCCTGGCTGATGAAACAGAAAATCGCCGCCCGCTATCCCTTCCTCGGAGATCGCATGCAGGCCACCTCGCCGGACATTGAAGATACCCTCACCAGATAGGCCGGTTGATTCCGATGAGCGATTACCAGACACAATGTGAAACGACCCTGCTGGCAGGCCAATGGGACCAGGCCCTGTCTGCCGCGCTGGCTTGGGCCCGCTCCGCCACGAGCCAGGCTTGCGATCCGCGGCCCCATTTCGCCTTGAACGTCATCTATCTGCTGCGCGGAGAGTTTGCCGACGCCTGGAATACGCACCCCAAGTGCCTACAAGAATTGGACGACATTGCCAAGGTCAAAGAATGGGTCGAAGGATTTGTCGCGGGCCATTCGGAGCAGGCCAACGCCCATCTCGTGATGGGTCTGTTTCTCGCCCAGTCAGGCCAGTCCGAACAGTCGATCACGTCCTACAAGGAAGCGATCAAGCTCGCGCCTCAGTCCGCCTATCCACATTATTTTCTCGCCCAGATCCACGAGCGGGCCGACCACCTGGAAATGGCCATCAAGGAATATCGCGAAGCAGTCCGGCTGGACCCTTCTTATGTGCCGGCGCGCACCAATCTGGGCGTGGCCTATCAAGAGCAGGGCCGGTTGGAGATGGCGATCCCTCAATATCGCGAAGTGATCAAGCTGCATCCCACAGACGCGATCGCCCATGCCAACCTCGCCTGCGCCCTCGCCGAGCAGGGCAAGTTCGAGCCAGCCCTACAGTCCTACAAGGAAGCTTTGCGTTTGAATCCCAAGGACGCAGCGGTGCATTTCGCGTTGGGAGATTTCTACGACACGAGGGGCCGTCTGGACCTGGCGCAAAAAGAATATGAAGCGGCTCTCGTGGCCGATCCGAATTTCGGTCCGGCTCACGCCGCCATCGGCTGGATGGCATTGGGCAGACAACATATGCAGGCAGCCTACGAAGCCTTCAACCGCGCTCTTAAAGCCAACGACCAAGACCCTCGGGCCTACCACGGCATCGCCGAATACTATTCCCAAAAGGGGAAGCGGGAGAGCGCCTTGGACAACTTCGCCAAGGCGCTCAAGTACTACAAAGATCCCGAAAAGAAAAACGCGATTTTGAATCAGCTGTTTCAAGAAGGCCAAATGGCGGATTAGCAGGCTGCTGAAAAAGTCCGCCAGCTGCGTTCTCACCTCGAAAGCATCCTCAACGTAGCCAGGGGCTACGCCTCCGGTGCTTCCATCGGCTGCGGCCTTGCTGGACAAACTTTTTGAGCAGCCTGCGGGACCGAGCAGTATGCCCCCTTGCTGCGGAGCGGGAAAGGATGCCCCAGTGAGTCCCCTGTGCTCGCGCAACGCGCGGCTTGAGAAAGCCCTCGTTGGACGCGCGCAGTGGGGGACTCATCCGGGCCATCCTAGAAACGTACACGAGCAAGCTTGGAAGGACCATCTAAGGTTGCTCGCTGCGGCCTTGCTGAACGAGCTTTTTGAGCAGCCTGCGGGATCACTTTCCTCTTGTGTCGCAACGGTGCTCGCTCGATGCGTGCGGTCGAACGAAGAGATGGCCGACCCTTTTGATGTGAGGGGGAGCCTAAGAATGGGCCAGCTCGGAAGAGCTATTTAGCAGGATCCGCTGGTGCCGAAGGCGGGATTTGATTTGAGGCCAATTCAACACACTCAATGTTGACGCGAGTTTCACGGACTTTGTGTCAGAAAGCCAACGACTTGTGACCTGAGAAGGAGTGCGGTTGAGCGAGAAGGAATGACCGGAAAGTAGCTCTGCTATACGACCGTTTTACGGCCAGACCTCCATCGAAAGGGTCTAATAGTACAAGGTATACTTCTTGTCTGTCACGAATGGAAAACGTTTCGTTGAATGTACTCGTCAAGAATTCTAAATGACGGGCATCTACGCAAATTGTCCAAAGAGACTCTCTCAGCAATACGCCGGTTGTGAACGGTATTAAAGTAACGCTTGCCGCCCAAGGACCAGACTAGCCGACTCAGCTCCTCCTTTGGTGACTTTACTTGCTCCGTGTTCTGGTATCGCTTCGGAGTGGATTTCAAGGAGAACGCTGCCTTGATTGCATCCTCGTCACTTAGCAACCACGCTTCAAGTTCCTCAACGGGAATAACTATAACTGAGCATGGAAGGACAACGGGAGATAGCCTGTGCTCGAGCACTGCTCTCAACTTCCCTTTGTTCTCGCGATCCAAGTCATGCAGCAACACAACGTGTTGACAACCTCTGGCAAGTAGGATCTGCCCCCACTTACTACACTTATTCTTGAGCTTACCGCAGCCATTCCCAACAAACTTCTTGATAAAGAATTTGTTCCTCTCGGAGTATTTGGTCAGAATCGCCTCCACAACCTCCACATCGCTCAGATCCTCAGCCAGTATCCCTATGCCCTTAGGTGCTTTCAAGGTCGCCATGCCTCCAATACTCCCCAAGGCTTCCATCGTTCTGTAGATACTCTTTCAGGGCCTGTAGATCTTTCGCCCCCATGCTATTCCTCACGTTCAATACCTCAGTCCCTTTATTCTTCACTCGTCTGACCTTGAACACGTTATGAACATCGACCTTATCGAGTACCGCATCTGAATGCGTGGATATAAGAATTTGCTTACCTTCTGAGTAGGTCTTGATCAGTTCAATGATGCTATTAAGTAGTCCGTGATGTACGCAGACTTCCGGCTCCTCAATCATTACAATCGCCTTCTTATCGCTTACTAGATAGAAAATAAGGGCTAGGGTTTTGAACGTGCCTTCCGAGAGCTGGCTTGGGGAGAGGGTATTTCCTGCAACCTCGAAGCTTGGAACAACCAACAGATTAACCTTTTCTTTCCGTACTACCTTTCCACCTGTCATGACGCTGTAGTACGATGAGGACGTCTGAATCTCGTCAAACTTGATGGACTCGATTAGTCCGATGCCCTCCGGGCCAACCAATCCTAGGAACTCGTTGTACACTTCAGTTTTGTTTCTGTTCTCCTCGTACACATCAAACAGAAACCTCTTGTGACCGGTGATAGAAATTCCCGTGCGCCGCATTGCATCGCTCTCGACCTCAAAGGAGATTGGGCTACTCCCTGGATTTGTGAACTGGGATGCGCCGTAGTATGAAAGCTTCGTGATGAAGTCGATGATCTTGCGAAGTGCAGGAAGTACCTGTTGGTTTAAGTCTGTTAGTTCCAGGAAGGGAATGAAGCGGTGTCGTAAACGAAACCTCGGTCGATGGCCTTCCCTAGCGCTATCCTGGAAATACTCGAAGAGATAAGCGGACGGTATGTTTATCCTCTTGCGGTTTCCAGTTATGGCTGGCATGTACCATGATTCGTGAGAACTAACGATCTCGTCTCGATTTCTCTCATTCGTGACGATATTCAAACGGGCAGTATGAGTGATCGCTGTACCATCAACGTCATAGGTGACCTTGAGCTCACAAGCGGATGTCGACGGCTTGTTTTCAGAAAAGTAATGGTGTCTGCTGCTATAGCACAGGGCGGTAAGGAGCCGTATTGCTGAAAGTATGTTTGTCTTTCCGCTCCCGTTTGGCCCAATGAGTACGGATAACTTCTCATGAGGGGTGAACTTCACGTCTGAGCAAGAGCGATAGTTCTTGATAGTTATCCGTGAGATCTTCAAGGATGATTCCTCATTATGCGGAGAGTGGGAAGTCGTTTGAGAGAAACTTGATGCTCATGGTGAACCGCGGCCACAACAGCGGTCCCCTTTCTTCCTCAGGAAGGATTCATATGTGTCAGGCTGCTCGAAACCGCGAAATCAAAAGTTTACGGTTTCGAATCCCAACCCAAACTAATAAGTCGGTTATTTTAATTCCTATCGGCTTGTCCGGCAAACATCAGCAATATCGAGAACATAATGGCGTTTGTCAAGGCATTATCATCCAGATGTAGATAGCAAGTTAACTTGTCCGGTTTTTGTAGCACATGATCTGTCCGGTGCTTCCTCTCTCTTACTGGGTCATTGGCGCGCCCGGCGTTGCGCGGGCTGTGGCCGTGTCGTGACGGTGGCCTCCTGCAGTACGCCCTCGGCACGATACCGGGCCAGACACCGAGGCCCGTGGAACACGGCCAAGGTGCCATCCGGATACTCGTGGACTCGCACCGTGACCCGCACATAATGGAACCGGTGGGGGTCCTGCGGGATCTGCAAGCTCAGGCCCTGATACCGCACCGTATTGTCCTTGGCCACGACTCGCTCCTCCTGCACACACAGAATCTCGGCCAGGGACGGGCCGATCCACGGGACGAAGGCGGTGCCGGCTTCAGAGGCGGGCACGGCAAAGCGCCGGTTGTAGGCGGGGAGAAATTGCGTGGTCAGGGGGGGATTTAAGGGGTCAGACCCCTTTGCTTCACTCTCGTGATGTAAGAGGAGCCTGGGGGAGGCGAACTTGGAAGGCTGTCGCTGGACACGTGCAGTGGAAGATCCATCAGCTTCCACCCCGGAAGAGGAAACGGATAAGCTCGGAGGGATCGTCTAGGGGAGGCGTTGACGAGGTAAGGCCCATCGGTATAAGGAACGGAGGACGTACGATGAGCAAGTTAAAGCCAAAACCGACGTTCAAGAGTGAAGCGCAGGAAGCCGCCTTCTGGGCTTCGTATGACTCAACGGAGTATATCGATTACTCCAAGAGTCGCCGGATGATCTTTCCGAAGCTCAAGCCATCGACGGAGACGATTTCACTCCGGTTGCCAAAATCTCTTCTGGATCAACTCAAGACGTTGGCTAATAAGCGCGATGTCCCCTATCAGACGCTCCTGAAACTCTTCGTGCTCGAACGAGTGCAAGCGGAGCTGCACCTCAAGACCGCTAAGGCGTTATAGGGGGGCCGTACTGGATAGGCCGATTGGTTGCTCTCCCACTCGCGGAACCGGCGATTCAGGAGGGAGAGGAGTCTGTCCGTCGGGTGGACGGCTGACTGAGAACGAAGCCGGAGGAAATTTTCAGTTACCGACTAAGGCAGTCCGAGCGAGCGCATGAACCTTTCGACCGTCGTAGTGTAGTCGCTGGGCAGACCCAGCTCTTTGTTGAGTTCACCGTGCTTCATATCCACCGGCAGCACGGTGATCTTCCCATCTAGCTCGGTTGCCTTGGACGCAAACGTGTGTGTTGGCGGGCAGGCATCGGTGCGGCTGGTCGAGCAGGCAAGAAGCATCGGTGTAGATGTTTCCGCTGCATGGTCTCGACGAGGTCGTAGGCGGCGCTGTCGAGCACGATGGTGCCGAGCCAGGCTGTCCCGCCCTTGCTGGTCACGATACGAGGATCGGCAGCCAGCAGGGAAACCAGATGGGCTCCGGCTGAATGCCCCAACAGCAGCACTCTAGTTGGATCGCCTCCCCAGGAGGGAGCCTTGGACTGCACGAAGGCCAGCGCTCGGGCGATGTCGTCGGCCTGGTCGAGCGGGTTGGGCTGTCGGGACATGCGGTAGTTCGACGACACGAGGATGTAGCCCTTGGGCAGCCAGCGCGCGACCTTGTTCGAGACGAAGGCTGAGGCCCCCTTGTCGCCGAGCATCCAGGCGCCTCCATGCACCATAAAGATGATCGGAGCCGCCTTGGCTTGGGCTGGCATGTAGACATCCAGACGCTGTTGGGGATCGGTGCCGTAGGAGAAGTCGCGCTCAAGCCGCGCGCCCGCTGGCATGGGCACATTGGACGAGGATGATTCGCCCACTTCCATTTCTGCGGCATTGTCTGATTGCGTTGCCGCATCCCGCTCCTTCATCCGGTCACGTAGCGGGCCGCCGAATGCCGGGGTGAAACCTCCCAGTAAACCCACAAGCAATAACACCGAAAGCAGAGAATGCTTCATTATCATCTCCCTATTCATTCACCGACGCGCATCATGCCCTCTTCGCATCCTGGCATCAAGGTATGCAGGTGCATGCAGTTGCGACGTATCCTTAGTGGGCATAGAGTAGTGCTGTCATTCACCGGGGGGGTAATGGGTCGCAACAAAAGGAGGCATCATGAAAACACTTTGTTTAGCGGTGCTGATCGGAATGTTGTTTGGCTGTGCGACGACCCCTTCAGGACATTGGGAGCAGGCCGGGCGAACGGAGTTGGAAACCCAGGACGATCTTGCTCATTGCGAGAAAGTGGCCTATTTGGACTCGCAGCGCAACAAGACCGACGAGCCCTTCAAGGGAGCGATCATCGAGAAGAATTGTATGCAGCGGCTGGGCTACAGCTACATCAATAATCCGAAGTAAGTCGGGTTTTTAGCTGTCCCTCATGTATTCGACCGTGGCTGCTCAAACAGATGGTCAACGAAGACGTAGGCAATGAAAGATGCGAAACACTCTGAAAGCTTTTAAAGCTCGTGCGCTTGCTCGCCAGGACGTGCGTCGAGAGTATGAAGGGCTCAAGGAAGAGTTCGAGATTCTCGACGAGATATTTAAGGCGCGAGCCGATGCGGGCCTCACTCAGGCTGAGCTCGCGGCTAGAATCGGAACCACGCAATCCGCTGTGGCCCGTCTAGAAACGGCAATGGGAAAACATTCTCCCTCTATCGGAACCCTGAAGCGTTATGCCTCGGCGCTGGGGTATTGACTTCAAGTCCGCTTAGTGAAAGAGGAAGATGTTATCGCGCGTAAGCAGATGACACATGCGGTGCCGGTCGGTGCCGATACTTTGCTGGCGCGGGTGCGAGCCCTTCGGCGAACCACCAAAGGCGTTCGAGTGACGGATCGACGACTCAAGGCGCTGAAAGGGAGACCCAGGGGCCTGTCGAAGGCGAATGCGCGAGCGAAGTAAAAGTGCGGGTGAGTTCAACGGGGAACGGTTTTCAGAGACCACGGAGGCTGTTCAAAATTTCCATCAGCAAGGCCGCGAAGCATCATCGGTAAGTTTGCGGTTGCTCAAACGGGTGGTCAACGAGGCCGCAGGCGAGAAAACACCGGAGGCGTACCCTCTGGGGTACGTTGAGGATTTTTCGAGCTGAGAACGAAGTTGGGCGCCTGTTTCAGCAACCGACTTAGAGTTCGCGGATGGCGCCTTGTAGTACCGTGATCTGCGTCACCGGATCGCCGGAGGAC
>SXGU01097943.1_pt1 | contig 15153 bp, 8 predicted proteins | sample 3174531 | NCBI WGS metagenome assembly SXGU01 (sample SAMN11356863, study PRJNA531348) | freshwater metagenome | isolation source: freshwater sample F1-140 | place: China: Fuxian Lake, Yuxi | collected 2017-12-25
GACAGGTCGAAGAACACCCGTCGCCGCTGTCATCATTTCCATCATCGCAGTCCTCTCCACCCAGACGCGCCGAGTAGTCAACGGATCCGTTTCCGCACGTGTCACTATCTCCTTCATTCAAACACGTTGAAGAACAGCCGTCCCCGTTATCGGAGTCGCCGTCATCACATTCTTCTGAATCATCAACCGTTCCGTCTCCGCAACACGTTGCAACGGTCGAGAAACAGGTTGCGTCAGTCCCATCGTCGGCAGCACCATCGCAGGAACTCGTGTCGTCCGCACCTTCACAGGTTGTTGTCAATTCATTTTCGTCTGAGCGAGATCCGTTTGCATAACACACATATTCACAAGCCGACTGGCCTTCAAGCAAACAGTTTGAGGAGCATCCGTCGCCGCTCACAGTGTTTCCATCGTCACAATCTTCCGCTTCATTTTCGCCATTACCATCGTAATCGGTTATGCCATCCCCACAAATCGAATCTCCATCAGTAACAGAAGAACCTGTGTTCAAACAAGATGAGGAACAATTATTTGCAAGCGATGTGGACTGAAGAATGGATCCATCTTCAAGCATGGAGGCAACAACCACACTGGCATCGATGTCCAAGTTCGGACTATCCGCTGCTGTCCAAGGCTGCCAGGTGTAGTCGTTCTCATCAAGCGCTTGGCCAGAAGAAGAACATTCGTCCGGTTCGCCATACGCCGTGGCAATGAACGCCTTCGTCTCACCAACACGCTCAGCATTGGCCTCGCTTGGCGAAACATCGATACGGTCAATCGCACAAATGGTCGCATCATCCTTCGTGCGGAAAATCCAAGAGAAATCATCCTCAAACACACGGTTATTCTCGGAACCGTAGTTTGTTCCAGATTGTGAGAGCGGAACTCCGCTCAACGACACGACATCACCAGAAATGCGTACACGATAGTACGTAGAAATCTCGAAGTCGTCGTCCGCGCCGAGTGAAAGAGTAAGACGATGGTTTTCGTCGGTATCGACATACTGGAGCGTATAGTCAATCGGCGCAGCCAAATCTTCCACCTCTGTTATTTCTCCGTCATCACACAAGGCGTCTTCACATGCGTACAACCACACCGTGTCACCAATCTCAAAGTCTGTTCCAAGCGTCGTGTTGTCCATCGCGATGTTGAATTCCGCGAACACGTCCGCATTGATACAAGCTGTTTCACAAGCAGGGGTGTAGCTGGAAACTTCTGGATCAAGGTAGTTGATCGTCAGCTCACCTGTATCGGAAGGAGTATTTGATACATCCGTAATTTCTGCAGAAATTTCTGCAGGACTGCCGACTTCGGTTTCTCCCAGTGTTGTTACTGAGTTTTGGCATCCATAACTTCCCGAAATTTCTCCACCGAGTGGGGCGTTTTCATCGTCGGTCGTACCCCACTCCCAGTCGTATCCTCCGTCTGTGCTACAAGCCAAGACAACGCACTCATTTGCGACTGGGTAAGCAGAGTAGTCGATATATTGCCCTTCCTCATCCGCTGTGTAACTTGGTGGACTCAGGAATACGTCCTCCACCTCACATAAATCTGTTGAATCTGCCGTGACGAAAATCCAGGAGTAGTCAGCATCCATCGTTTCCAAACCGCTCGACAAAACACCAGAATACTCTCCACCTGTCGCATGCACGGTTACGAGATAAATCGTTGAGGCAGAGAATCTACCGGAAGCACTTGGCTGCCATTGAAGTGTTCGTTCCGTGCCAGAAACAATCGATCCCTCAACAGCGACGAGCTGTTCTTCGTCAGAACAAACCGAATCCGCAACACCAATACAGGTACCAGTCGTCTCCGACTCAGCAATATCACAGTCGCCACTTGAACACTCCGCATCTGCTGTACAGATCGCTTCTGCCACACCTCCACAGCTTTCGACGGTAACGTTTCCAGAATAAGAGCTTGCATCCATGAGTGTGCTAAACGACGCGGTCACGACCGCATTCATACACACTTCATCCGGCGAATTCCAACCCGACCACGGAGATGGTGAAATGTAATCTTCGTCACATTGAACAAGAACCGAAGGGGTTGTCGGCAACGGACCTGTTGAAAACTTCCAGGCGTAGTGGGACGACACAGTCGTTGGCGTGTCGCAATAGCCCGCAACCGCACACGATCCATCCGCGCAACATTCTCTTCCATCTCCGCAAAAATCAGCGGCTTCATCTGCGCAATTGCCCACTTCAAAATTTACGGAATTGGAAGAGTAACCTGTATCTGAGATCAAAACCACCGATCCTGATTCCGCCCCCACAGGCACATCCACGCTCACCTGCGACCCATCGTCCGCAAGATTCCCCCAACTATTGTACGTATCTACTTCTGTACTCATGAATGTAACGTATCCGTCACCCTGAGCACTTTCAAAATTTTCACCTGTGATCGCAACCGTTATTTCTTCGGGGCCAGCGTTTGGATCGAGTTCACAAATACTTGGTCCTGCCTCATCATCCAAAATCACGAACTCTGCCCCGTCGGAAGAAACTCCGTCAGAAACACGTTCCACGGTCAGCGTATAAGTCCCGGCTTCAATGGTCGCTTCGTTTGTAAATTCTGAAGGAACTTTTACGATAATTTGATCATCGTCCCACTGATCATCTCCACAGGCGTCCGGAAATGACGTGTCACCAAGAGCGTCTGTTCCCACAGCGCTCGCCGACGTTGTAAAACGTACAAATCCCGTTGAACTTCCAAAATTTGAACCAGTAATAGTAACGTACTGCTCCGGTGGCCCCCAGTTCCCTGCATCCTCACAGGATGACTCACAATCCGTGTCCTCAGCACAGCGAGCCCCCGCGTCGAAACCACCACTACACGCCGTCCAACCTGTATCAATTTGAGAAATCACAGGAACCGTGCCATCTGTGTCATCTGTCACGGTAAATTCAACCTTGTTTGAACCATGTCGCAGGGACTCACAAACTCCTCCTGTTTCCCCACAGTCATCGTCTTCTACACAAAGTTCGCCTGTTTCGGCACAAGAACCTGTTGCACACGTCGCACCAGCGTCGTCTGCCGTACAATCAGAATCTGCTGTACAAGACGTTGTCGTCGCAGCGCCCTCAGATGTTTGACAGACGTAGTCCCCTGCCCAAACTTGGGTATCGTAATCCCGAGCGTTGATGACTGGAATGACCACATCCGAGATCGAAGTATCATCCCAAGACCCACTGTATTCTTCGGCTTCGTATGAATCGAAGTAAACCGTTGAACTCCCTTGCGAGTCGCCAAAATTGTTTCCGGAAATCGTTGTCGAACTTGTGGCAAGACCTGTACTTGGTTCAAGTAAACAAATCCCTGGACGCACAACAAGGTTGATATCAAAATCCGCAATCGTGGGCCCGTAGTCATCATTTGTTGCATCAGAATAGCCCGTTGAGGTTGTGACTTTGACGGCTCCTTCTGTCATGGCGTCCGTAACCTGAATAATGATTTCCTCATCGGACCATTGCACAGCTCCGTTACATTCGTACGCGGAAATAGAGACATCGTCGCCAACATCGTCTTCATCACCAACAAACGTAATCGTTCCTGCGGCGTCTACTGCACCAAAGCCAGTCCCAGCAACCGTAATGAGGTTTCCAACAGCACCGTCTCCTGGTGAGACACTCGTAATTTTTGGAACACCAACACAGGTACCGAGCCCCGTATCTGCATCTATTTCACAGTATCCACTTGAACAATCATCATTGGAATCACATTCAGAACCATCACACGCTCCACAGTCTTCTCCGCCACAATCGATATCGGTTTCATCCTCATCCATCACCGTATTCCCACAATGGGCAGGATAAATTACTACGTCAACCGCAGAAGACGTTGTCGAGTGTCCTGCACAGTCGTATCCTTCTGCACGAATACTGTACGTGCCCGTATCGTAGCCAAGCGTGTCCCATTGTGTGCTGTCTGTTGCAAACGTGTTCACGAGTGACAATACTCCTTCGCTTGAGTTTGTAAGCGAAGCCTGGAACACAGTGTCACTATCCACCGTAAAATCTACACTCGAAACACCCGAGTCGTCCGTGGCGATGGTTTGGAGAAGTTCAATCGAATTTTCGTACACCGGCTGACCATCGTCTGGTGCATCCATTACCATGCTCGACGGTGCCTCAGCATCCACGGTTGTGCCAACGGTAAATTCGTAAACACAGTCAGAGTTACAGGTGAGAGCTGTGCCACTCGTGCTTTCTAAAATCGAGTTATCGAACGTTAAGGTGAACGTGCCACCCGCATCGAAACAATATTCGTCCGGTTCATCTACACACACTTCATCCGGCGTAAACGTGACACGCTTTCCGCTCACATCAAACGATCCAGCAACCGCCGTACCAGACCCGTTCACAAGCGTAATACCGCCGGCCGTAACCGAAGCGGACGAGACAGACTTCGTGAAGGTCATCTGTGGCTGGAAGTTCTGGATGGCTTCGGCACACTCCATGTTCACCGCATCCACCTCAAACAACGCACTGGATCCCGATGAGCAAGCACCGTCACAGTAGTCGTCTGAGCTGTTCCCCCCGGATGTTTCCGTTGTCCCAAGAGCGGTTCCGAGAGCACTAAAAATGAAGGAAGTGATGGTGTACGCCGACAAGATAATGACCAATCCAATGAGACCGCTTGTCATTAATTTTTTTGCTCCTTTTACCTTGTCCTCTACCCCGCCGCTAGTCATGTACTTAAACCCACCCCAAAGCACAATGCAAAGGGCAAGAATTCCCAAGAAGGACAACCCGACACGAATGAGTCGAGCAATGATGGTGACCACGTCTGTGTCCGTAGCGAGCCCCGTATCTTCACCAAAAGACTCCAGATTTGTCATCATTCCGGTATCCTCTTGTGCATGGACAGGCAACCCAACGGCAATCCCCGCCCCAAAAAGGGCGAGGGTTAAGAGCCAACCAGCAATCGTGCGTCGGGAAACGGACATAAGTCGCAAGAGCTATTCGGATGTATCAGGCAAATAAATCGTCGCAGCCGATGAATCCACGGCTTGAGCCGCGGCTGTGGCTTCTGGTGCAGTACAGGCGGTGGTTGATGGGGTTCCGTTGCAACAATAGGGAGCCGATGTTTCGTCCACGTCACATTCCCCTGTTCCAGAAAAGTCAGGACCGACCGCTGGATACATACAAATCTGGTTTTCCCCGGTTACCCCGTTTGTAATAACCGGATAGTAGTCCCAACCACCATCTGTTTCAGACACAAGTGACGGATGACTGATGTCCACACGAGAATATTCCACCTCTTCACCAGAGATAGAGGCGAGAACATCAGAAGCATCAAAGTCGTACACCGAGTTCCGGAACCACATTTCGTACCAATCATCCGCCCAGAAGGAAACGTTGTTAGAATTGAGTGTGGATGTACGCATTGGCATGTCAAACGTCACGGTCACGTCTGCATCTGGATCAACATCCCCGACCGGAATGACAGGATTAGAATCTCCTTCCGGAGCAATGGCTGAAATCGTAGGCACGGTTGTGTCCACATCATTCGTCGTATCGAATGTCCACACATCCGGACTGTAGTCGTCGTCCGGCGTTCCCTCAGCCGTGTCGTCTCCATCTCCATCAAGGGAGTTCGCGGAGGCATCCACCAAACCATCAAACGTCACCCCGACCGGCTCAGCTTGAGGTGGTTCGGAAGAAAGGGTCGCTGCATGTGCCGTGATGAGAAGTGTTTCGTTTCCAGGCAAACAGTACAGCTCGTTACCACATGGATCGGAAACGCCGCAGGATTGGCTTGGAGTAAACTCAACCGTTTTAAATCCATTTGAAATGGTAAACGTTCCGTCGACATTTGTTTCTACTCCGTCCACGTCGTATGTCACTTCGATGTTGTAGAAGTTTCCACTTGAAGCAGAGGCGTCATACGTACCAGTTGCCGTCACAGGATCCATTGCTTCATCAAACGTAATCGACGCAATAATGTTGCGGTCCTTTGTCGAATCCGCGGCCGGACGAACGGACACCACTTTTGGTGGAGTTAGGTCTACTTCTGTAGAAACCTCGAAGGTCCACTCGTACCCGTCGGAATAGTTTCCTGTAAATGCCCCGCCGCCGTCAGCAAGCTGAATGGATGGTTCTAGATGCACGGTGAAGTTCGTATCCGTCTCTTCGTTTCCGAGCAAGTTCACTGGATCGAAGGTAAAAATCGTATTTTCTGTGTTGTGTGTGACAACGACGTCCGTCGTGGCAAGTTTTACGGCCGCAATATCTGCCTCTGCGCTACCGGCCGGTGCATCGGTTTCGTACATCCAGATGTTATCGACATTCAAATCCGTTGCCGAGCTGTCCGCAGCATATCCGCTAATGATTGATGCTGGATCAATGGCTTCCTTGAAATAAATCGAGATACGTACATTCCGAGGCACATCGAGTGCATTACGTTCCGGATAATGGTCCTCGATGATGCCGGCTCCAAGCGAACCTGAAAGCGGTTCGCTGTACTGATCGGCAATCGACGAGATACCAGAGGAGTCGCCACTATTTCCAAGCAGACGATCGAGAATGTAAACCGTGATCGCGTACGAGAGGAAAATAATAACAACACCGATGACGGCGTTTTTGATGATCGTCTTTGCTTTTTTTGTTTTCTCCGGTTCCCCACTCGAGAACATGTACAGGAACCCGGCGTAGATGATGACGATGACAAGAATGATGCCGATCGTTGTGAGGGCAACACGAATAAGTTTCGCGATAATGATCGCGATGTTCACCGTGGACAGTCCGGACGCAGAACCGAACGTGGAAAAATCATCCGTGGCCGCAAAAACGGCAGCTGGTACAAGCAGTGCCGCTAGCAGCAACACTCCCCGAAAGACGGAACGAAAATCAAATCGTTTCAACACATGCGTAAAGACAATGACAGTAGCTCCATTGTACACAAAAGCCGTGCAGATGGACAGCACGGCTCGTGTGGACAGCAGCGTTAGGAAATCTTGTTGATCATCACCGTCAATATGGTGACAAGCCCGGCGACGAAAATCGTTCCAAGTAGGCCTGTGACAAGTTTGTGAAGTCCTCCGTGATGTTCATGATCGCGCCCACTGGCCGTCATGAGACCAAAGGCACCGATGAGAACAAAGTTTACACTCACGAGTCCCATGAGCATGAAGAAGATGCGTGCCGTGCGCAGTGCTGTCTCCGTAAACAACGGATTTGTTGTTTGTGTACCAGACGTCGTCGCGGCAACCGTCGCTCCCGTTGCTGCATCCACTGCCAGTGGAATGAGCAGTACACCCATCGCGAGACAAACGAGAATTTTTTCTACAACTATTTTCACTCTTCCGCCGTCTGCCCCACCTGTTACTGCCTTCACAGCAACCCCCATTGCCTTCCCCATATCCTGTTTACTTGTGAGTCCGGCGGCACTCAATGCTTCTCGAACGACAGACTCAAGGGTAGCGTCGTCGAGCTGAGCCGGAAGATACTTCGTAAGCACGTCAATTTCGCCCTGTGCTTCCTGAGCTGTTTCAGGTCTACCAGCACCAACAGCAATTTCTTGCGCCTCTTTAAGCTGCTTGATTTGCATTTTAATAATCACCAACACTTCATCTTCCGTGAGCTCACGCATCAAATCAATTTGTTTATTCTTGAGCGCGGACTTCAACATACGCACCGTCGAGAGCGTACGCTCGTCTTTCGCCCGCATGGCCGTCTTGAGATCCTCGCTGATTTGTTCGAGTAATGTCATATCGTTCAGTATGATAACACAAACGTCGTGGATCGCTCCACGACGTTTGATTTATCGGCGTCCGCCGCGCTTTGGCTTTTCTTCGATGAACTTTCCAACTTTGATGAGATACTCGCGTTTGTCTTTTTGTACAAGACGGCGCAAAGCACTCACTTTTTTGGCACGTTCATTTGGATCTTTCGAATGATACCGGAATTTCTTGGCTTCCAAAATTTTCCCGCTCTGCTGAATACGACGACTAAACCGTCGCAACAGGCTTTCGAAACTTTCTCCTTTACGGCGTTTAACATCAACCACAGAGTTTCACCTTCCTTTCTATAAATAAGATGGCAGGATTATGCCTGTGTTACCTCCGGTTTGTCAACCCCGGTAGACGCAAGCTTCTTTTTCATGATCGAGACAATCTTGCCCGCATCGGCAATTTCCTGGGCTCCCGAATCCATATCACGGATAATCACCGTACCGTCGAGCACCTCTTTTTGACCCAAAATGAGGGTATAAGGCACGGCAAGCTTGGCCGCCACCTCAAGTTGAGCCTTGAGAGCATTCTTTCCGAATGCCTCAGCCACTGGGATACCAGCCACACGGAAATCCTCAAATAAACGCAATCCGACGCGACGAGCCCCGTCGCCAAGTTGTGCGAAGAACAAAGCTGGTTTAGGCCGCGCATCCGGGTTAATGCCACGATCGAGCATGGCTTTCACCACGCGTTCAACACCGATCGCAAATCCACAGGCGGGTGTTGGACGACCACCGATGAGCTCAACGAGTCCATCGTAACGCCCGCCACCGCCAAGCGAGTTCTGCGCACGCTCCCCCTCATCTCCCGCCTCCCAAATTTCGAACACCGTACGTGTATAATAATCGAGTCCACGCACCAAGTACGGATTGAGCACGTACGGCACTTCCACTTCATCCAAGTACTCGAGTACCTTCATGAAGTGTTGCTTCGACTCTTCGTCGAGCCAGTCCACAATATGTGGTGCGCCTGGCAACAGCTCTTGGGTAGCGGGATCCTTGCTATCCAAAAGACGGAGCGGATTTTTTTGCAAACGACGCTTATCATCTTCGCTCAGCTTGGCACGGTGCTGACGGAAGTAGCTCGTGAGCTCTGCCAAATAGGCATGACGTGATTCCTGTGTGCCGATGGAGTTAATTTGCACCACAATGTCGATCCCAAGCGCTTTGAACGTACGCGCACAAATCAGGATGAGCTGCGCGTCGACGATTGGATCTGGCACGCCCAACGATTCGAATCCAACTTGGTTAAACTGACGATAGCGTCCGGCTTGCGGGCGATCGTGACGGAACATGGGGCCGCCATACCAAAGTTTTACTGGCTGTGGCAAGTTGAGCATGCCGTGGTTGACGTATGCACGCGCCACCGAAGCCGTTGCCTCTGGCCGCAAAGCAACCACGTCGCCAGACGGATCCTCAAACGCATACATCTCTTTTTCAATCACATCCGTTTGCTTTCCAAGGGTACGCGCAAACAAATCTGCTTTTTCAAGCACCGGCAAATCGATACGATCAAAACTATACGCGTCTGCCATGTTGCGCACCACGTCATACAAACGGCTCCAACGTGCCTGTTCCTCTGGCAAAATATCTCGGAATCCTCGCAGCAATTCAGGTGGGGCTTTCCCCTTTTTCACTGGTTCAGCCGCCTTTGGCGCCGCCGGTGCCTCCAACTTATCTATCGGGTCCTCCACTGTTTTCTTCGCAGCAGGTTTTTTCGTAGATGGCATATTCAGATTTTAGCGATGATGAGTGAAACTCGACTCGGCCGGCCCAGCCTGCCCGCCTGAATGACATCAGTCTTTCGGCGGGGGCTGGCACAGATAAAGACTTATCGACGACCGTAAACGTTTAGGAGTCCGATAAGTCCAGGAAAAAACCATGGACGAAAGTGACGTGCCTCACGAGTCCGGACTGCGGAAAAAAGACAATGAACATTCTTAGGACTTGGAACTCAGACATGTCTTGCGTGAATCAAAACTCGTACACCGGGACGTCGAAGGTTCCCACACGGGAGAGCGGCAAACCGCGTACCCACACACGTCCCACAATATGGTCGCGGGTCACCGGACCAAAACTGCGAGAGTCCAAACTTTCGTCGCGATTGTCTCCGAGGACAAAATATTCTGTGGCTCCTAGAGTCGTTTTCTTTTTCCCTTCGGTGGAGGCATCATCGATGTAGGCAGACTCGTCAAGAACTTTTCCGTTGGGAAATTCCGCGTTGTAAACGGTCACACGTCCATCCCCAACTTCCACCGTTTCTCCCGGAAGAGCAACAACACGTTTAATGAAGTACTGACTTGGATCTCGCGGATAACGGAAGACAACAATTTCACCACGCACCGGATCGCGCATGCGAAACGACAATTCGTCAATAATGAGATACTCATGATCGTAAAAATTCGGCTCCATCGACGCACCCTTCACATAAAAAGGCTGGATGAGGAACGTACGAATGGGAATTATGATGGCCGCAGAAATAATAACGATCTGCAACACTTCCAGAACAAAAACCGCAATCGCTCCCACCGTCGGCCCAAACTTTCTGTGCCAAAACGTATCGATAGGATCTTCGTGATGATGGCCGAATCCAAACATGTATTTGAGGGTAAATCGGGCATAGCATACCACCATTTTTGCCCTCAAGCAAGAGCAGACCGCCCGACAAAAAGACACCCCACTTGGGATGTCTTTTTGGTGGATGTTGGGGGACTCGAACCTCCGACCTCACCGATGTGAACGGTGCGCTCTAACCAGCTGAGCTAAACATCCTCAATTCGTTTCGCAATCCATTTTAGAATGCCACGAAACTAACATGTTTTTTTCTCCTATGCAAGTCACTAAAACAACGCTTGAATCTTTCTTGTTCCGAGCGTACAATTCGCATAGCTATGGAGAAGAATGTAAAGATTGATTTCCTTCGCCAAAAGTACCGATTAGATGCTTCCAAACGGAAGCCATTTGTTGTTTTTGGACGCATTCTCCTCACCCTCACCATTTTTGCTTCTATCTCCGGAATGGCCTTTTCGTACAACGTGAGCGACTCAAGCGAAGCCTCTGGAGCCTCCTTCCCTCGCCTCTCGCTTTTTTCTACCCTCCGTCGCTTAGTCGGAGCAGGAGATCGTAAGCTACTTGGTGAGGAAGACGACCGTGTTAATTTTCTTCTCATGGGAGTTGGAGGCGAAGGACACGATGGCCCTCAACTGGCCGATACAATTATTCTTGCTAGTTGGCAACCTTCGACGGATAACGTCGGCATGATTTCCCTCCCACGCGACCTTGCTGTTCCCATTCCAGGATACGGACTGCGCAAAATAAACCACGCCAATGCCTTTGGCGAAATGAAAGAACCTGGTTCTGGCCCGCTCCTTGCGAGCCAAGTTGTAGAAGACATTACCAAACAGTCAGTCAACTACTACATTCGCGTTGATTTTCGTGGATTTGCTCAACTGATTGACGACATTGGCGGTGTTGACATATACGTCGACCGCTCATTTACCGATAGTCAATATCCAATTTTAGGAAACGAAGAAAAGGATTGTGGCACAACCACAACCATTGTTGTTCCAGATGAAAGCGAGGGAGCCGAGCCCGGATCCGTTACCGAACAATCCGTTCCAACCTATGGTTGTCGCTACGAAGATCTCTCATTTCAAGAGGGATGGACAAAAATGAACGGTGACACAGCCCTCAAATACGTTCGTTCACGCAAAGGCTCCAATGGCGAAGGGACAGATTTTGCGCGCAGCCGTCGCCAACAAAAAGTTCTAGCAGCGGTGAAAGAAAAAGTCTTTTCTTCTTCCACTATTTTAAACCCAAGTCGGCTGGGTGACATCCTCGACACTCTTCAAGAAAACATTGCAACAAATCTTGGCACTTGGGAGCTCATGCGGCTTGCAAGTGAATTCAAAAATCTTGACACGAACAAAATCGTCAACCATGTCCTCGACGCGTCTACCACTTCCCCTTTGTACGCAACTTCCCTCAATGGTGCGTACGTATTGATGCCGAAGAACGACGACTGGGGTGCGGTGGTTCAACTTGCCACAAACATTTACACAACAGGAACAACCACGACTCAGGCCATCGCAAACGGAACAACGACAACCCCCGAAGAGAAACCGAAATTCGTTCGTATCGAAGTACAAAACGGCACGACCATCACCGGTCTTGCCTTCCGTGCCTCACAAATTCTTGAAGGACAAGGATACGACGTGGTTAAAATCGGCAACGCGGTAGAGCGTGGATATGAACATACGGTCATCTACGACCTCACAAATGGCGCCAATCCAGATGAACTCAAGGCCCTAAAAGAGGAATTGCAGGCTGACGTGACTCTGTCGGCAAGCGGATGGCTTGTTACAGGTGACATTATCCCTAAAGAAATTACGATTTCTCCCGACGAATACGCAGCACTGGCAACAAGTGATCAAATCGATTTCCTTGTTATCCTTGGTCAAAATTCAACAAATGTGGTAAGGAACTAGCTCTTCAAACGCACGGTCGTGAGACCCTGCCTATTTATACTTACATGTCAGCCAATTCCCGCGCCCCAGTTATCGCCATAATCGGGCGCACAAATGTCGGAAAATCTACCCTTTTTAACCGTTTGGTCGAACGCCAGGCTGCTTTAACGTCAAAAGAAGCCGGCACCACTCGCGACCGTAAAGACGGATGGTGCCTTTGGCGCGGCCGTGTGGTACGTGTTGTGGACACAGGAGGCCTCGACATCAACCCAAACGATGAAATTGAACGCAATATTATCGAACAGGGTGAACTCGCTATTAAAAACGCCGATGTTGTTCTTTTTATTGTCGACTTAAAAACGGGGCTTCTCCCCCAAGAACAAGACTTGGCTCGAAAACTTCGCAATGCGAAAAAACCAGTTATTCTTGTAGGTAACAAAGCGGAAGGACCGAATTCACTCCGCATCGCAGCGGACCCGGCATGGCGTCGCTTTGGACTTGGAGCTCCAGAACCCATTTCGGCTCTTCGCGGAACAGGCGTCGGTGACATGCTCGACTTGGTTTGGGCAAAACTAAAAACAGTGGGTAAAGATCCCATTGAACTCTCCGAAGTTCGCCCAACTCGCGTTGCGGTCGTTGGAAAACCAAACGTTGGCAAATCATCCATTCTCAACGCTATCATGGGAGAAAATCGCTTCATTGTAAGCGCCATTGCTCACACAACACGAGAACCAAACGACGTGCTCGTTGAGTGGGGAGAAAAAGACTATATCCTCGTCGATACAGCAGGGTTACTCAAGCAAGCCAAAATGGAACGCCACGGTAAGCTCATGGCGACCGGCGCCGAAAAAACGGAACGCACCTTGCGTGACGCAGATGTGGCTCTATTCGTCATCGACGCAACCCTTCCCATTGGAACACAAGAACGCATGATTGCCGGAATGGTAAAAGGAGCTGGACTTGGAGCGATTGTGGTAGTGAACAAATGGGACTTGGTTCCAGATAAGTCTCCATCGACCATGACGCGTTATCGAAACTACTTGCAAGCCAACCTTCCCTTTTTGACTTGGGCGCCGATAATGTTTGTGTCGGCGAAAACAAACAAACGTATTCCGAATATTTTTGAAACGGTTGATTTGGTGCAAATGCATCGTTTCACCGAGCTTCCGGAAACAGAAGTCGACGCTTTCTGGCAGGCAGCGGTACGTAAACACCTTCCAAGTCGACACAAAGGTCCAACCCCACCAAAAATCATGGGCATGACTCAAACAGGCATTGCTCCTCCAACATTCCATCTCACCATCAAAGCAAAACGTGAAGATGTCCTTCATCCAAGCTACCTGCGCTTCCTCGAAAACCGTCTGCGTGAACGGTTCGAACTCGAAGGTACCCCCGTGGTCATCAACGTGAAAGGCATGCAGGCGAGTGCGTAATGTAGGTTCGCAGGTTCTCAGGTTCGCAGGTTCATTGAGCCGCGGTTACTGAGGAGCTGTGACCTTGCGAATCTCTATGTTTCTCATCCTTACTCTCGGCAATCCGGGTACGCAATACGAACAGACGCGTCATAACGCGGGATTTCTCGTTGGGGATGAATTAACTCGACGCATGGGCGAATTATTCGTCCATAAGGCCTCTGCAGAGGCAGAATTGGCCGAAGGTAAACTTGGAGATAAACGAGTCATCGTCGTCAAGCCGCAAACGTATATGAACTTATCCGGAGTTTCGTTGCAGTCGCTCTTGGCACAACGATCGATTCCACCGGAAAACATCGTGGTTGTGTACGACGAAGCAGATATCCCGTTTGGTGAAGTTCGAGTTAGAACATCAGGTTCGGCGGCTGGACACAATGGGATGAAATCAATTCTTGCTCTCTTTCCCGAAGGAACAAACATCCCACGCGTCCGCATCGGCATCGGTCGCTCTCCAAACCCCGACATGCCACTCGATGCCTGGGTTCTCGCCAAGTGGACCGACCAAGAACAACGTGCTTTACCTGAGATTATTTCAAAAGCCGCCAACGAAGTGGAACGAATTGTGATTTCTCGCAATGTATAAGAGGCAGTCTCGTTGAAACAGTGTAAAAATGTGAGCTGCGCCGCGCTGGAGGCAACATTGGCGAGGCGTAGCAGCGCTACGGTGAGCCGATGTGCAGCCGAAGCGCAAGTAGATCGCATTTTTACGCTGTTTCAAAAAACGCCTCACGGGCCTGCCAGCCTGCTCAACCAAACTCATGAAAAAGAGTGGGAGCGACGAAACGAACGTTTGGAGGGCGTTACGTGTTTCGTGACTGACAGGGGCGTGAGGCGTTTTTGTTATGATTACATTCATGACATCGTAGAGCAGACGATCTGTCAAACTTTTTCTATTCTATGCTTAACGACATTGCAAGCTGGGTGGCGCTTGCTCGGTTTCCAAAGTTTGGTGCCAAGCGGCTTGGGCTTCTCATGCGAACATTCTCGACAGGTACCGATGTACTCACAGCATCACAAAGTGACTTAATCCTTGCTGGGATTGATGCGTCGCTTGCTGAGTTGTTTTTGGCTGCTCGAGACAAACTCTCACCCGAGCAGGAAGCAGCAAAACTAGAGCAACATGAAGTCACAGCGGTCACCATTCTAGACGAGGACTACCCTACCCAGTTACGTGACTTGTTTGACCCACCCGCCTTGTTATTTTATCGAGGTAATTTTCCGGAACTCTCTCGACCGTTGATTGCGGTGGTTGGTTCACGTCACCCTACACCGTACGGCAAACGCGTGACACGCGAACTTGTCGATCCAGTCGCACGATCGGGCGCTGTTGTCATCAGTGGGATGGCGTACGGCATCGACACCATCGCACACGATGTCACCGTGGAAGCGGGTGGTAAAACCGTGGCTGTTCTTGGTGGAGGTGTTGATGACGCAAGTTTGTACCCCGTAGCGAATCGCACACTGTCGCAACGCATTCTTGCATC
>SXGU01054763.1_pt1 | contig 15148 bp, 14 predicted proteins | sample 3174531 | NCBI WGS metagenome assembly SXGU01 (sample SAMN11356863, study PRJNA531348) | freshwater metagenome | isolation source: freshwater sample F1-140 | place: China: Fuxian Lake, Yuxi | collected 2017-12-25
GGTCTCCAAAACCGCAGGTCGCAGGTTCGACCCCTGTCGCCCCTGCCAATAACAAAAAAAGGAGCTTTTTAGCTCCTTTTTATTTATGTTATAGCCATTAACGAATAGTTAGCAGCGATTGTCATGCCAGCGAAGGCTGGCATCCATGCCTAACTGCAAGCATTATAGCTTAGTTGTATGGCATAGATTCCGCCCGCAGCCTGCCCCGTTGAAGAACGGGGGCGGAATGACGATAATCGCTAACTATTCATTAATGGCTATATATTCTAATAAGCCCGACTGGCGCAGAAATCCACAATATCAAACATTGCTGCGCGGGCAGGGCAGGCGGGGAAAGTAAGCAGTGTGGCGCGGGCTTTATCGCAATATTCCTCTGCCATCTTGATGGTTTGCTCAATTGCTCCGCATTTATTTAACAAGGATATTGCTCGTTCCAAATCGCCATCATTTTGCTCCAGATCACTGAGTGTGCGCTGCCAAAAGGCTTTTTCATCATCATTTCCCGCCCTATACGCCAAAATAACTGGCAGGCTGATTTTCCCCTCGCGGAAATCATCGCCTACGGTTTTGCCCAGAGTGGCAGCGTTAGAAGCATAGTCCAGCGCGTCATCAATCAGTTGAAAAGCAATGCCAATATCCATACCGAAGCTGCGGAGTTTTTTTTCATGATCGGATTTATCCGCTGCCACCGCACCAATTTCGCAAGCCGAAGCGAACAACACCGCGGTTTTCGCGCTAATAACTTCCAGATAATTCTGTATGCTGGTTTCTGGTTTGCCCTCGGTCATCAGCTGCATAACCTCACCCTTGGCAATCACCGCCGAAGCGTCAGAGAGAATTCGTAAAACCGTGAGCGATCCATCCGCCACCATGAATTGAAAAGCTTGGCTAAGCAGAAAATCACCAACAAGAACGCTGGCTTTATTGCCAAAAACTTCATTGGCTGTTGGCAGACCTCGCCGCAGCTTGCTTTCGTCCACCACATCGTCATGCAAAAGCGTTGCCGTGTGGATAAACTCCACCGCCGCCGCAAGGGCGATATGCCGTGAGCCGCTATAGCCGCAAAGTTGCGATGAAATAAGAGTTAGGGCAGGGCGGATGCGCTTGCCACCAGAAGCCACAATATGTTTTACAATATCATGAATCAGCGGAATTTCGCTTTTTACACGCTCTAAAATAAGGGCATCCACCGCCCGCAAATCCTCACCAATCAGCGCGTATAATGCATCCAGAGAAATTTTATTATTTTTTGAGGCAGCTTTAGTTTGTGTCATAAATTTTATTTTAAGCGATAAAACAGCGGGTGACAATGAGAAAAAAATGCTGTAGCCATTTGCCGTTCAATTAATAACAAGGGAGATAAAAAAGTGACAGCCATTATTGATATTCATGCTCGTGAAATTCTTGATAGCCGCGGCAATCCGACCATTGAGGTTGATGTTGAGCTGGAAAACGGTGCGTTTGGTCGGGCGGCTGTGCCGTCTGGTGCGTCCACTGGTTCTTTGGAGGCTTTAGAGCTGCGCGATGGCGATAAAAAACGCTATAAAGGTAAGGGTGTAAAAAAGGCTGTTGCCAATGTGAATAACGAAATTTCGGACGCGCTTATTGGCTTTGACGCCGAAGATCAGGTGAAAATTGACCAGACCTTGTTGGATTTGGACGGCACGGACAACAAGGCTAATCTTGGCGCGAATGCTATTTTAGGTGTGTCTTTGGCAGTGGCCAAAGCGGCGGCGGAGTCCTCTGGTCTTCCGCTATATCGCTATGTTGGCGGCGTAGGAGCGCATATTTTGCCAGTGCCGATGATGAACATCATTAATGGTGGGCAGCATGCAAATAACAAGCTGGATATTCAAGAGTTCATGATTATGCCAGTTTCGGCGGAGAGCATGGCGGACGCTATCCGCATCGGCGCGGAAATTTTTCATGAGCTGAAGCATCGCTTGAGCGAGGAAGGCTATAATACTGCGGTGGGTGATGAAGGTGGCTTTGCGCCGAATTTCGGCAAGGCAGACGAGGCACTTTCTTTCATCATGAAAGCGGTGGAAGGCGCAGGATACAAGGCGGGTAAGGATATTGTGCTGGCGTTGGATGTGGCGGCTAGCGAATTCTATCACGGCGGGAAATATGTGCTGGAAGGCGAAGGCAAAACCATGGATTGCGGCAAGTTGCTGAAATATTATGAAACGCTGGTTTCGCGCTATCCAATTGTTTCTATCGAAGACCCAATGGCGGAAAATGATCACCTAGGTTGGAAGGAAATAACCAGCTTGCTTGGCAAAAAAATTCAGCTTGTTGGCGATGATTTATTCGTAACCAACCCAACAATTTTGGCGCAAGGTATTGACGCTGGCTTGGCAAATGCGCTGTTGGTGAAAGTCAACCAGATTGGAACGCTGACCGAAACTATGCAGGCTGTGCAGCTCGCGCATCGCAGCGGCTATCGCGCTGTTCTGTCGCATCGTAGCGGCGAAACTGAGGACACAACCATCGCCCATCTGGCGGTGGCGACCAATTGCGGGCAGATTAAAACTGGCTCTCTCTCGCGCTCTGATCGCATTGCAAAATATAACGAGCTAATCCGTATTGAAGAAAGCCTAGGACGCAGCGCACATTATGCGGGTAAGGCGATTTTAGGGCAGCAGTAAGGCTAAGCATTGACCTAATCAATGATAAAACCATTATCATTCATGGTTTTGCGTGCGTCTTTGCTTTTTAGATATTGCAGGAATTTTCGTGCTTCGTCCATATTGTCACCAGCGATTACCACGGCGTAGTAAATAATTGCTTTATGCGCGGTTTCGGGGATGGTGCTGATAATTTTTATGTCTTTGCGCCCAAGCGTTGAGCTGTAAAAACACAGGGAGAAGGCTTGATGATTTGCCACCATGTCAAAAATTTCACTGAGCTGTTTTATGTATAAACTATATGGCTCTAAATCGCTGGACGCGCCAAGGTTTCGCAGAGCTTCTTTGCTATAGCTGCCTTCAATTAAAGTTTCTGGGCTGCCAATAGCGAATGACGGCTCGCCGCCGCCCGCATTGATAATGCCGACTATGGGAAAAATTTCATTATAGCTGGTGGTTACGCTGCTATCTTTTCCGCCAATCAGTACCAGTCGGTTTTTGGCGATTGGGGTTTTGGAATAAACATCCACCAACCCTTGCAGTTTTAGTTCGTCCAGCCATGCTTCTTTGGTGGTGATGAGAATATCCGCCGCCGCGCCTTCGGTAATCTGTTCTTGTTGAGTTTTTTGTGGGGCAAAAGAGGTGTTCACCGTTGCTTTTTGGGTGCGTGTATAATCGCGGGCAATTTGCGCTACAGCCGCGCTCATGCTGCTATCCGCCATCACGGTGATGCTGGGGAGGGTTTCCGCTGCGTTTGCCTTTCCGCTATAAAATAGCGTGGTCATAGCAACAATAAAAGCAAGGACGAGCGCACTCCACGCCAGCACCAGCCAAGATTTTCTGTCGCTACGGCGTTGCTGCTGCATAGCCTCCAGAGTTTTCGGGTGGAGTTTTATACCATTTGCATCACCAAGATTTTTTAGTGTATTTTCAACATGGGAAAGTAGATGCGGGAGTTTTCTTGCCGCCTCTTCAGCATGTTCCGCCGCTCCGCGCATCTTGGCTTTCAGCCCGAAATTGTCCTTTGCCCAGTCTTCAATCAGCGGCGTTGCCAGCTCCCACATATTGAGGCTCGGGTTCAGCATCCGCCCAACACCTTCCGCCACCATCATCGTTTTTTGCATGAGTAGCAATTGCGGCTGCACCTCCATTTCAAACTCGGCGGCAATGGCGAACATCTGCCCCAGCAAGGCGGCGATGGAGATTTCATTTAGCGGCTTGCCCATAATTGGTCGCGCCACTGCCATACAGGCTTGCGTGAATGCCTCGCGCGACTTTGTGGCAGGAACATAGCCAGCGTCAAAATGCATGGCGGCGACGGATTTATAATCCTCGGTCATAAATCCGCGCAGGATTTCTGCGATATAAATGCGCGACTTAATGTCCAGCCGCCCCATAATGCCAAAATCCACCGCCACTAGGTCGCCGTTTTTATCCAGAAATAAATTACCGGGGTGCAAGTCCGCGTGGAAAAAACCGTCCTTAAATACTTGCGAAAACAGACTGCAAGACGCCTTGGCGAGAATATCATTAGCGGCAAATCCGCTGTTTTTAATGGCTTCCATGTCGCTAAACGCGATGCCGTCCACCCATGCACAGGTGAGGACGCGCCGCGAAGTCAAATCCCAATGCACAGCGGGAACGCTAAGTCCGCCGTCGTGTTTCTTCAAATTATCTGCCATTTCGCTGGCGGCAGCCGCTTCAAAGCGTAAATCCAGCTCAAAAAACACCGTTTCTTTGAAGGTCTGCACCACCTGCACAGGCTTTAAGCGGCGCAGGCTATGGATGCGCTGCTCAATAATTTCCGCAATCCAGAAAAACAGCTCCAAATCCCGCGCAAAAGCTTGTTCTATCTCGGGGCGGAGGATTTTTACCGCGACGATTTTTCCGTCCATGGTCGTTGCTTTATGCACCTGCGCTATGGACGCAGCGGCAACGGGAATATCGGCAAATTCTGTGAATAATTCCGCAATCTTCTTGCCGAATTCTTCCTCAATAATCTGCCGCGCAGTGGCGGTCGGGAAGGGGGGGAGTTTATCGCGCAAACCCGCCAAATCGCTGGCAATTTCCTCACCAATCAAGTCCGAACGGGTGGAAAGTGCTTGCCCCAGCTTGATAAAAGTCGGGCCGAGCCGTTCAATCGCGGCGGCAAGCCGTTCGCCTTTGCGTTTATGCGGTTTTTTGCTGGTAAATAGGCGGCAGAATATAGAAAGTGCGGGCGAAATCTCCAAATCGTCTATCAAAAACAGCGCATCCTCCCGCGCCAAGGTCTTGGCGATGCTGAATAAACGGCTGGTATTGCGAAAGTTACGGAACATTTTAGACTGACTGTTTGTTGGTGGGGGGAGAGGGATTTGAACCCCCGACCAAGGCGTTATGAGCGCCCTGCTCTAACCGCTGAGCTATCCCCCCTAAAAAATATATACCGCAAAGTGCATACTGCTTAGGTTCTGTCAAGAAATTCGCTATGGCGCAAGCGAAAATGGTGGTTTCCGAGAACCGCAACGGAGTGTACACTGAGTACATGAGTAGCGGAAGCGCAGGAAACTGACATTTGCAGCAAGCTATAGTAGAATTTATGGGCAGAACCTAACGGCTTGGCACAATATTTTCAAGTAATTTTTCTTGAACAGGCAGCAACAAAAGCCGCCAGTATTTTTTCGTCGCCGCTATCCACCAAATATTCGGGATGCCACTGCACCCCAAGGCAAAATGGGTGGCTTGGTAGTTCTATCCCCTCGATTACCCCGTCAGGGGCGGTGGCGTTGACTATTACGCCATCCGCAGGAGTTGCAATTGCTTGATGATGAGCGGAGTTTATATTCATGGTAATTTGCCCCGTAATCCGCGAAAGAAGCGTTCCGCAAGTCACATCTACACTATGCCCAGCCTCATCTCGCGGGTTTTTCTGCTCATGCTCTAGCGCATTTTCAACACTATCAGGGATATGTTGAATAAGCGAGCCACCCAAAACCACATTCAGCAATTGCTCACCGCCGCAAATACCAAGAATTGGGATGTTGCGCTCAATCGCGCCGCGGGTTATAGCAAATTCAAAGCTGGTGCGGCGGTCTTTGGTGGTCACGGTTTCGTGTTTGCTGCTTACGCCATATAATTCAGGCGAAACATCAAACGCACCGCCAGTTATCATAAGCCCGTCAATCAGATCCAAATACTCGTTCACCATCTCAACTTCATGCGGCAAGGGCATGGGCAGCCCGCCAAACCGCGACACTGCCGAGCAGTAATTCTCGCGCAGGGCATACCAAGGTTTTTTAGAGTAAGTCTGTGCCTCCTCGTAATCAAGAGTAATGCCGATGCGTGGGGCGGTAGAGATTTTTTTTGTCATATTTTTAGTATTTTCATAGTTTATTAACCAAATGGTGTTTTATATACAAATAGTCTGTCATCCATCATCTGTCATCTGTTATCTGAAATGAAAAATGCCGTAAAATCGTTATCACTTGCCACTTTTGCAGGAACAGTTCTTGGTTTCGCGCTGATTATTGGCGCGATTGTGCATAGCACTGATAATTATATTTCATTCATCAGCCTTGAAGGCTTTCTAATCGTTATTGGCGGCACAATTGCTAATGCTTTTATGAGCTATAACGCTAATTCGGTTATCCTTGCCTTTCAAGCTATGTGGCACATGATAAAAAAACCAAAGGCAACGCGTGAGGGCTTGAATGCCGAGATTATGCGCCTCATCAAATGGTCGTATATCGTGCAAGCCAAAGGGTTTGTTGGTTTGGAGGGGGAAACTGGTGCGAAGCTGCGCGAGCCTCTGCTGCGTTATGGGATCAATCTGGTGGTGACTGATTATAAAGGTGCGGCAATCCGCGAGATGATGAATACTGCGGTTGAGGCGGATTTTGAGCGCAGCATTTCGCCTGTCATCGTTCTTCGCAACATGGCGTCCACAGCTCCCGCCTTCGGCATGGTGGGGACACTGGTGGGGATGATTATCATGTTGCAGAATATTCAGGGCGATATGACGCGCATCGGGCTTGGTCTGTCGGTTGCTCTTCTCGCCACGCTTTACGGTATTATTGTAGCGCGGCTATTTTGCTTGCCCGCCGCTGATAAGCTGATGCAGAAGGAGGATGTTATGCGCTTCCGCAATTATATGATGACCGAGGGTTTGGTGTTGCTTTCCGAGAAACAAAGCCCAAGATATATGCAAGATAAACTAAATAGTTACCTTGACCCAACCCAACATTTTAATCTCGATGATTATTTGAAGGAAACAGCGTAGAGTATGATGCCGCCACGCAAGATATTTCCTGAGGAAAACACAGATTCATGGCTGATGAGCTATGCCGATATGATAACGCTGCTCATGTGTTTTTTCATTATCTTTGTTTCCGTTTCTGAGCCACGCAAAGAGCGAATTTCCATGCTTTCCAGCGGTATGGGTGGCAAATTTGGAACTGTTGATATGACCACGCCGTTTAATGGCGTGATTCGCGCATTGCAGGGCGTTTTAGAAGTTCATCAGTCATTTAACGACATGGCGGTGGAAAATAGCGATAAGTCGGTTTTTGTTGAGCTTTCCAGCGGGGCATTTTTCAAGCCAGATTCGGCGGATATTATTGATGCTAAACTTCCTATTCTAAAGGAAACGGTTGACACCTTAAAAACCCTGAATTTTCTGTCTTATCGTATAAATATTGAGGGGCATACCAGCGATATTGCGCCGCAAAGTGGGCTATATCCGACTAACTGGGAGCTATCATCAGCAAGAGCGGCGCGGCTGGTGCGCCTGTTTATTGAGAATGGAATTAATCCGAAGGATATTCAAGCTGTCGGACTGGCTGATACACAGCCAAAAGTTCCAAATATGGATAGTAATAACAAGCCAATTCCCGAGAATCGTGAAAAAAACAATCGGATAGTTATTAAGCTAGAGAGGTTGGGTTAATATGTTGCATAAAAAAACACAGAATAATTTTATAGGCTTTACCTTAGTTGAAATGTCGATGGTTGTGATAGTTATTGGTCTGATAGCTGGGGCGATACTTGGCGGAAAAAATATGATAGCGGCTTCTAAAATGCGCGCCACCCTCACCGAATTAGCGGATATTTCTTCGTCAATTCATTCTTTTCAAGATAAATATAACTGCCTGCCGGGGGATTGTGCAAGGGCAGCAGAGCTTATATCAACGGCTAGCAATGGTGATGGGAATGGTAAAATCGCGCAATTCCTTATCTATGATAATTACACCAATACCAACGAAATGTGGCAGGTTTGGTTGCAGTTGGTAAAAGCTGAATTGTGGAAGGGTAAAGGTACATTCACAGGTGCGTCAATTGGCGGCTATCAGCTGGATTATTCTGGGCCGGGGGTGAATGTTCCTGCCTCGCCAATGGCAAAAGATGCGGGTTATACAGTTGTACATTGGGGCGGCTATAGCTGGAATGATTGGTCATCTGGCGGTGGGAGCAAAATTCTTAACCACGCAATTGTATATGGCACACCAGCCGACTTTTGGGGCTATCGTTCTACCATCGGGGGGAATTTAACCACTGCGGAGGCGTTCGCTATGGATACTAAGGTTGACGATGGAAAACCGGGGACGGGACATTGGATACACGCCTCTCCTCAATATTGGACAAGCTGCGCGACAAGTGCCACCCCGACTACTTCCACTTATAGCACAACGGCGGGGCGGGTGTGTAATGCTTTGATAGAGTTGGATTTTTAACTATAGCACTATATTGGGCATGAAATCTAGCCTTTGACTTGTGGTGGCAAGTGCTTTATAGTTTTTTGCTCAATTTCTGGATTTTTTAGGAAAAAATATGACAGCAGAAGTAGTCATTATAATGGGTAGCAGCTCCGACTGGGAGACAATCCAACATGCGGAAAATATTCTTTCAGAGTTCGCGGTTGCGCATGAGTCAAAAATCATCTCCGCTCATCGCACACCGCAGCGGCTTTATGATTTTGCCAAAAATGCGAAAGCAAACGGCGTGAAAGTCATTATTGCGGGTGCGGGCGGTGCGGCGCATCTTCCGGGGATGGCGGCTTCGATGACCACTCTGCCTGTTCTTGGCGTACCTGTGGAAAGCCACGCGCTGAAAGGTATGGATAGCCTGCTTTCTATCGTGCAGATGCCCGCTGGTGTTCCCGTTGGCACTTTGGCAATTGGCAAGGCAGGGGCGGTGAACGCGGCGTTGCTGGCGATTTCCATCCTCGCCCTTGGAAATTCTGAACTTTCGGAAAAACTCGCCACATGGCGCAAAAAACAAACTGATTCTGTGGCACTTTCTCCCAATGCTTAAACCATCATCAATAATCGGAATTCTTGGTGGTGGGCAGCTTGGGCGCATGATGGCGATTGCCGCCGCCGAGCTTGGCTATAGCGTGCATATTTACTGCCCAGAAATTGACAGTCCAGCCAGCGAAGTGGCAAAATTCACCACCATCGGCGCGTATGATGATGTGGCGGCACTCACCAAATTCGCTAGCAGCGTGGATGTCGTTACTTACGAATTTGAAAATATTCCCGCTGCCCCTGTGGAGGCGATAGCGAAAATTGTCAGCGTATTCCCCAGCCCGAAAATCCTCGCTATTTCGCAGCATAGAGTGCTGGAAAAACAAGCGATAAATTCTCTTGGAATTGCCACTGCGCCGTTTGTTCCTGTTTCGTCGTATGACGATTTGGTGGGTGCGGCGCAAAAACTTGGTCTGCCCGCTGTGCTGAAAACGGCGACCATGGGCTATGATGGCAAGGGGCAGGTGATTTTGCGAGGACTAGATGACTTGAGGACTAGCGGACTAGAATTCTCTAGCCCTCTCATCCTAGAAGGCTTTGTTAATTTCAAAATGGAGATTTCCGTTGTTGTGGCACGGGACGCAGCGGGCAATGTCGCTTGCTATTGCCCTGTGCAGAATATCCATAAAAATCATATTTTAGCAGAAACCATCGCTCCTGCAGCTATTTCTGAAAAGCTGGCGGCGGAAGCGGAAAAAATCGCTACCAAACTGGCAAATGGCTTGGATTTAGTGGGGCTGATGGCGGTGGAAATGTTTGTGAGCAGTGATGATAAAATCATCGTCAATGAACTCGCCCCCCGCCCGCATAATTCAGGGCATTGGACGCTGGATGCCTGCGTCACCAGCCAATTTGAGCAAGCAATCCGCGCTGTTTGTGGTTTGCCGTTGGGTAATGCGGCAAGGATGTGCGATGCGCGGATGGTGAATTTGATTGGTGATGATGTGAATGAATGGCAAAAATACGCGGCAACTGCCAACGCAAAACTCCATATTTACGGCAAAAAAGAAACTAAATCAGGGCGCAAAATGGGGCATGTTACGCTTTTGGATGTTTAGGAGTTATCCATCTGGTAGCGCATTTTTTTTATCGCTTCTTTTAAGCCAATGAACATCGCTTCACCCATTAAAAAATGCCCGATGTTAAGCTCGATAATTTCTGGTATGGCGGCGATATTTTGAACATTATCATAATCCAGCCCATGCCCAGCGTGAACCTCTAGCCCTAGCGCGTGTGCTGCGGTTGCCGCTTGTTGAAGCAAGGCAAGGGTTGGCGGGTTTTTGCTATGCAAAAATTCCTCGGCATATTTGCCCGTATGCAGCTCCACTGCCCGCGCACCAATGCGCTTTGCCGCCTCGATTTGCGGAATGCTTGGGTCAATAAATAGCGAAACGCGGCTACCATTTTCTTGTAATTTTGCCACAAATGGTGCAAGAGTTTTTTCCATCGCGGCAGCGTCAAGACCGCCTTCGGTGGTCAGTTCGGCGCGTTTTTCAGGCACAATACACACAGCATGTGGACGCACGCGCAGGGCAATGGCGAGCATTTCTTCTGTCGCTGCCATTTCAAGATTCAGCGGCAAGGCAATCTCTGTTTTTAGGCGTTCAATGTCAGCGTCTTTTATATGCCGTCTATCCTCGCGTAAGTGGGCAGTGATGCTATCTGCGCCCGCCTCCATAGCAACCATCGCCGCACGAACAGGGCAGGGGTGTACGCCACCACGGGCATTCCGCACAGTGGCAATGTGGTCAATATTAATTCCTAGTCGGAGCTTCTTTCTCATCGTGCCTCGTTTAGCTTTTTCCAGAAGCTATCGCCCAATTCCGCACCATTTTCCGAGCCGTTTTCAGCATCACCCGCTTCCTGCGGCTTGTCTTCGGCTGGACGGTCACTGATTTCTGGCGCGTTGCTATTCCACGGCAATTGCGAGAAGAAACCACCGCCAGTTGGCAAGTCTTTTGCTGGTGTTCCCGCCAGTGCGGCAGACATAAATCCGCGCCAGATGGGGGCGGGAAGCGAGCCGCCCGTTACTTTTTTCATCGGTGCATTATCGTCATTGCCAACCCACACACCCGCCACCAAATCTGGCGTATAGCCGATAAACCATGCGTCTTTATAGTCGGAAGTTGTCCCTGTTTTCCCTGCGACTGGGCGACCGATAGATGCACCGCGCCCTGTGCCGCTAGTCACCACGCTTTGCAGCATTTCATTCATCATGCCCACGACATTCGCGTCCAGCACCATGCCTCGTGGCGGGCTTTGCCGTTTATAAATAACTTTGCCTTTGCTAGTGCGGATTTCAAGTATTCCATAAGGATAGACAATCGCGCCGCCCGCCGACAGATGGGCGTAGGCATTCACCATTTCCAGCAGCGACACTTCGGTTGCGCCAAGGGCAATGCTCGGCACGGGCTGCATATCGGCGGTAATTCCGAGGCGGCGAGCAACGCTTATAACTTTTTCGCGCCCAGACATTTCGCTAACGCGCACAGCAACCGTGTTGATTGACTCGGTGAGAGCTTGCTTCAGCGTTATCTCGCCCGCGTATTTATGGCTATAATTTTGCGGCGACCAGTTGCGGCTTCCTGCGTTGCTGATGGTCAGCGGCGCGTCTTCCATAATCGTTTCTGGTGTCATTCCGCTTTCCAAGCCAGCGATATAAACAAACGGCTTGAACGATGATCCTGGTTGGCGAAGCGATTGTGTTGTGCGGTTATACTGGCTTTCGGCGTAGCTGCGCCCACCGAGCATAACGCGGATTGCGCCATCAGGCGACATAGCGAGAAGGGCGGCTTGCGAGGCGTTTAGCTTTTCACCCTCCTTGTCAATAACATCCGCCACCGCCTTATCCGCCATCGCTTGCCAGTCTGGGCGCAAGGTGGTGGTCACCACCAAATCATCATTCACATTTCCGATATATTCGGGTAATTGGTCGGCTATCCAATCTGCGAAATAAAAGCTGCTTTGTGAATTTGGCTTGCGCCCTTTCATGCTGCTTGCCAAATCGCTGCGGGCGCGGTCAGATTGCTTTTGCGTTAGGTAGCCAGCGTCCTGCATATTCACCAAAACCTGATCCGCCCGTTTGCGCGATCGCTCTGGGTTGCTGGTTGGTGCATAGCGCGAGGGGGCTTTGAGCAATCCCGCCATAATCGCCGATTCGGCAAGGTTTAACTCCCGCGCTGACTTACCAAAATAGCGTTTGGAAGCTGCGTCCACGCCATAACTTCCCGCACCAAGATATACGCGGTTGAGGTAGATGCTCATAATTTCTTGCTTGGAAAAGCGATGCTCCAGCTTGAACGCCAGCAACATTTCCTTGAGCTTGCGGATGATATTGCGCTCGGGCGTTAGGAAAACATTTTTCGCCACTTGTTGGGTTATGGTGCTGCCACCTTGCACCACGCGCCCAGCGCGGATATTGGCGAAAGTCGCTCGGAGTAGCCCCAGCGGGTCAACGCCGAAATGATGGCGGAAATTGCGGTCTTCCGTCGCCATAACCGCGTCAATCAGCGAGGTGGGAAGTTCGGAATATTTGACATAATCGCCGTAAATATCGCCGAAACTGCCGATAATTTGTCCGTCTTCGGATTTAATGAGGATGCTCTGCGCCTTGGTAACTTTGTTCAGGTCGTCAATATTGGGCAAAGTGAGCGACAAAACACCAAGAAACGCGCAAACGGCAATAGTGCTATAAATTATGGATTTTATAACAAGGCGTTTCAGCCAAACGCGAAACCCACTCGGCACATGCGCCTTGCGGTATGACGGATAATGCGGCAATTTCTTACCCTTACCAGCCTTTTTCTTCTTCTTTTTTGGCAGTAAGTTTTTTAGCTTTTTTTTCAGGTTATCAAGCATTTACTACACCGCCGCCAGTGCTTGCAAAATATCGCTGGTTATGTCGCCAGCGTCCTCAATACCCACCGAAAGGCGCAGCAAGCTGTCGCTGATGCCCAGCCTTGCGCGTTCTTCCGCGCCGATGCTGGCGTGTGTAGTGCTGGCAGGGTGGGTCACAAGGCTTTTGGCATTACCAAGATTATTGGAAATATCCACGATTTTCAGTGCGTTCATAAAGCGGAACGCCGCCGCTTTGCCACCCTTCACTTCAAAACAAACCATCGGCCCGCCATGCGACATTTGTTTTTTGGCGATTTCATATTGCGGGTGGCTTTGGTGATACGGATATATCAGCCGCGAAATCGCAGGGTTTCCGTCAATTGCCGCCACGATTTTTTCCGCATTCTGGCAGTGCCGCTCCACGCGCAAATGCAGGGTTTCCAAGGCTTTTAACAACACCCAAGCGTTAAACTGGCTCATGTGTGGCCCAGTGTGGCGCACAAATGGCAGCAAGGTTTCGTCAATAAATTTTCTTCGCCCAAGTATTGCGCCGCCAAGCGTGCGCCCTTGCCCATCAATATGTTTGGTGGTGGAATACATCACAATATCCGCGCCCAGCTTTAGCGGGTGTTGCAGCAGTGGCGTTGCAAAAACATTGTCAATAATAAGCTGTGCGCCAACTGGCTTGCAGATTACAGCAAGTGCTGCAATATCCACCAGCTCCAGCGTTGGGTTGGCTGGCGTTTCCACGAATACGCACTTGGTGTTCGCGCCAATCGCCGCTTTCCACGCCGCCATATCGCCAGCCTCAACCAGAGTATAGCTAATGCCATAGCGCGGCAAAATCTGTGTGATGATATAGTGGCACGAGGAAAACAACACGCGGCTCGCTACCACATGGTCGCCAGTTTTAAGCTGGCACATCAGCACCGCGAACAGTGCCGCCATGCCCGACGCGGTGACGATGCAACCCTCCGCACCCTCCATAAGTGCCAAGCGTTCCTCAAGCATTGCAAGGTTTGGGTGCGAATAGCGACCATATTTGAAGCCGTCAATTTCGCCAGAAAACCGCCCTTCGCCTTCCTCCGCCGTGTCATAGGAATATGACGAGTTGAGAAACAAAGCCTCCGCCGTTTCGCCAGCGTCGCTTTGCAACCGCCCGCCACGAACCAGCTTGGTTGCTAGTTGCCAATTTTGTTCAAGTTCTGTAGGTTTCTTTTTCATTGCCACAGAATAAACTAGGAAACACACTATGCAAGGACAAAATCCTATCCGCCCACCAGTTTCAGGTGATGGTAAAATATTGGAAGTAAAAAACATCTTCCCAACCATTCAGGGTGAGGGCATTTTTGTTGGCGTTCCCAGCGTTTTTATCCGACTTGGCGGGTGTAATTTGGCTTGTAAATTCTGCGACACTGACTTTGAGGATTTTAGCGCAATGTCGCTAGAGAAAATATTGACTATTGTGCTGGATTTGGCGCAAAATTCTGAAGGCAAACGAACGCTAAACCTCGTGGTAATTACAGGTGGAGAGCCGCTACGCCAGAATATCGCTCCACTTTGCGAGGCGTTAATCGCGGACGGTTTTACCGTGCAGATTGAAACTAACGGCACGCTTTTCCGAGAATTACCGAGAGCAGTAAATATTATCTGCTCACCAAAAAACACTAGTGGCATTTACGCGCCCATCCGCCCTGATTTATTGCCGCGCATATCGGCGTTCAAATTCATTATTTCGGAAAATAACGAAAAATACCGCGAAGTGCCAGAAGTCGGGCAGAGCATCCACAATACGCCAGTATTCGTGCAGCCGATGGATGAGGAGCAGGACGCAAAGAAAAACGCTGCCAATGCCAGCCACGCCGTCAACATCGCCATGCAGCACGGATATCGCTTATCCATCCAAACCCACAAGATTTTAGGCATTGAATAATGTTTGACAAGACCATTTATTGGGTGTACAAATAATGATGAGAATTGAATATGATAAGGCAAAAAGATATGGGAAACCGAAAACCACTTACTGATAAAAATGGCGAAGTGCGTGAGCTAACGGAAGAAGATTTCGCTGCTGGTATGAGTTTTGACCAATTGCCAAAAGAATTGCAAATTGGTATGAAGTCGTTGAACTCTCGTGGTCGTCCTAAGGCTTCCTCCCCTAAAAAACCAATAAAAATTCGTTTAGACTCAGCTGTTCTATCTGCATTAAGAGCAAGTGGCAGAGGGTGGCAAACGCGCATTAATTCACTGCTAGTATCGGCACTAGCAGAAGGGAAGATATAAAATAAAGCCCCCCAATAATTAAATAATTTAGAGTTGTTCTTTGCTGATTATTTATTTATAGTTTTGGCGATATATATCGTAATTTGACTTCTAAAAACTCGTTTTGCGTCATTGCGCGGA
>SXGU01533520.1_pt1 | contig 15144 bp, 20 predicted proteins | sample 3174531 | NCBI WGS metagenome assembly SXGU01 (sample SAMN11356863, study PRJNA531348) | freshwater metagenome | isolation source: freshwater sample F1-140 | place: China: Fuxian Lake, Yuxi | collected 2017-12-25
CAAGTATTGGTGCTCTCAGTAATTTTCGCCGGTCTTCAACCTCGCATTGCCTTTGCTAGAGGCGGGTCTTGTGGCAAAAGTGTATTTTGTAAAATTACTGGCCTAGCAATTGGTCTAATTTTATTGATTATTTTTTTGCCTCCACTATTCGTCGATATTAAAGATAAAGGTTTTATAAAAGGCTTAGCTGAGCATCTTTTTGCCAGTTACTTTGTAATTTTGTTTGGCATGCTGATGTTATTTTTTATTCTTTCAAACTGACATCTCATAAGACAGATCTGACAAAAACTAGTCCGCATAGGTTCGATTATCAACCCGTAAGACGGATTCGCCGACAGGAAATCCGCAAAGAACTTGAACCAACATGGCGTTTTGCTATCTCGAAAACGCCCTACAAACTAAAGCCAAGAATCATAAAAAACTATGCCTACAATTTCCATGTTTTACGGCATCCTGATTAAAATGTTTTCTTTGATGATCATGCGCCACCGCATTTTCATGCCGAATATGGTGAGTTTGAATTGGTAATTGCCATTAACCCGATCAAAATTATTCAAGGTGACGCACCAAAACGCGTGAAATCAATGGTTTTAGAATGGACAGCTTTACATCAGGAAGAATTGTTACTGGATTGGGAACTTTGTAAAAACTTGCAGCCACCTATCGCGATTGAGCCACTGGAGTGAAACCATGTTTTATATTAAAACCATAAAACCTAATTCAGAAAATTACAGCATCAGCATAAAGTACGACGATAATGTCACTATTATTGCCAATTTCGGACACCTAATGGAACAGGGCGTTATGACACAATTAAAAGATCCCGCTGTATTTGATCAAGTACAAATTGGCGGTCAAGGCCGCTCGATTATTTGGCCGGAACAAGATATTGATTTTTGTGCCGACGGCTTACGGCTAAAATACATTCACTCAAAAGCTGCTTAGGCGAGTCATCACAATGAATAAAGCATTGAACCATAGGTACAAAGCATGATTATTAACGGCGTAACCATAGACAAAACATTTGCCGAAGCCTTCCCGATGAAGGAGACGCGGGCCATCATCACCGCTCAGAACGAAAAATGGGCGATGATTTCCGCGCAAGCCATGACCGGATTTGCCACCTCTGTGATTGCCTGCGGCTGCGAAGCGGGTATCGAGCGGACATTAAGCCCGGAAGAAACTCCGGACGGCCGCCCAGGTGTGGCCATCATGATTTATGCGATGGGCGGCAAGGGCTTGGCCAAGCAATTGGAAACCCGCGCCGGCCAATGCGTTTTAACCTCGCCAACATCGGCTTTATTTGCCGGTATCGAAGGTGGAAAACCAATTCCGCTGGGTAAAAACTTGCGTTTTTTTGGCGACGGTTTTCAGATAGCCAAGAAAATCGGCGGCAAGCGTTATTGGCGGGTGCCTGTGATGGATGGTGAGTTTCTGACCGAAGCCACCACCGGCATGGTCGATGCGGTCGGCGGCGGTAACTTTCTGGTACTGGCGGAATCACAACCACAAGCCCTGGCAGCCTGCGAAGCGGCGATTGAAGAAATGCGCAAAATTCCAAATGTGATCATGCCCTTCCCCGGTGGTGTGGTGCGATCCGGCTCTAAAGTCGGTTCCAAGTATCCTGCGCTTGGCGCTTCAACTAACGACGCTTTCTGCCCAACCTTAAAAGGTGTAACCAAGACCGATCTGTCTCCAGAAATCGAATCAGTCATGGAAATCGTCATCGACGGTTTGAGTAAGGAGGACATCGATAAAGCCATGCGCGTGGGCATTCAAGCGGTTTGCGATCTGGGAGCTGCCAATGGTATCAAGCGCATTAGCGCTGGCAATTACGGCGGTAAATTAGGCCCCTTCCACTTTCATTTGCAGGAGATCATGGCATGAGCGCGTTAACTTTCACCTTGAAACAAGCGACAGATCAACGGGTCGATATGTCGCCGCTGGTTTGCCAAAAACTGGAAGGTCTGGATGTAGAAGCGATTGCCGCCATTGAGTTACAAAACGGCAAACGCCGTCTGCGTGTCGACGAGCTGTTTTATATCACCGGCAAAAACACTCAGGAAATCATTATCGCCAACAGCACTGACAAATTAGATTTTATAGGAAAGGAACTGAACGGCGGCAGCATCAGCGTTCAAGGTGATGCTGGCGCGTATCTGGCCATGCAAATGAAATCCGGCACTATCAATGTCAGCGGCGATGCTGGGTTATATGCGGCCTGTGAAATGAAAAATGGTTTATTGCAAATCGAAGGTAACACGGGTGATTTTCTCGGTGGCGCGCTACCCGGCAACAAACAAGGCATGAAAGGCGGCACTGTTTTGGTCAAAGGCAACGTTGGCCAACGCGCTGGTGACCATATGCGCCGGGGGCAAATTCTGATCGAAGGCAATGCCGGGGATTATTGTGGTTCGCGCATGCTGGCCGGTACGATTGCCGTGATGGGTAATACCGGACGTTACCTCGGATATGCCATGCGTCGCGGCACGCTGTTGCTGTGGAATCAACCGCAATTATCCGCCACGTTTAATGACTGCGGCTCGCACACACTGGCTTTTTTGCCGTTACTTTTTTCCTCGTTCAAATCCCTGAATTCGCGCTTTGCTGAAAACGCCAGCGCTTTTAACCGGGTGCGCCGCTATGGCGGAGACATGGCTGAGACAGGTCGGGGCGAGATTTTGGTTAAGATTTAACGGTAATTTTTACTAAAAATCTTGAACCACTGTTAATTCTCAGGTGCACCAAAACCTCACCACCACCAATCACAACCGCGACAGCGCAGGACTGAAATACGTTTATCCCGTTATGTCGCGCCGAGCGGGTGGTTTATCCATCGGCATTAATTTTAATCCCAACAACGCCTGTAACTGGCGCTGTATCTATTGTCAGGTACCTAATCTGCAACGTGGTTCGGCGCCAGACATGGATTTTGGCTTACTCGAAAACGAGTTAAGTTTTTTTCTGGAACAGGTATTAAACGGCGATTTTTTTACTCAATTTAATATCGCTCCCGAGCATCGTGTGATCAAAGATATTGCCATCTCAGGCAATGGCGAACCCACTAGTCTCAAAAACTTCGATCAAGCGGTCACTTTAATTGGCAAAATCGCTAGGAAGGCAGGCATTTTTCCCGCCAGTCAATTTGTTTTAATCAGTAATGGCAGTTTGGTCCATCAACAAACGGTGCAATCAGGCCTAAAACAATTAGCCTATTTCAACGGTGAGCTATGGTTCAAACTGGATAGTGCAACCTTAGCGGGACGCCGGTTAATCAACAACACAGGACAAAACCAAACAAAGCTGATGGAAAATCTGGCAATCGCCAGCCACCTATGTCCTACCAAGCTACAGACCTGCATGCTGCGGTTTAATGATCAAAGCTGGTCATCCAGCGAAAAACAGGCTTATTTGCTATTGTTACAAGCACTCAAATCCAGGCAGATACCTCTGCAAAAAATAATGCTGTACAGCCTGGCCCGGCAATCTTTTCAGCCTGAAGCTGATAGATTGGAAAGTATTGGTTTTGAGGAAATGACTGCGTTTGCGGCTGACATCAAAGCCTTGGGCTATGATGTCAGCGTCAGTTGATTAAGCTACGGCGTCGAACAAACTGCCTAGCATGCTATCGTGGGCTTTAATGATTTTTGTTGCTGCTGATGTTTCAAATTCTGCTTCGTTCAAACTCAGGATTGGTTTAATAAGGTCTGTAGACTGAAAAGGTTCTGTACTTCCAACCTCTTGATCCTGAACCGGTAATCGGGCAATGGTTTCTGCTGCACTAGCAGCTTTCTGTTGGACTGCGCTAATCATATTGGTTGCGCTGGTCATAGGACTGATATTCATAATTTACCTCCTTACGCTTTATCGTCGCACAGCATCATACTGCTTCGGCTATCGACCAGGATAGCCATAAGTTGAACCCTGTTTGCCAATCTGCCAGCTGCATCACATTGATGATTATTTTTTTTCTAAAAGTGCTTGCAGCGTCTGTTTCAGCCAAGGCCATCCTTGGCTAAGCCATTTTTGCCAAAACTGTTTCAGAGTAGATTTGGTTACGCAACATGCACGACCGCCCAAAGTCACCACTTGATCACAACCAACTTGTTGCAGTTTAGCCTCTACTATGGTGCTCCATTGTGGTCGCGGCTGACCATTGGCATCCAAAAATACTTTATCGAATAGCCACATTTCCGCTACTGAGACAATCCACATAAAAGCAAACGATACGCCCATGCCGGCACCCGCAATGATGACCAACGATGCAAACACCGGATGCAGTTTAGTCAGCCACCAAGACAAAATATCCACCAGCAAGAACAAGTAAGGCATGCCTATGGCTATGGATCTGTACTTGACCGTACTGGTTTCGGAAAAACTGAAGATCAGCCCGACAAACATAAAAATAAAACTGATGCCAAATAAATGGATATGTGAAACCCGCGTCAATGATCCAAAAGTGGCACCTTCGTCTTCATGAGTCATTTCTTTCAGCACATTGAAATCTGTAAAATCAGGCACAGCCGCATCTTTGTTATGACACATCACGCAACGCTCCTGAATCACTTTTTCTGCTCCCGATTCGGCAAACTCATCTTGATCCGCGCCATCCCGCACCCATTGCATGATCACAAAGCGTTCTTGCTCGGAGGCGTTTTCCTTCATGGAACCATTCAGTTTGGTTTCCAATATGGTTCCAGAGCGGTTTCCATAATAGCTGTAGACAATATCGTCCAATGACAAACCAAATTTGCCATCTGCCATACCGTGAGTGAACAGAATCTGAATTAAAGCAAACAAATATCCCACGGCCACTGTGGTCAGATAGCCAGTAAATAAAACTTTGACCGGGATATCCAGATTTTTTAATGAAGAAAATTCGCGAGCCATGATAGCGGTGAAGGTAGTTTGGGGAGAAATGAATTATACCGTGCTGATCTGATAAGCGTTTTTTAATAAACAAAAAAAAGGCTCTTGGTTCCCAAGAGCCTTTTTGATCAGAGCCTTTAAAAATTACTTAGGCTTAACATTCGCTGCAGTCAGGCCTTTCGGGCCGGATTCGATTTCAAACTCTACCGATTGACCTGGCGAAAGGGTTTTGAAACCTTCACCCAAAATCACCGAGTGGTGAACAAATACATCATCCTTTCCTTCGGAAGGTTCGATAAAACCAAAACCTTTGGTATTGTTAAACCACTTAACTGTGCCTGTTGCCATTTTTTAAAACTCCTACAAATTTAAACTGATTATTACGCGGAAAAAACTATTAACTACTAATGATTTCACTCGTGAAACCTCTCCATAGTGTTAACTGCGTCAGATAATTGTACTGCGATTTATATAGCAAGGCTACCAAAAGCCAGCTCGGTGATCCTACGCTAAAGAGTGATCGGAGAGACATTTGTTCAGATGCAATCTTTTAGTTGGCAACCGCAGTCAATCATTAACCTCATTCCGATTCTCTATCTTGTCCGATAACTTTGAAAATCATGATTATGCAGTTAGGCTAGTACTCTTAAGACAATATCAACGCCACGCTCATTATCATGAATCACAAACTACTGATCATCGTCATTATTCTGATTATTGCAGGCGGGATAGTTTTATACACACGCAGCACTCCACCTATTGAAGTGGCAGCTTATAGGCTTTCAGCAGGTGAAGTGCTAACTTCAGTCACCAATACCCGAGTGGGTACCGTCAAAGCTTGCAGACGTGCCTATCTCGCGCCAGCAACCGGCGGACAAGTAGCAGCATTGCATGTCAAGGAAAGTGACAAAGTCAAGCAAGGGCAATTGCTGCTTGAGGTCTGGAATCAGGATTTAAAAGCTCAGGTAGCTTTGCAAAAAGTACAAATCCAGGCTAATCAAGCCAGTGCTGAACAAGCCTGCCAACTGGCAGGCGGTGCTGAACGCGAAGCAGCACGTCTATCGCGCTTGCAACAACATAAACAAATCGTTTCTGAAGAACAAGTCGATAAATCGGTGACCGGCAGCAAATCCCAACGCTCGGCCTGTCGTGCTGCCCTGTTGGCTGTCAATGTCGCACAAGCCCAGCTCGAAGTGGCCGAAGCGGCAGTGCGACGCACACTGGTTTTAGCCCCTTTTGATGGCACGGTAGCAGAAGTCAACGCCGAACTGGGTGAATTTGTCACACCATCCCCACCTGGGATTCCAACATTGCCGCCGATTGATTTATTAGACGTCAGCTGCCTGACGGTATCTGCACCAATTGACGAAGTCGATGCTGCGGCCATCGAAACCGGCATGAGCGCCTGTGTGTCGTTGGATGCTTTTACGGATAAACGCTGCTCAGGCACCGTGACAAGAGTCGCGCCCTATGTACTGGAAAAGGAAAAGCAGGCCCGCACTGTAGAAGTTGAAGTCACTTTGAAAGACCCTAAAGATTTGGCAGAACTATTACCTGGATACAGCGCCGATATCGAAGTATTGATCACCAAAAAAGACCGTGCCTTGCGTTTACCCGCGGAAGCCATTCTGGAAAATCATCGGGTGCTGTTAATTGACGACGAAAATGTATTACATGAACAAAGTTTTCAGCCCGGTTTATCCAACTGGAACTTTACCGAAGTTATATCCGGTCTTAAAGCGGGTGACCTCGTGGTCATGTCCTTGGGTAAGGAAGGAGTAACAGATGGGGCCAAAGTCAGTATCAAGCCATGATTCAGCTTAGCAATATTTACCGTACCTTCAAAGTAGGCGACCAGACCGTTAATGCCTTGAACGGCATCAATTTATCCATAGCCAAAGGCGAATATGTGTCGGTGATGGGCCCATCCGGCTCGGGCAAATCGACTTTACTGAATATTATTGCCTTACTGGATCAGCCAGATTCGGGAAGCTATATTTTGAACGGGCAAGATGTGACACGACAATCAGACGACGATTTAGCCAAGATTCGTCGAGATAATATCGGTTTTGTTTTCCAGTTTTTTCATTTAATTCCCCGCCTGACAGCCGCCGAGAATATCGAAATGCCGATGATACTGGCGGGTATTGATCGCAAGCATCGTCTAAAGAAAGTCCAGCAGGCATTAGCCGCCGTCAACTTAATTGATCGAGCAGAGCACAAACCGAATCAACTCTCCGGCGGACAACTGCAACGTATTGCCATTGCCCGTGCCATGATCATGCAACCCGGCATACTGTTGGCCGATGAACCGACCGGCAACCTCGATAGCAAAGCAGGACTGGAAATCATCGATTTATTGGAAAATCTCAATCAACAAGGCGTGACATTAATCATCATTACGCATGATCAGACTATCGGTGAACGGGCAACCCGCAAAGTTAGAATTGTCGACGGGGCCATTGCGATTTAACAAAAAAGGCACATGCTCAAAGCACAGTCGATTTACCGATTATTTGTGGTTTAAAACAAAGATGGATCAACAAAAAGTTTTGAAAATGATGAATAAGCCAGAACGCCAGCAGCAGGGTTAACAAGGCAATTTCCGGTAGCCAATTATCCTGTATTGAAATGGGTAATAGCATCTGAGCCGCACCAATTCCCACCAGCATAACCACTAAAGGTAACAGGTAAAGCACTAACGAACTCAAAAGCAAATGCGAGTCGTCTATTGCTACTCTCACCTTGTCACCCACCTGCAATACGCTATCGCAATCCATCGCAAATTCCCGCTTGGGCAACCACTTGGATAGCGTAGCCGTACCGCAACTGGTTTGTTGCATACAACCACCACAGGCTCCGCTTTGCAGACTTTTAATCCAGGTTTGGCCTTGCTCAACGCGGGTTACAATCGCCGCTTCTTCTATCATGGTATAAATACTGTGTAGTTTTGGGACTTAAAAAACTGATCAGCAATGGCTTATAGAACCACATGCATACCCCCGATTCAAGCATCATGAGCCCGGTTTAGTCGTGGATGATAAGAATGAATACCCAGTACCTGCAAATGTTTTTCCTTGAAGACTATCATCCCATTTTGCTCTTCGACTTTAATGGCTTGTAAGGCTTGACCTTCGCAAACCGGACTGATGCAAACGCCGGTTGTTGGCTCGAATAAAAAACCGTGCATCGAGCAACGCAACCAGCGCCGTTCAGGATCAAAAACCGCATCTTGTTGACAATTTAATGGTCTATGCATATGCATACAGTGATTGATATAAGCATACGCCTGACCGGAAAATCGGAATAACAGGACCTCGGTTTTGACTGGGGCCGCCGATTTACTTTTTAGCAGAACCTCGAGCGTGATGAAATCATTTTCCGCCAAAACATCGGCAGCCAGACTATGCATGAAACAACTATCAGGCCCAGCTGGATTCGATTTGTTTCAGCCAGTCGGCTAGTCGACCTTCAGTCAATTCCTTTTGATTATCTTCGTCCAGCACCAACCCGACAAATTGATCATCCAATACTGCTTTGGAACGATCAAATTCGTATCCCTCGGTGCTAGTAAAACCTATGAATTGAGCCCCACAATCGGCAAAAGCATCATAAAGCATGCCGATGGCATCGACGAAGTTAGCCGGATAACCTGCTTGATCGCCCAAGCCATATAAAGCGATGGTTTTGCCGGAAAAATCGGCACCGGATAAATTGGGCAAAAATTCTTCCCAGCTTTCTGTCGACGTACCAGCCGTTAAACCGGGCAGTTCACCATCTCCATAAGTTGGACTACCAAGGATCAACACGTCATATGCCAACAAGTCGTCAACACTGACGTTTTTGATATTGTCCGGCTTTCCAGCAACGTCACCCAATTGCTTGGCAATATTTTTAGCCACTTTGCGGGTGTTGCCGGTATCGGTTCCAAAAAAAATGCCTACTTTTGCCATGATGGTGTCTCCTTGAATGGATTAGAGTTGGATTTGCAGTAAACCGGCGCCAGCGGCAGGATGTTCTGGCTGCCATTGCTCGGTGGTATAGGTTTTTAAGGTCACTGCATGCAGTCGACCATTTGCCAGAGGATCAGCCAGTGTTGCCATGACCCCTTGGTGTTGTTTGATTAAGGCCTGACCGGCAAATAAATCGCTTATCACCGTGATAGTCAAATCACAGCCCTGTCCCTCAATATGAATTTCAGCCTGGGGATAGGCCGCAATGATCAGGGCCTCAACTTCAGAATGTGTAATGGTCACAGGAGCACCGTCATCGACAGTTTTGACCGCCGCCTGCAATATCGGTAGCAATGAACCATCGTTATGCATGGATTCGACAATATCCGCACCGCCAATCAACTCGCCTTTGACGAACAGCTGTGGAAAGGTTGGCCATTTTGACACCGAAGGTAAGCGGTCTCGAATAAAAGGCGCTTTCATGACATCGACATAGGCATAAGGAATTTTGGTTTCTTCCAATATGGCTATGGCTTTAGCTGAAAAACCGCATTCAGGTGCAGAAGGCACGCCTTTGATATAGATAATGATCGGATTATCGGCCAGCTGTTTAAGTATGATGTCTTTGGTGCTCATGACAAAAGTCCAAGTCTGTTAATAAGGTATGGGTACAAGACCAGTCGGTCTTATTCACCAGCGGATAAACGCTGCAAGGGTGCTGAATCTGAATGATCGTGCTCTACCACCTGAACCTCGCCTTCGCCCCTGATTACATCTGCATTGACAATGCAGCGCTGAATATTCCCTCTTGATGGCACATCAAACATGGTCTTGCGCAAAACATGCTCCATGATGCTGCGCAATCCGCGCGCGCCGGTGTTACGTTCAATGGCTTTCTCAGCGATTTCCACCAGCGCATCCTGAGTAAACTCCAGTTGTACATCATCAAATGCAAACAGTTGTTGGTATTGTTTGACCAGTGCATTTTTCGGTTCCGTCAAAACCTGAATCAAGGCATCCACATCCAATGGCTACAACGGCGCCAATACAGGGAAGCGGCCAATAAACTCCGGAATCAGTCCAAAGCGTTTCAGATCGTCGGGCTGGGTTGCATTCAGCATTTCTTCCAATGACGGTTTGAGATCGGGATTGCTGACTTCGGCATGAAAACCAATAGCTGTTTTAGGCGGTTGCAAACGTTTCTCAACATGTTTTTCCAGACCAGGAAAAGCGCCACCTGCAATGAATAAGATGTTACGGGTATCGATCATCAAGGTATCGCTATTACTGTCTTTACGACGTCCTTTGGCAGGAATTTTGACTTGCGATCCCTCAACCAATCTCAATAAGGCCTGTTGGACGCCTTCGCCGGAGACATCCCTAGTACCGAAGGCCTGTTCCGGACTGCGGGCAATTTTGTCGATTTCATCGATATAGACGATACCCCATTCCGCCTTACTGATTTGACCATCAGCAACATCCAGCAAGCGCACCAGAATATTTTCGACATCATCACCGACATATCCAGCCTGGGTCAGTGTGGTCGCATCCGCAACAGCAAACGGTACACCGACGATTTTCGCCAAAGTGCTGGCCAGCAAGGTTTTGCCGGTACCTGATGGGCCGATCAGCAAGATATTGGATTTGCCGATTTCAACTTCACAGTCTGTTGGCCCCAAGGTATCTGTCTTGGTACTCTCATGTTTCAAGCGTTTGTAATGGTTGTAAACCGCGACTGCCAAAATCTCCTTAGCCAAATGCTGACCAATGACGTATTGATCCAGCAGACCCTTGATCCCGGCAGGTTTGGGCAAGGTGGTCTGCATTTCATTCAAGGCTTTTTTCTTACCCCAACTGGAAACCACTTGACTGGCCAGCATCACGCAAGCTTCGCAGATAAAACCTTCGGTACCGGCAATCATGGGCACTTCGGCTGAGGCCGGAACACCACAAAACGAACAATGTTTGGATTCTTTAACCATGATCAGCCCCAGTAATATAAAGGTAATAATTTAACGCTTAGGCGGCCTGTTTATGCTGATGCGTAAAACAGTCTTTTGGACACACCTTGGAACAGGCTTCGCAACCGATGCAATCAGCAGGGTTTTTCAGGCTCATCACCATAGTGTTGTCATCATCCTCAAAATCGCCGTAATCATCATCAAAATCATCCGCAGCCAAAGCGTCATCTTTGTCGATCAAATCAAATACATCGCGCGGACATACTTTGAAACAGCGACCACAACCGATACAGGTCCGTTGATTTAAATCAGTCACATAATTGGGCGTCCAAACGCTGCCGCCAAAGGTAGTGCCGGTTACAAACTCACTCATATTACCTCCTTAGACGGTTGCGCTGCTGGCAGCCAGGAATTTTTGATTGGCTTCGTCCCAGGCTTTGCATGCATCATAGGTATTCTGTGCCACGGCCATCAATTCCCCATAAGCATCGGGCAAGCGATCTTCGATTAAATCATGCAGTTCCATGGCAGCTTCACCTGCCAATCTTTTGTTTTTTTTGACTTCTTTTTCCAGCTTTTTCAATTCTTCATCAGTCATGTCACACCTCAAGCTTCAGCGACTTCTCTAAATTGCGCGATCAAGGCTAAGGCTTTCTCGATAACCACTTCGGTTTTAGACGATAAATCTTCCAGACTGGGGAAACCGAATCTATGCACGTCTCGTAAGGTTTTATCCACTACGATCAGTTTGCCGACCAATATAAACGCACGACCAAAGCCTTCGTGGGTAATATTGATCACGGGCACCGCCATCAAGCCGGATTTTTTTTCGATCAACGAAGCAATACTGTTGTAATAGGCCTTGACCCGGGACAAGGTGGTTTCATCAGGGTCGCCAATAATCGGGATTTCCCTTTTCCGTTCCTTAGTCATCACCAAAGGATCGATGATTTTTTCTTCCGGCCAACCTTCATAGGTATCGTAGGTATCGATGGCACGCAATTGCTTGAGCATTTCGACCACGACATCGGAAGTCATATAGGGGTCGCCAGTTTCGACGGCTAGTGCGGGTTGTGACATGGTAATTCTCCTGTTGGTTTTGAATTCGGTTCTTGTTGCTAAAATGATTTAAATCTCAGGGCATCATTCATCCCAGCCCTCATCTGCCATCGCATCAAATCGTTTAGGATCGGGGCTTTTGTTTTGATGAATGGCTTTTGCCAACCAACTGGATGGACCCGACCTCATTTCATTTTGCAAGTCGCTGATCAAATCCTTGATGGTGCTGCCCTCATGTACCTTGATAGGCTGTATGCCTTGCGCGACGATCTGTTTGATGGCCGACGCACCAACAGCTTGACAATACACAGCTGCACAGCCGTCCAGTAACTGTATCTTCACTGACAGTTTGTCTTCATTACCATCTTGCGCCAGTTCACCGAATTGCGCGGCTTCCAGCAAATCAGCGTTTTCCGGATCAACGGCATAAACTGCAAACGATTTTGCAGAACCGAAATGCTGATCGACATGCACCATGTCGGTGGTGGCAAAAGCAACTTTAATGGCTGTTTCCATGGGCACTCTCTGTTCAGGGTGATGCAAAACCTGCATGCGACGTGCTAATGACATGACGACGAGCAGGCGTGACGTTCGGATTCGGGTTTTTGCGCATAAGGCGAGTGATAGACTTCAATTTCCTCGTGCGCGAAGTTAATCACCAGATTAGCCAGATCAAATAATGCTTGCCGACTTCCGCGGTAACCGATCCAGGTTTTTTGATAACCACCAATAATGTCATACAATGGAAATCCGGCTCTTAGCACTGGAATCCCCAATCGTTCGGCACTGGCTACGGCATGAGAATTACCAATCAGCAATTGAGCTTTGTGTTGTTTGGCCAGCAATTCCAAATCTTCCAGATCACCGATTTTGACGGTTTCAACCGGTATTCCTGACAAAACCGGCGCATTGGCGGCACTAATCGCAACCACTACGTCACCCCCCATGCCTTTGACTAAATGGACGAAGGCGTTGAGTTGATCAGGATCGGCAGCAATGGCCACCCGTAATTGACCCAGCATGAAATGGGTATCCAACATGGCGTCCTGCAATTGCGAGCGCTGCCTTTCTATCTTTTGCGGTACCGGCATTTGACTGATTTCAGCCAGAGCCATGATCAAGGCATCATTAGCCTGCAAACCATAAAGATGCTCGAAAAAATGACTGGGGACGCCGGTTTTATCCTGCAACAATTCCCCGGCTTTATGCAATGAAGCACCAATGACCAGAGTGGCTAGTGCTTCTCCCAGGGTAGCCAGTTCTGAAACAGGCGTTCCCCCAATCGTCACCGGAGAAAAATCGTCTTCGGTCAAACTACCGTCCAAAGAATCGGATAAATCCGGTACCAATACCGGACGCAAATTGAACTGTTCGATTAAATCTCGCAAAGCCTCCAGATCACCTGGGGTCAACATAGGGCTTACCAAGACATTGACTTGACGTTGCCGCAAGCCGGGTTTGGTTCCAGCAATTGCAGCATCGGGTACAAGGGCTTTAATAATTTCGTAAACTGTGGCGGCATAACCGGTTTCTACACAGCCGGTAAAATCAGGTGTATTCACCGCGACCACTGCAACATGATCATATTCAGGGTATTTATCACGAAACTCACGCAGGTTACGCTGCACATCACAGCCCTGAGTTTCCGCCAATCCAGTCGTCAACACGGCAATCAAGGCCGGATTTGATTTTTCGGCAATGGCTTTTAAACCTTCAATCACATTTTCATCCGCCCCCATGACTGAGCTGGCTTGATCCATCGCAGTAGTCTGCAACGGAATAGGCTCGCGAAAATGTCTTACAAAAAACACCTTGGCAAATGCTGTGCAGCCTTGTGAGCCATGCAACATCGGAATGGCTCTATCGAATCCCAGACAGGCCAGGGAACCGCCCATGGGCTGACTGGCCTTTAACGGATTGACCGATAGCGCTTTGTTGCGTTTGAGAATTTCAGCCATCGCGATTATCCCAAGGTTGGGTACGCATCGCGTACCGCGCTATCTGATACGAGTAACTCAGCCGACAAGGTAGACGATACGAGCCCTTCTTTGATTGAGGATTTCGCCACCTTCCAGGGCTCCGCTGCTCTTACAGCCTCCCAAACCGGACTTTCCAGCGTCAATGCCAATTGCCTTACGAGTTCCAGCATTCCTTGGTAACCTTCGTAACCAAATTCTCGTTCCTGATTGATATCCAGAAACGGAATCTTTGCCTTGAGTGCGGTGTACATGTTGCGACCACCCGCAATCAGAATATCTGCTTTGTAGTCTCGCACCACTTTCAATAGTGCTTTGGGGCTACCATCCTCGATCATCAATGTGTCCTCACCCATCAATTCGCGGATACGCGCCTTGTCTTCTTCAGTGGATTTTTTGGTACCGGTAGCAACCACCACCATACCCAAATCCTGTAGGGCCGAGATTACAGACCAACTTTTTACGCCACCGGTAAACAGTAGAACACGCTTGCCTTTAAGGCGTGCTTTCCACGGCGCCAACGCCTCGCGAATCCGGTTTTCCTCACGAGCAATGATGATCTCCGTTCGTTCGATTAAATCAGGATCGTTGATAACCCTGGCAAAATCCCGCAAGGCTAAACTGGTATCGGTGATGCCATAAAAACTGCCTTCAAACCACGGTGTGCCATATTCCTTATTCAGGCGCCGAGCGACATTGACCATAGCTTTGGAACAAACCATCATATTGACTTCAGCTTTATGCATGGTTTGCACTTCCCTGAAACGTGCATCACCGGACAAAGTGCAAAGTACGCGTAATCCCATTTCATCGAGTAATGGCAATACATGCCAGAATTCACCGGCAATGTTGTATTCGCCAACCAGATTGACATCGTGAATTTTGATGCCAGGTCGTTCGATATTGGCAGGTAGCGGATCGGGATCACGAGTACCAATCACATGATTGACCATCGCATCCCCAGCGATGCGGTTGCCTAGATTTTTAGTACCATAAAATCCAGCACAATCAATTGGTACCACAGGAACACCCCAACGCTCAGCAGCTGATTTGCAAATCGCATTGATGTCGTCACCAACCAAAGCCGGCACACAGGTGTTATAGATGAATACGGCAGGTGGGTTGTAAGTCTCAACAGCCTGTTTGATGGCGTGGAACAAGCGCTTTTCACTTCGCCCCATCACGACATCCTGTTCAGTCAGATCGGTAGTCATACCGATTCGATACAGTTCTGAACCTGACGAACGTGTTCCTCGGTTATCCCAAGAGCTACCCGCACAAGCGATCGGCCCATGCACGATGTGCGCAACATCGGCAATCGGTAAC
>SXGU01452657.1_pt1 | contig 15132 bp, 18 predicted proteins | sample 3174531 | NCBI WGS metagenome assembly SXGU01 (sample SAMN11356863, study PRJNA531348) | freshwater metagenome | isolation source: freshwater sample F1-140 | place: China: Fuxian Lake, Yuxi | collected 2017-12-25
AGCTTCTCGCCTTCTTCGGTATCAATCCTCGAAGAGGTCTTGATTGGATGATAGACGCCTGTCTTCTGCTCGAACTCGGCTGGCCGAAGCCGGTGTAAACCTGCTTCTGTAATTTGTCTTTCTTCCCTCCAGCTTCACCCCTTTGGGGTGAGGCGCAGCGAAGGCGAGCGTAGCGAGTCGAGCGCAGCCGAACCCCAAAGGGGTGAAGCTGCTCGGCACGCGCAAAACTGGTCGAGGGCGGGCCACGTTGGTTCCCTGTTGGGGTGTCCACAAACACATCCCACACCAAACCAAACATGACCCACCACACCGATCCTGAACTCTTGAACAACGTCCTTCAACTTCTGACTGAACAAGGCCACGACGGCTTCGCCGAAGGCCTCCGCCTCCTCGTCAACGAAGCCATGCGCGTCGAACGCCATGAAGTCCTCCAAGCCCAACCCTACGAGCGCACCGCCAGCCCCTCGCTGCCCGTGGTGGGACTTCGTCTGGAGCGTGCGCACGACCCTCAAGATCGGCACCGACGGACGGGTGCCCATCGGGACGCAACGCCTGCGCATTGAAAAACCACCCGGCACCAGGGTCGTGCTTTGCCTCCACCCCGACGGCCACCACTCCGTGTTGGCCACACCACCCGATGCCCAACAAAAACCCGCACTCCTCTTCACCGATCGCCCCCGTTGAAACTGTCCTGCTTTGCTAACTACAAAAATGTCCTGCTTTGAAAACTACGCGACAGTCGGCACGCTGGATTTGGACCTGGGTCTGGCGTTCGCGCTGGTGGGCGAGCAACGGTATCAGGAACTGGCCGAGCGGCTGCGGAACGCCGGCCTCCGTCCGGACGCCAATGACGAGGGCAAACCCACGCGCCAGCGCTGGCGGATCAGCGACCCGGCGGTGACGGTGGACTTGTTGATCGAGCCGGAGTCGAGCACCGAGGCGCAGGCCGGCCGGTTGTTCCCGCTCACGAAGGATTGGGCGGCGATCATTGCGCCGGGGCTGCATCTGGCGTTCCGAAATCACCGCCGCGTCACGTTGAGCGGCCCGACCATTTTGGGCGAACGCGCCACGCGCGAGCTCCGGGTGTGTGGCGCGGGCGCGTTTGTGATCCTCAAGGCCCTCGCCTTCCACTTGCGCGGAGAGAACAAGGACGCCTACGACCTGTTTTACCTTCTGCGCAATTACGGACTGAGCGTGGTGGAAGTGGCGGACGAGGTCCGGTCGCTGCTCCCGGACGCGAGCGCCCGACGGGGGCCGGAATACCTGCGGGCCGATTTCCTGGAACCGGATTCGATCGGGCCGCGGCGGATTGCTGAATTCCTTCATGGCCGGCCCGAGGCGACGATTCAGGCGGACGCCGTTGGCTTCGTCCGCGAGTTGCTCCGCGCGTGCGAAGCCTGAAGGGCGCAGTTTGGCTATAAAAAGTCGCGGCTGCAATCAGCCACGGCGGTGCAGGTCACAAAACTCCCGGCAGCGGTCGCGGATTTTGACCATGTCGGTCAGCGCCGACTGGCCGGCTTGCGGTCCCAGGTTACGTGCCAAGGCGTGATGGTCGTGCTCACAGACATTGGCCATCAGCTCCCACCAGTGAGCGACTCGATCCATGTCTGCCTCGACTTTGACGACGAGAACCGTGAGCCGATAGCGGCTCGGACAGGTGGCTGAGCGCCGTTTGCGCGATGAATTCAGCGGTGTCAGCCGCCGCCTGATCCGGTTCTCAACTTGCGACGCGCACCCCACTCACCCTGAGCAAACGCCACCAGCGTGGACAGGCCGGAGCGCTCCAACGCGATTGCCGGCACCATGCTGTCCAAGCCCGCCCCAAGTTCCGCCAGCGCACGCCGGACCACCGCGTCGCTCGCGAAGCTCCGGAACAGCTTGATGTCCTTGATGACGGCGCGTTGGGTCAGTTCCTTTGCCTGACACTGCTGCACCAAGTGCCTGAAGTAGGCCGGCACGATGAGCTGAAGCATCTCGACATGCCGCCGGTTCTGGCGGCTACGTTGTCCAAGTTCCATCAGGTTGTGACACTTCGCCTTGAACAAGTAGAGCGGATCCATGACCCGCACGCCGTCGAACAACAGGGCGCGCCGCCCGACCTTGGCCAGTTCGTTCAACGTGAGGCCGTGAACATGGCCGAAGAGATCCAGCTTGTGGGGCTGGGAATGAAAGCGGAAGACGCCCAACTGCACTGCCGCCCGGTGCAGCTCCCCGCTGAGGACGTTCTCAATGCGGTCCAGCGTTTCCTTGCCAACCCAGATGTCGCAGTCCTTGGAGGTGTAGGGCTGGAACCTGCGCAAAGCCGGCTCGTCCTCGAGGAAAAACTCCGCCAGCGCGTTGACCGCCTGCCCGCCCTCGATGAAATACGGCAGGTTCGCCCGCCCGAGCATCTGCAAGTAAGGGGCTTAGTCGTCGGGTGTCGTGGGCAGGTTCATCGGCCAGCGGCCTGAGCCAGATTGGCGATGCGCTTGCACCGGCGGAAGTGCTCCTTGAGGGCCGAGTTCTCGGCTTGGAGTTGGGCCGGGCTTACGCCCGCCGCCAAGCGAGCTTGACCCTCGGCCCGCGCTCGAGACTTCTCCGCTGCGCGGCGACGGAGGAGGTTTTGACGACCTTCATGCGCTGACTTTACGCTGCCTGCCCTCTGCGTCAACCGGCGTGGGCTGCGCTTGGCCTCTGCTCCTCCTGTTTCACTGCCGTCGAGAATTTCACTTCGGGTTCGTGGAGTTCATGCTGAATGGCTTCGTGTGGGGGCGCTGAGGTTTTTCAGCCGGTTTGGTGCGGTCGGAGTTTCATCGCCAGGCGCCGCTGTGCCCGCCGTTGCACGGCGAAGAAATGGCGTAAGCGCCGCAGGCTGGAGGCCACCGGCCGGTTGCGCCGCGTGTTCCACTCGATGACAAATCCCTCGCTCGTGGCCGGTGCCTCCGCCGTCCGGCGGCCGTCACACGCGATGCGCCGTGCGCCGAAGCTGGCGGTGGCATCATGGCTCGCCAAGAACGGAAGGTCCGTCGGCAGGTGGTTGGCGTGGCCGTAGTCTGAGCCCGGGTCGATGAGTTCGACGGTGGGACCGGTGGGCGGCGGGCCTTCAAACTATAGGTGGAATCCGAGGGCCTCAAACCGGCTCAGGTCTTGACGACGACAGGTGAGTTGCATGTAACAGCGTTCGCTCATGGTGAGTGGGGCTTGGTTGTCCGCCATGCACGACGTTCAGGGGCTGCTCACCAAGCCTGAAGGCGAGAAGCTGAGGTTCAAGCGGGACCTGTCGTCTCCTGCTACGACGTGGACGACCGGGCACCTTCGCCGCCACGTGCCCAAGTGCCCTCCTTCCCGCGCCTGACCCGGTCCGGTGCAACCACAACCGCAAGTTCGTGCCTCGCGTGGAACCGGCCATGCACCGGCAGCTCACCTGAAACCCCTCACCGGAGGCGGAAGCCTGAAAAACTATTGGGTGAAGGCGCTCGCCAAGGGGCGATCCCGCCCATGGTTGACACTCCCGGACTTGTGAGACATCATTGTAGCACGATGAAAACGGCCACCGTCAGAGATTTACGGAACCAGTTCCCCCGCGTCGCCGCGTGGATTGAGAACGGCGAGGAAGTTGACATCACCAAGTCCGGCAAGCTCTTCGCCCGCCTCGTGCCGGTCATGTCCGCCAGGACGACCAAGCTCGTGAAGCCCGACATCATGGCGCAGTTGAAGGCCACTTGGGGCGACCGCGTGTTCTCCGCCAAGGAAGTAGCCGAGATGCGCGCTGCCGAATTGGAAGGCGAGGAGGGATGATTGCCCTCCCCGACACCTCGTTTCTGTGCGCGATGTATGTGCGGCAGGACAACTCCCCGGCGGCAGCGGCGCACTTCAAGGCCATGCCGGAGCCGTTGCACGTCTCCGGCCTCCTGCTTTACGAGTTCCGCCAGAGCGTCCGGTTTCAAGTCTGGCTTCACTCACGGGACAAGACCAAAGGCTACCCGCAAACCATCGCGGACGCCGCGCTCGCCAAGCTGCAAGCCAACCTCGACACCGGTGCGCTAACGATAGTGGCGGCGGAATGGGCGGACGTGCATAGCCGCGCCGAGGACCTCTCCAAGCGGCACACGGCGGCGGGCGGGCACCGCAGCCTCGACGTGCTCCACGTCGCCACGGCCTTGCATCTCAAGGCGCGTGAATTCCTCACCTTCGACACCAACCAACGCAAGCTCGCCGCTGCCGAAGGCTTGAAAGTGAAACCCTGACAAATCACTCAACCCTCCGCGTGTGATGGGGAGTGCGCGTGGTTGAGTTCGCCGACATGATCGGGCTACGAGATTGGTATGAGTGGCGACCCGACCCCATTCTTGCAGCCATGTGTAAAAGTCACTCCACTTGTGAACAAGTGGCACGACTTTCACACCGTGCGCCGGGCAAGGTGACGGTCACTGGCGTCAGGTGATCAGCCGCACGTCAAACGCAAAGGGTTCCGGCCTGCCGATGGAGATGGTTCTGAAATCTGCGTGCGCCGGGTTTAGCAGGTAGTTGGGTTCGCCCGGTATGATGACGCTCGGCAACATGAGCACTGCCGACCGTGCCTGGAGCACCCAGACATCGCCGACGGCCTGACTGGACGGTGGTGGTTCACTCTGCCACTCCGCAGGCAGGGTCTTGGGAGGAACAACCTCCAAGAGCGCGGCGTCAAACTTGACGCGAAAGGCGACATACTTGAACCGCACCGGCGGGTTCAGGTGAACCAGAATTTCGAGCGCCGCCAGGGACCTGGTGCTGCTGGTGTAAACAACCGGCACGCCCCGCGAATTCCAGCGTCCGCCGTAGTCGGCTGCGCCCTTGCCGGAGAACGCCGTGGCGGCGTGCTTCGCCATTACGATGCGCCAGGCTTCGGGCATCAGGAATACACTCCGTATTCGATGCGCCCGAGCAGGTCCTCGACTTCGCGTGCGCCAACCTCCGTCCCGGCATAGTTCAGTGGCACCGCGCCGCCCAAGCCGAACTGAGGCGCGGTCAGCCAGCGGCGAGCGTTCTCCTCAGACTCCAACACCGTCACCGCCCTGCCCATCAGCCGGGCAAAGCGCACGACCCGGTCGGATTCGGCAGGCCCCAGCCGACCGTGAGCCTTCCGGCGGTGGAGCGTGGCCTTCGAGATGCCAAGCATGGGAAGGAGTCGCTCGGTCGGCACGTCCAGGCTCGTCTGCAAGTCGTGCAGCTCCTGGACTGGCAGTCCGCCCCGCAGCACGGCGATCAGCTTGGCTGTGGTGAAATCCGAAGCCAAGAGCTTGCCGGTGGGGCCATGCACACAAAAGCTGACGACCCCGCCACCGGGTTGCCCGCCTCCCGCCGGTCTGCGCTTGCGCCGGACACCCGTCGGGCCAGAGGCTTTTCTCAACGGTTGCTTGGTCAGCGTGGTGCTCATTTGAGACTAAGTTTAGTGTCACTTGGAACTCCAGTCAACCAATCTTCGGCTGGGCTTGCGATAATCCATCTCAACAAACCTCAAGGCGCTCACCATGCCAGACGATCTCTGTTCACCGCTGGTGGGAGGGCTTCAAGACAGCGACTCCAGATAGGGCCGCATCACGTTGCCACGCGGCAGATTTTGGCGAAGACGTGCTCGCACTCGGGCAGCGTTCATTCGCACGACGGTGGCCTCACGGCCAAAGTCTACAATCATGGACCCCGCGCTGTGTCACCTCCTGGCAGCCGTCCAGCGCTCTCTGAGTGCGGTGCTCGGCGCAATGTTTACAATCCGGAAGCTCCTCCGCCTGACTTCGCTGGCAGTGGTGGGCAAGTGGTGGTCATCGTCTACAAACCAAGACCTTGTAAATCGCCATTCACTGATGCGCGTTCACCTCCCGCTGCACTCGTCCTCATGCCTGTCTCTCCGGCCTTAAAGTGAGAATTGCCCTGTAAAATCGGGCATCTCCTTCACAGCCACTTCGTGCAGCGCGCTCCTGCTGCTGGGCCAATCTGACCTGACCACACCTCGACCACCAAGGCTCGTAGTGGATTTCGACTTCACCCCTTGGGCTTCAAGTGTGCCTTCCGCGTTCTTTGCACCAGACGGCGTGTATGTAGCCCGCCGGTTTGTTGTGTGAACAGACTCAAGAAAAGTAATCCTGCCCGCGTCTTCTTGTGCCTGCCTCGGCAGGAATGGGCTTCCGATTCACACCACACGGGGGCGCGGGCTTCTTTGTGCCGACAGTGGTTCCGCACCGCTGACGGCTCCCACTGAATGAAGCAGCAAGAACCTCGGAAGCAGGCACTCGCTGACGCCCTCCAAAGAATGATAGCCGCCTTGTCGCAATCCAGGCGGCCAACACCACCCACGGGCACGCCTGCCCGCCCGCGGCTGCTGCGACGTGAACACCGCGCTCCACCATTATCTCACGCCCAATACCGGTAGTTCACCGCGGGGAAGAGGTTGTCCAGCCACTCAACACGCGTGAGCCACGGCTCGTCTATGCGCGTGAGGGTGAGCATCTCGTGCAGGGCGATGAAGCGCAGGAGGTGGTCTTTCACCCGCTTGCGCGCGTAGTCCGGGCTGGTGCCGGTGCGCAGGATGAAGGGCCAGTCGCTGGATTGCGCGAGGAGGAGTTCGCGGGCGGCTTGGTTCAGCGCGCGGAGGGTGAGGCCGGCGGCTTCCGGGTGCGCGCGGGCGAGGGCGGTCATGCGTTCTTGCGCGACGGTCAGATGCGGGAGAATCCAGTCGTTGGTTTCGTTGAGCCAGAGTTTCCAATAGCCTTCCTCGCCCCAGCTCGAGGGGCTGGGCCGCACGATTTGCAGGGTGGCGTTTTCCTTCAGGTAGTCGCTGGGCGTGACGAGGGTAAAATCCTGCTGGTCGTAGTAGGCCTTGCGCACGAAGAGGTCGAGGAAGTCGGGGCCTTCATACCACCAGTGGCCGAACAGTTCGGCGTCGTAGGGCGCGACGATGAGGGGCGGGCGGTCCATGATTTCGCCGAGCTTGCGCGACTGCTCGCGACGGGCGGCGAGGAAGTGGGCGGCGTGCGCTTCCACGGCTGCGAGCGCGAGGGCGCGGTCATAGACTTCCTTGTCCGGCGTGGGACCGGTGATGCGACAATACTTGAGGCCGGTGAAGCCCCGCAGGTCCGGGCTGGGCAGGTAGGGGCGGACGTAGTCGAGGTCGAGGTCGAAACCCAGGTCGCGGTAGAAGTCGCGATAGCGCGGGTCGCCGGGATAGCCCTCGTTGCGGCTCCAGACTTGGCGTGCGGATTCGAGGTCGCGCGCGAAAGCGGCGATGCCATTGGGCGTGAGCACGGGGGCGAAGACGCCGTAGCGCGGACGCGGTCGGGCGTGCAGCAGCCCGTGCGTGTCCATGATGAACCAGCGGATGTTCGCCTCCTGCAACACGGCCTCAACGCCCTCGAAGTAGGCGCATTCCGGCAGCCAGATGCCGCGCGGGTCGCAGCCGAAGCAGCTCCGGTAGTGGTCGCGCGCGGTCAGGATTTGCGCGCGGACGGAGGGCGGGTGGTTCAGCAACGGCAGCAGCGCGTGCGTGGCCGCGGTGGTGATGATTTCGAGCCGGCCGACCTCCTGAAACTTACGGAACGCACCGACGAGGTTGCGCCCGTAGGCGAAGTAGGTCGCGCGCAGGCTGGTGAGCCGGTGATGATACATCCACGCGAGTTCGCGGAACTCGCGGTCCCAGTGCGTGCGGTGGATTTCCTTGTCGGCCAGTTCCAGCAGGCCTTCGAGATGGCGCACGTAACGGTCTTGCAGGAGCGGGTCCAGCAGCATCGCGCAGAGCGTGGGTGAGAGCGAGAGCGTGAGGCGCGTCTCCATGCCCAGCGCCAGCCAGCCTTCCATCACCTGGACCAGCGGGAGGTAGGTCTCGGTGACGGCCTCGAACAGCCAGGCCTCCTCGAGAAAACGGTCGTGCTCCGGGTGGCGCACGAAGGGCAGGTGCGCGTGCAGCACGAGGGCGAGGTGGCTTTGCATCAGGAGGGAGGGAGAAATGGGTATTTGGGCTGGTTCGCTCTCAGCCATTCCTTGGCCTGCCGGTAACAGGCATGGCGGAAATCCCGCGCTGCGGGGGCGGGACACTCTCGCGCGTGGAGTTCGTCCAACAGGGCGTCGAGTTCACGGCGGGCTTGCTGGGCGGCGAGGGCGTCACAGAGGAAGGATTCGTAACCAAGGCTCTAAAGTTCGGCGAGCCTTTGCTTTTGCTCCGGCGAGAGCATCAGGCGTGGAACGCGTGCCGAGCACGGCAGTCGGAGAGCAGGTCGAGCACCTTGTCATAGGAAACGGTCGTGGCCGGCTGGGCCTTGGCCAGTTCCCGCAAGCGGGCCAGGGCATGCTCCCAAATTTCGGTCATCGTCTGCCAGATGGCGGCCACCTGCGCCACATCGTCGGTCTGCCGCGCGGAGACGACTGCGACGCTGTGGAGTTGCTCGAGGCGGCCCTCCAGCCGGGCGACTTCATGGCTGAGTTCCCCGTCGGCGCGCGCGTGTTCGACCGCCGCCGAGAACGACGCCAAGGCCGCCTGCTCATAGCTGAATAGCTCTTGGGTGGTAATCATGACCACATTGTCCGGCGTGCAGCGCGGGCTTGTCAAGCCACGGGGCGGCGCGGTCGTGGTCGCGCGTGAAAACCATTTGCCAGCCGCGCCGGGCCGCGCCTAGCCTTGAATCTATGTTTTCGCATGTCGTGATTTTTTGGACCGACCCCGCCAACCCGAAGGCCGCCGATGACCTCATCGCCGGCGGACAAAAGTATCTCGCGCCCATCCCCGGGGTGCTGCACTTCCACATCGGCAAGATGATCGGCAGCCATCGCCCGGTGGTGGACCAGACCTACCAGGTCGCGCTGAACCTCGTCTTCCCCAGCAAGCAGGCGCACGACGATTACCAGGTCCATCCCGAGCACTTGAAGTTCGTGGACAACTGCAAGGCGCTTTGGAAGAAGGTCACGGTTTACGACTTCGCCTGAGCTTGCAGGAGGGGGACACTCTTGTCCCCAAGCCACGGACGCCGCACGGGGAACAGAAGTGTTCCCCTCACACCGCCTCCAGCCAGCGCGCCAGCCACGCAGCGAGCGCTTCTGAGTCCGCGCAGGCCCGCACGCTCCCAAGCTCGCACACGGCGAACCCGCTCCCGTAGGCCGCGCCGTTCAGCACGCACGCGTCGGTCCGGCACTCGGCCAACTGCGCCCAGGCCTTGTCGAAGGCTTCCCCGCGCGTCCCGGCCAGTTCGTATTTCCAGCCGACTATGCGAGCCAGTGGAAACCACTCGCGCAGCCGGGGGAGAACCTTCGCAGCCGGCGCGAGCACGAGATTCAGCCGGCCTTCGCGCGAGAAAAACTTCGGCGACTTCATTTCCTCCCCGCGTTCGTCCAGCACGCGCTCGACGCGGAAGTCGCAAAGCGCCGCCGCGTGAAAGACGGCATTCCAACCACCTTCACCTGCGAGCGCGGCGAGCTTCGCGGCGAGGTCGTCGTTGGTGGAGAAGGGGAGGACTCGTCGCGCCTGGAGCGGGTCGACGCACATCGCCTGCTCGCCCTTGAGGCACGTCACATCCCAGCCGCGCGCGGCGAAGGCGTTGCTCAGGGCGATGCCCAGCCGGCCCGTTGAGAAGTTCGTGACGCGCCGCGCCTGGTCAATGGGCTCGTAGCTCGGCCCGCACGTTACCAAAACCTTCATTGCCGGAAAAACTAGCCGAACGGGACACGCTAGTCGAAGCGCGAATTGAAGTGGAGAACGCAATAACTGTTGGAACGATGCGTCGGACGTTGCCAGAGTATCCACTGAACTCGACGCAGCCATGAAGCTGCTCAAACACGTCCGCCTATCCCGTCGCACGGTCCTGCGCGGCCTCGGGGCCACCATCGCCCTGCCGCATCGGCGTGTTTTACTTCGGCACGGGGATGAACGGCTACGACCTGTTCCCCAAGGACACCGGGCCGGACTTCACCTTCACGCCCATCCTCAAGCCGCTGGAGCCGTGTCGCGGCGACTTCACGGTGTTGTCTGTTAACTTTCTACAATACGGCGGCGGGCACGGTGGTGACTACACGTTTCTCACCGGCCAAGTTGGCCGGAAGCAGGACGGCTCCATCGTCAACGGCATCTCCGCCGACCAGGTGGTGGCGGCGCGCGTCGGGCAGGCGACGCGTTTTCTCTCGCTGCAGCTTTCCGTCGCGCGCGGCACGGGCTACGGGGGCAACCTGTCCACGCTTTCGTGGAACCAGAACGCCGTTCCGCTCGCCGCCGAGAACGACCCGCACCTCATCTTCAGCCGGATGAGGAACTGACCGCCGCCGCGCGGGCGGGCCGGTTGCGCGATGTGACGGCGCTGACCGCGCAAGTCAGCCGGATGCTGGCGCACCCGAAGGCGGAGGCGTTCGTCAGCGGCTTCGGCGGGCAGTGGCTCAAGGTGCATGAGTTCGACAGCTTCCAGCCCGACCAGCAAATTTACCCGGCCTACTACGACAGCGACTTCGCCGGCCTCGGCGAGCTGATGAACCGCGAGCCGCTGGAGTTCTTCCGCGAAGTGCTCCCCCGCAACGAGAGTGTGCACGCCTTTCTCAGCGCGGACTGGGCGATGCTGAACGAGAAGCTTGCCGCGTTCTACGGCATCGCGGGCGTGAAGGGCGCGGACTTCCAGCGCGTGAAGCTGCCGTCGCGCGGGGACTGGCTGGCGCAGTTGCGCCGCGAGGCCGGGCCGCAGCCGGTGCTCGGCCCGTGGCACCAAAGCGGACCGCTCGAGGGCGAGGAATTCGACGCCGCCGTCGCCGCCGACTTCCCGCCCGAGCGCGGTGTGGACCTCGCGGCGAAGTATCCGGGCCGTAATAACACGCCGCTCGGCTGGTCCAAGCACGAGGACCGGGCCAGATGGCCAGCCGCACTTTCCGTTCAACCAGCCGCGGTCCGCGTTCTATCTGTATCGCGTCATCAACTCGCCGGTCGCGCGCGAGCTGACGCTTTCCTTCGGTGTCAACGACAGCCTCAAGGTCTGGCTCAACGGCGCGCCGGTGCTCACCGCGGCGTCGCGCCCGCGCGTGACGCCGGACGATTTGGCGACGCGCGTCTCCTTGCTCGCTGGCGAGAACCACCTGCTGCTCAAGGTCGTAAACAACGTCGGCTCCGGCGGCTACTGGTTCCGCGCTGGCTTCATCCCAGCAAACGTGCTGGCCGCGCTCGCCACCCCGGAGTCCGCGTGGACGCCGGAGCAGCAGCGCGCCGTGGACGCGTTCCATCTCTACACCGTGCCGGGCGCGCGTCGCGGTGGCCTCGTGGCGATGGCCGGCTTTCACAAGTGGGGCAGCGACGAGAACCGCACCAAACCCGTGCATCCCCGCAAATACTTTCTCGAAGTGCTCTTCAACGACCCGCCCGCGCCGCCGCCGCCCAACGCCGGCGAGGTGCAGGCCAACGCGCGCGGACAGAACCGCAGCGTGCGCGAGCGGTTGGCGGGGCATCGCGAACGCGAGAGCTGCCGCAACTGCCACGCGGGCCTCGACCCCTACGGTCTCGCGCTGGAGAACTTCAACGCCATCGGCCAGTGGCGGACGCGGCAGGACGGCGAGAAGCCCGTTTAGCAGTGGAGCAACCCGCCGCCCATCGAGCCGGACGGCGCGCTGCCCAACGGCCGGCAGTTCGCGAACTACCTGGAATACAAGGCCGCGCTCGCGTCGCAGTCCGACCGCTTCCTGAAGGGACTGGCGGAAAAACTGTTTGTCTATGCGCTGGGCCGCACCGTCGAGCCGACGGACGCCGCGACGATTGACCAGCTTGTGGAGACGACCAAGTCCGGCGGTCACTCTCTCCGCACCCTTATCACTGTCATCCTGGGGACGGGGGCGTTTCAGACGAGGTAGCCGTCAGGTCCGCTCCCACTCTCTGATGGGGACGGGCACGATGTGAAACAGCGGGTGCGGCTCCGGGGTCACGACGATTCGATGCTGGCGCGCCAGCTCCGGTGCCCGTGCCCGGAGCTTGGCCTGGAGGTGTTCCCACTCGTGGCGCAACTGGCCGCGTGTCTCCGCAATTTGCCCCGTGAACGCTCGGCGCGCGATTTTGGTCGTGTCGAAGTTGTATCCACGCTGCTGCGCCTCAGCCGCCAGCCCACGAAGAAAGCTCGCGATGGCCGCGCGCGGATCTGCCTGCGCCTGGAAGCGGGCCAGCTGCGGATGGTGGCGGTAGCCCTTGGTGCCACCGGCCAAAACTTTCTGCGCGAGCAACGCCTAGCGCCATGCCGCGACCAGGCCCTTCGCATCAAGGTATCGGGGATGGATCGTCCAGAGGCGAATCGTGAGCCGGGTCGGAAGCGGCGCGAGCAAAGGCTACCTCACCGGCGCTGACAGTTGTCTCGTGCGCGAGGCGAGGACTGCCCTGTGCGCCGTCTCATGGAGGAAGCGCGCGTAGGTCTTGTCGAGGCCCGGGGTGACGAAGGAATTTTCCACCACGCTCTCGCCAAACAGGACTTCAGACGAAACGCACGCGCCGAGATACTCCCCGGCAGGACCCGCGTGGTGGCCGTCCATGCCGAGCTTGTTGCTGCCGTCCTTCTGCTTCGTCATCCGCCAGCCGACGTGGAGGGAATGCGTTTGGTTTGGAATCGCGGTCTGGTCTTTGGGGTCGCGCTTCGGGTCTGGCTTGTAAGTCAGCTTCGGGTCCGTGTCGGCGAGATAAAACGCTTCGCCGACGGGGATGCGCCGCACGCCCAGTTCCGCCGCGATGGTCGAGTAGGCGCTGGTGAGCATCCGATACATCTCGGCCTGCGTCGTTGGCTCGCCGGCCTTGGGCGCGGCGACGGAGAAGCGCGGGGCGTCCACGCGATACGCCCAGGTCTGGTGCATCAACACCTCGGCCTTGGGCGCGTGCTGCCTGAAGTAGTCGTGAAGCTGCTTCGCGAAACGCCGGTAGGTTGTCACGTCATGGCTCTTGATGCTCGCCTGCTGGATGGTCACGAAATCCCACGGCGGCGCGGTGAGTTCCTGCTTGAGGCTGCGCTTGCTCGTGTAGAGGCCGCCGGGGTCCTGCGGGTCCTTCTCGTGCACGCGGCCCGGGTCCAATGCAGCTCCAGCGACGCGCCGCCGACCACGATGGGTTGGTGAATGATGGTGTGGCCGGCTGCCTTGGCCAGGCTGTCGAGATGGCGCGTGGCGTTCTGGGAAAAGCCGTTGCCCACCGTGAGCAGGCGGACGGTCTTGGCTGGCGCGTCCGCTGCGAGGACGGGGTGCATAGCGGTCAGCAGGCTGAGAACCAGCGCGGCGCGGCGGCTGATAAGGAGGCGTTCAGGTGAGCGGCTCATGCGGCGCGAAGCAAACCACATGGGCGGGATGATTTCACGGCTTCTCCGTCACAAGTCCATTGGTTGAATCTTGCCCCGACGGAGCGCGCGCGACGTGTCCGTCAACAGCAGTCGCGCGGGTATGTGTTGGTGGCGGCGCGCAGGGGTGTTAGAAGTCGCGCATGGCTTTGACACTTTCGCCGGAAGAAACCCGCATCCTGGGCTGCCTCATCGAGAAGGAGCGCACCACGCCCGACCAGTATCCGCTCTCACTTCATGGCGTGACCACGGCCTGCAACCAGTCCACGAACCGCGACCCGGTGGTCAGCTACACGGAGCCGATGGTGGCACTGGGTCTGGATGACCTGCGCGGGAAGAGGCTCGTCACGCAGTCGTGGGGTGCCGGTTCGCGCGTGCAGAAATACCGGCACAACCTGCTCGATGTCTTCGAGCTGAACCCACGCGAGGTGGCGCTGCTGTGCGTCCTGCTGCTGCGCGGACCGCAGACCTTGGGCGAGCTGCGCATCCGCACGGAGCGGATGCACGCCTTCGCGTCCATCGCGGAGGTCGAGGAGACATTGCAGGGCCTCGCCCTGTTGTCGGAGCCTCTCGTGCGCCTGCTGCCGCACCGGCCCGGCCAGAAGGAGCAGCGTTACGTGCAACTGCTCTCGGGCGAGCCGGCGCTGGAGCAACTGTTGTCCCCCGAATCCCGTCCGGCGGCAGCGTCCACGCCCACGCGCGTGGAAACACTCGAGGCCGAGGTCGCCGCGCTCAAGGCGGAGATGGCCGCGCTGAAAGAGGAGTTCGCCCGCTTCCGACAGTAGCTCGAGTGATGGGCTGATCCCGCCCGAGTGTTGGCAGAGGAATGGGGCGAAGAATCCATTCCCAAGGGATTCATTCCCCTGTCCCCATTCCCATGCCATCGCATCGTGGATACCTCCTGTTGCCTCGCCAAAGCGCGCATCTCCCCCGTTGACACCTTGCGGCTCCTTGTTAGTGTCGCGCCTCATTTTTCGCGGACTCTCCCGAGAAACAAAACTGCACTCGACACATCCTGTTTATGGCTAAAGCACTGAAATACGTTTACACGTGGGGCAATAAGAAGGCGGACGGCGACGGCTCCATGAAGGCCCTCCTCGGCGGCAAGGGCGCGAACCTCGCGGAGATGACGCGCATCGGCCTGCCCGTGCCTCCCGGCTTCACGATCTCCACCGAGGTCTGCACGTATTTCTACGCGAACAAACGCTCCTACCCGAAGGAACTCCAGGCCCAGATGGAAGCGGGCGTCGCCAACATGGAAAAGATCATGGGCACCAAGTTCGGCGCGACCGCCGGCATGCCGTTGCTCGTCGCTGTGCGCTCCGGTGCGCGCGATTCCATGCCGGGCATGATGGACACCATCTTGAACCTCGGCCTTAACGACCAGTCCGTGCTCGCGCTCGTCAAGGCAACCGGCAACGAGCGTTTCGCCTGGGATTGCTACCGCCGCTGCATCCAGATGTATGGCGACGTGGTAATGGGCGTGCAGAAGCGCGAGGGCGAAGACCACGACCCCTTCGAGCACACCATCCACACCTTCAAGCACGAGACCTATCATCGGGACATCATTGATTCCGACCTCACCGCCGCCGACCAGCAGGAGCTGGTGAAGCGCTTCAAGGCGCTCGTGAAGAGTCGCACGAACAAGGCGTTCCCGAACAATCCTTGGGACCAACTTCGCGGTGCCGCTGGCGCCGTGTTCGGCTCTTGGATGAATGACCGCGCCAAGGTCTATCGCCGCCTGAATGACATCCCCGGCGACTGGGGCACTGCGGTCAATGTTCAGGCGATGGTTTTCGGCAACATGGGCGATACCAGCGCCACCGGGGTCGCCTTCACCCGCGATCCCGCCACCGGCGAACGC
>SXGU01025249.1_pt1 | contig 15130 bp, 13 predicted proteins | sample 3174531 | NCBI WGS metagenome assembly SXGU01 (sample SAMN11356863, study PRJNA531348) | freshwater metagenome | isolation source: freshwater sample F1-140 | place: China: Fuxian Lake, Yuxi | collected 2017-12-25
GCCACATTGAAGGCTGGTACACCGACGACACAGCAAAACGCTTTGAATCTTACGGTTGGCACGTGCAATCCGTGGATGGCCATGACGTAGCGGCCATAGGCAAAGCCATAGAAGCGGCTAAAAAAGTCACCGACAAACCGTCTTTGATTTGCTGTAAAACCGTTATCGGCATGGGCTCACCCAACAAATCCGGTTCACACGATTGCCACGGTTCGGCATTGGGTTTAGACGAAGTGGCCGCTACCCGTGCCAACATCGGCTGGGCACACGAACCGTTTGTCATTCCTGCTGACGTTTACGCTGGCTGGGATGCCACCGCTAAAGGCGCTGCCGCCGAAGCCGCATGGAATGCTAAATTGGCTGCCTACAAAGCGGCCTACCCAGCCGAAGCCGCCGAATTCTCACGCCGCATGGCAGGCGATTTGCCAGCAAATTGGAAATCGGCTACCGATGCCATCATTGCTGCCACTAACGAAAAAGCCGAAACCGTGGCCACACGTAAAGCCTCACAAAACGTGATAGGCGCGTTGGCTCCAATCTTGCCTGAATTCTTAGGCGGTTCAGCCGACTTAACCGGCTCTAACCTAACCTCATGCGGTAGCTTTGTACACGTGGATGCGAAAAAACCAGGTAACTACATCTCTTACGGTGTACGTGAGTTTGGTATGTTCGCTATCATGAACGGCATGGCCTTACACGGTGGCGTAGTGCCATTCGGCGGTACATTCCACATGTTCTCTGACTATGCAAAAAGTGCCTTGCGCATGGCCGCATTGATGAAACAACGTTCTATCGCGGTATTAACCCACGACTCCATCGGTCAAGGCGAAGACGGCCCTACCCATCAACCCATCGAGAACACCGCAGGCTTACGCTTGATCCCAAACATGGACGTATGGCGTCCAGGCAGCTCAACCGAAACGGCTGTGGCTTGGGTAGCGGCAGTGGAACGCAAAACCGGCCCATCCAGCTTGGTATTAAGCCGTCAAAACGTGCCTGGCATGAAACACGATGCCGCGCATTTCGACTTAATGCGTAAAGGTGCGTATGTCTTATCAGACGTAGCGGGCAAAGCCGACGTTATCCTTATCGCTAACGGTTCAGAATTGGAATTGGCAGTGAAAGCGGCGGCTGAATTGAATGCAGCGGGCACGAAAGTGCGCGTGGTATCCATGCCATCAACCAATGTATTTGACCGCCAAGACAAAGCCTACAAAGACAGCGTGTTAACCCCAGGTGAGAAACGCATAGCGGTTGAAGCCGGCGTGACCGACTTCTGGCGCAAATACGTAGGCCTAGAAGGTGCGGTAGTGGGTATCGATACCTTCGGTGAATCAGCACCGGGTGGCGTATTGCTGAAACACTTTGGCTTCACCGTTGAGAACGTTGTAGCGACGGTTAAATCCGTGCTGTAATGTAACGCGTGCTATCTTAGGCTAAAGCTAATCCAAGCTTGGGCCTAAGGTGCCGTCAATCAACTAGCGGCTTAGTTTGAGGGCACCTCCAGTGGGGTGCCCTATTGTTTTATACAGTGGCAGGTTCATACCTTGGTATAAGAACCTACCTACCTTAAAGAAATAACGATAGGAATAATCATGGCAATTCGCGTAGCAATTAACGGTTTCGGTCGCATAGGGCGCATGGTATTTCGCGCCGCCATCAAAGATTTTACGGACATAGAGGTTGTGGCCATCAATGACTTGTTGGAACCAGACTATTTGGCCTACATGCTCAAACACGACTCGGTGCATGGCCGCTTAAAAGGCGAGGTGGCGGTGAGCGGCAACAACCTGGTGGTCAATGGCAAACCCATACGCTTGACCGCAGAAAAAGACCCTGCCAACTTGAAATGGCATGAAGTACAAGCCGACATCGTGATTGAATGCACGGGCTTTTTCTTAACCCAAGAAAGCTGCCAAAAACACCTGGATGCGGGCGCCAAAAAAGTCGTGCAATCGGCCCCGGCCAAAGACGACACGCCCATGTTTGTTTACGGCGTTAACCATAAAACCTACCAAGGCGAAGCCATCGTTTCCGCCGCTTCCTGCACCACCAACGGTTTAGCGCCGGTTGCCAAAGTCTTGAACGATGCCTTTGGCATTAAACGCGGCTTAATGACCACCGTGCATGCGGCCACGGCCTCACAAAAAACCGTAGACGGCCCATCCAACAAAGATTGGCGTGGTGGTCGCGGCATTTTGGAAAACATCATTCCCTCTAGCACCGGTGCGGCCAAAGCGGTGGGCAAGGTAATCCCTAGCTTAAACAAAAAACTCACTGGCATGGCTTTTCGCGTGCCAACCTCCGATGTGTCGGTGGTCGATTTAACCTGTGAACTGGTTAAAGAAGCGAGCTACGAGGCGATTTGTCAGGCCATGCAAGCCGCTGCCGAAGGTGAGTTAAAAGGCGTGCTCGGCTACACCAACGACAAAGTGGTGTCGACCGATTTCCGTGGCGAGACCTGCCCATCGGTGTTTGATGCCGAAGCCGGCATGGCATTGGACTCGACCTTTGTTAAAGTCGTGGCTTGGTACGACAACGAATACGGCTATACCTGCAACTTGATGCGCTTAGTGCGTCACATTGCTTAAAACGCCAACATGGTTTTAGCACAAGATAAAAAAGGAACAACATGCCCGTTATTAAAATGACCGATCTGGATTTGCAAGGCAAGCGCGTCTTGATACGTGCCGATTTGAATGTACCGGTCAGCGCTGGCAAGGTCACATCCGACGCACGCATCACGGCGTCCATGGCCACCATCAACTACGCCCTCAATGCTGGCGCTAAAGTAATGGTCACCTCGCACTTAGGCCGTCCTGAAGAAGGCGTGTATTCTGCGGAAAATTCCTTACAGCCGGTGGTGGATGTAATCAGTGCAAAACTGAATCGGCCGGTACGCTTAATCAAGAATTGGTTGGATGCGGATTTCGCCATCGCCAACGGCGAATTGGTGGTGTTGGAAAATTGCCGATTTAATGTGGGGGAAAAGAAAAACAACGACGACTTGTCACAAAAGTACGCCAAACTGTGTGACGTGTTTGTCATGGATGCCTTTGGCACAGCCCACAGGGCGGAAGCCTCCACCCATGGCGTGGCAAAATTTGCCCCGCTGGCAGCGGCCGGTATCTTGTTGGTTAATGAATTGGATGCCTTAGGCAAAGCCTTACTCAACCCAGCCCGACCCATGGTGGCCATCGTCGGCGGTAGCAAGGTCTCAACCAAGCTCACGGTCTTGGAAAGTTTGTCGGAAAAAGTCGATCAAATGGTGGTCGGTGGCGGCATCGCCAATACTTTTCTAAAAGCCGCTGGCCATGAAGTGGGCGGCTCGCTATGCGAAGACGATTTGGTGCCAGTGGCACGCACCTTAATGGACAAAATGAACCAAAGAGGCGCAAGCATTCCGATTGCCGTGGATGTGGTGTGCGGTAAAAAATTTGCAGCCGATGAAGCGGCCATCAAGAAAGACGTGGCTGCCGTGGCAAAAGACGACATGATTTTTGATATTGGCTCGAAATCTGCTTATCAAATAGCAGACATAATAAAAAATGCCGGCACCGTGGTATGGAACGGGCCGGTAGGGGTGTTTGAATTTGACCAGTTTGGCGAAGGCACCAAAACCATCGCCATGGCCATCGCCAATACCTCAGCTTACACGCTGGCCGGTGGTGGCGATACCATCGCCGCCATACAGAAATACGGCATAGAAGCAAAAGTGGATTACATATCCACCGCCGGTGGCGCCTTTTTAGAATTTTTAGAAGGCAAAACCTTGCCAGCGGTGGCCATATTAGAACAACGTGCTGCGCAGTAACACTCGGCCTAAAGCGCAGCAACTTAAAATGGGGCGAGTCGCCCCATTTTTATTTGAAACTAAAGCAATATCTATGTTGAAAAGGCTTAACGCTTGACCTTACGCAAAACAAAAATTGTCGCCACCCTCGGCCCGTCGTCCAACAGTGAGGAAATGCTGGCACGCATGATTCAAGCCGGCGTAAACGTGGTCAGGCTCAATTTCTCCCATGGCAGTGCGGAAGAACACATCCATCGAGCAAGCATGGTGCGCGCTATTGCTGCCAAGTTGAACCGCCCGATAGGGGTGCTGTGCGATTTGCAAGGCCCAAAAATACGCATAGGTAAATTTGCACTAGGTAAGGTGAGCTTAAAAACCGGCGATGTCTTTATTTTGGATGCCGATTGTGAGCTAGGTGATCAATACCACGTGGGCTTGGATTACCAAAGCCTGCCGCAAGAAGTGAGCGAAGGGGTAGTTTTGCTGTTGGACGATGGTCGCATCACCATGCAAGTGGACAGAGTCAAGGGCAATCAAATCCATTGCTTGGTGTTAAACGGTGGGGTACTAAGCAACAACAAAGGCATCAACCGCCAAGGCGGCGGCTTAGCAGCAGAAGCCTTGACCAAAAAAGACAGGCTAGACATCAAAACCGCGGTGGCCCTCGAAGCCGATTTCATCGCCATGTCATTTCCCAAAAACGCGGCCGATGTGGAATTGGCTAGAAGCCTAGTAGGCCAAGCCGGCGGTCACGCCAACATCATCGCCAAAATAGAGCGTGCGGAAGCCATAGCGAATTTAGCCGACATCATCGAGGCGTCCGATGCCATCATGGTGGCCCGTGGCGACCTAGGCGTGGAAGTGGGGGATGCCGCCGTGCCGGGCTTACAGAAACGCATGATACGCATGGCGCGCGCGCAAAACAAACTGGTGATTACTGCCACACAAATGATGGAATCCATGATTAGCAGCCCGATCCCGACCCGAGCAGAAGTGTCGGATGTGGCCAATGCCGTGTTAGATGGCACCGATGCGGTGATGCTATCCGCCGAAACCGCAGCCGGACAATACCCGCTAGAAACCGTGCAAGCTGTGCACCGAGTGGTCATGGAAGCGGAAAAAGAATACATCAAACTCGAGCACGCGGAAAAACCCGATCAAGTTTTTTCAAAAACCGATGAAACCATTGCTGCTGCAGCCATTTACACCGCCAAACACTTAAAAGTCAAAGCCATTGCCGCCTTAACCCAATCCGGCAATGCCGCACGCTGGTTATCTCGGGCCGATGCAGAAGTGCCCATCTACGCCTTGTCCCCAGACAAATTGGCACGGCGTAAACTCACCTTACACCGCGGGGTCTACCCTTTCCCCATAGAACAAGGCAATAAAAATAAAGACGAAATCTTGCAAGAAATGCAACAAGTGCTGTTGCAACAAAGAATGGTGAACCCAGGTGACACGGTTTTACTGACCTTTGGTGAACCAATAGGCAGCCCAGGTGGGACCAACACATTAAAAATAATCAAAATCGGCGCCGTGCAAGCGCGCTAGATATAGTCTGTTACGGTGGCCAATCCAATGCTCAGCATAGATAATGTTTTGCTTGGCGTGTGTAGGCCTTTATAATGGCAAACTTGTTAACGCTTAAAGCTAGCCCATGACCACGCCTTTATTGCAAACGCACCTAACCAGCCTCAAACGCATACACCAGGGTAAAGTGCGTGACATCTATGAAATCGACGCCAAAACCATGCTATTGGTTAGCACCGACAGGCTGTCGGCCTTTGATGTTATTTTACCGACAGGTATCGCCAACAAAGGCGCCATGCTGACACAAATGGCCAATTTTTGGTTCGAAAAACTCCGGCACATCGTCCCCAACCACCTGACTGGCATCAACCCAAATAGCCTGGTGACGGACCCAGCTGAGCAAGCCCAATTGGGTTCGCGTGCAGTGGTGGTGAAAAAATTAACCGCCCTACCGATAGAGGCCATCGTGCGCGGCTATCTGGTGGGCAGTGGCTGGAAAGAATACCAAGCGCGTGGCACGGTCTGTGGCATCCATTTGCCGGCCGGCCTACAGATAGCCGCGCAATTACCCGAACCCATCTTTACCCCATCCAGTAAAGCCGCCGTTGGCGAACACGATGAAAACATCAGCTTACAACAATGCGCAGACTTACTCGGGAAAGATTTGGCCGCACAAGTGGCTAAAGTAGCCGTAGCCTTATACCAAGAAGCCGCGGCGTACGCCCTCACACGAGGGATCATTATCGCCGACACCAAGTTTGAATTTGGCTTAGACGAGCAAGGCGTGTTGCATGTCATGGACGAAGTGCTCACCCCAGATTCATCGCGTTTTTGGCCAGCTGACAGCTACACCGTCGGTAAAAATCCGCCCAGTTACGACAAACAATTTGTCCGCGATTGGCTAGAAGCCAGCGGCTGGAATAAAACGGCACCGGCACCGGCCTTACCGATGGATGTGGCTAAAAAAACCAGTGAAAAGTACATGGAAGCCTTTGAGCGCTTGACTGGCCACGCCTTAAAAATCGATTAAGCTGTCCAATCGCGCGTGCTTGATAAATTAAAAATCTACGCCAAACAACTCAAGCTGGAGTTAGCAGTTTACCGCTTGCTGTTAAAGCACCCACGCACACCGCTGCTAGCTAAGTTATTGTTGGCCTTAGCCATAGGCTATTTGTTACTACCCTTCGACTTGATACCGGATTTCATCCCCGTGCTCGGGCAATTGGACGAACTGATCATCATCCCACTGCTGGTCTATTTGGCCGTATTGCTGATACCAAAAAGCCTGCTACTAAGCTGCCGAATTCAAGTGCAAGCCGGCCATGCGCAATGATTTTATCCAAATGGCTTGCTATAATTGCGGCTCAAAATTTAAACAAAAAAATTCATTCAATTTATTTTCTAGGAATACGCCATGTCGTTAAACCAAGTACCCACCGGTAAAGATGTCCCCAATGATTTCAATGTGATTATTGAAATCCCCATGCAAGGTGACCCAGTCAAATACGAAGTAGACAAAGACAGCGGCGCTATTTTTGTCGATCGCTTCATGGGAACCGCCATGCAATACCCCACCAATTATGGCTACGTGCCACACACTTTGGCCGACGACGGTGACCCAGTGGACGTCTTGGTCATGACGCCGGTGGCTTTAATCCCCGGCGTGGTAGTTCGCTGCCGCCCTTTAGGCGTATTGTTAATGGAAGATGAGGCCGGCTTAGATGCCAAAGTATTGGCCGTGCCCATTGAAAAGGTCTGTGGTTTGTATGGCCACCTGAAAACCTATAAAGATTTGTCGGCTTGGCGCTTAGACATGATCGCGCACTTCTTTGAGCATTACAAAGATTTGGATAAAGGCAAATGGGTCAAAATTAATGGCTGGGGCGACATCGATCAAGCTAAAAAAGAAATCCTAGACGGCGTAGCCAATTTCAATAACGCTAAAGTAAAACCGGCCTTCTAAACTTAGGCTTTCAGCCTGTGCAAACTTGCCGATAAGGATTTCAACTCCTTTTCGGCGATTTTGTAGTCCGGACAAATGCTCGCCACGGTGGCCCAAAATTTAGCCGAGTGGTTCATTTCTTTGAGGTGGGCCAACTCATGGCACACCACGTAATTAATGATGTGCGGCGGAGCTTGCAATAAACGCCAATTCAAACGAATTTGTTTTCTCGAATTGCAACTGCCCCAACGCGAGCTGGCATTGGATAACGCCAAAGAAGCAAAGCTGACCCCCAACTTGCTGGCAAAAATTTGTAAGCGCCGAGTAAAATCCTGTAACGCTTGTTTTTTATACCAAGCCACCACCTTGCGCGCCACCAGCTTGGTATCCTGCGGTACAGGCAAGGCCAATTGCAGCACACCGGGTTCATGCCGCACCGCTTTAGACTGCGCATGCCGCTCAATCACCAAGCGCATGCTGTTACCTAAATACAGTAAATCTTCGCCGTGCTGCCAACGCATGGCCGGCACTGGATTGGCACTTAGGCCCGCCAATTTTTTTTGTATCCAGGCTGATTTTTTTAATAAGATGCGCTCTAGCTCGGCTTGCGCAATGCGCTTGGGTGCATGCACCACCAGACCGGTGGCGGTAATTTTCAAACCCACGCTTAGTCGTGGGCGGTGATTGAGTTGGTAGGGCACGGGTTCCCCCGTGTCTAAAATCAACACATGCGTCATGGCGCGTTAAGCACCTGCATTTCTGATTCTATCCAATTTTCCACTTGCAGATTGAGGGCATCGGCTTTTAACTGTGCCGTTTGTATCGGTGGCCCTATGTGCATTTTAATCAGACCGGGTTTTTTGATGAAACCTTTAGGCCAACAATTGCCGGCATTATGCGCCACTGGCAAGACCGGAGTTTGCGTATGGCAGGCTAACCAAGCGCCCCCTATATGGTATTTACCACGTTGATTAGGCGCAATGCGCGTGCCTTCTGGGAAGATCACCACCCACAGACCTTGAGCCAATCTAGCCTGCCCCTTACTCACCAACTGCTTGAGCGCTTCACGCCCAGAGGCGCGGTTAATGGCAATCGGCGAAGTCATGGCCAAACCCCAACCAAAAATTGGAATCCACAGCAATTCGCGTTTGAGCACGTAAACTTGGGTGGGAAATACAGCTTGAAAAGCAAAGGTTTCCCAGGTTGATTGGTGTTTCGCCAAAATGATACAAGGCGTATCGGGTATATTTTCTAGGCCAGTAATTTCATGGCGTACATTGCACGTGATTCTTAACCACCAAATCATGCTACGGGCCCAACCTGAAATAAGTTGGTTGCGTAGGATAGGATTGAGTGGCCAAGCCAGCAAAGCAATCAAAGTAAAAATCGGCGCCGTGATGAGTTGGCCGATAAAAAACAAACTGGCGCGTAGAAAAAGCATGGTGCCGTCCTTAATGCGGGGCCGCAATAATACGCTGGACGGCTTCAGCCAAATCCGCACAGACCCAAGTGTTAGCCGGCAAGGCCAGCTCCGCGTTGGCATTGGCCGCGGCCAAGGTGGCTTCACCCTTACCCGTTAATACTAAAATAGGCTGGCAACCCACAGCCGCAAACGCTTGCAAATCGCGTAAGGCATCGCCTACTGCGGGCACACCATGCAATTCCACGGCAAACCGCTTAGCAATGTCTTCCAACATCGCCACGTCCGGCTTACGGCAATGGCAATGCTCATCGGCCGCATGCGGGCAATAAAATACGGCGTCAATACGGCCGCCCACCGCCGCCAATTCACGGTTCATTTTCTCGTGTATGCTGTTGAGCGTGGCCATATCGAACAAACCACGGCTAATGCCCGATTGATTGGTGGCAATGGCCACCCGGTAACCGGATTGATTGAGCAGGGCAATGGCATCCAAACTGCCAGGCAAGGCTAGCCATTCATTGGGACTTTTGATGAAATTAGCCGAATCCCGATTGATGACCCCGTCTCTATCTAAAATCACTAACTTCATTAGGCTGCGGAACTTAATTGGCTAGTTTGGACAAATCGGCAACGCGGTTCATGGTCTGATGCAACAGGGCCAGCAAGCCTAAACGATTGGCTTTTAGTGCTGGGTCGTCGGCATTGACCATGACTTTGTCGAAAAAAGCATCCACCGGGGCTTTAAGGGCGGCTAAAGATTGCAAGGATGCCGTGTAATCCCCCAGCTCGAACAAGCGATTGGCGGTTGGCGCCACCATCAACAAGGCTTGATTTAGGTCTATTTCCGCAGGTTCTTGCAACAAGTTGGCTTGCACTTGCGCTGGCACTGCCGCCTCAACTTTTTTCAGTATATTCGTGACCCGCTTATTGGCAGCAGCCAATGCCGGTGCCTCTGCTAAGGCAGAGAACGCCTTAACCGCTTCCAAACGCTGAGGGATCAAATGAATTTGCTCTGGCATTTGACTGAGCACCGCTTCCACTTCTAGGGCGCTGTAGCCTTGCTCTTGCATGGTATTCGCCAATCGATCAAAGCAGAAGGCCGAGATTGCCTGACGTGTGTCCTCACTTACCGCAGGGAACCCACTGGCAGCCATGCTTAACAAGGCCGATAAATCCAATGCCAATTTATTTTCCATAAGCATGCGCAACACGCCAAGGGCATGACGACGCAAACCAAACGGATCTTTATCGCCACTGGGTTTTTCACCTATGCTGAACAAGCCCAGCAGGGTCTCCAATTTATCGGCCAAGGCCACCGCTATCCCAACTGGATTGCGTGGCAAACTGTCCCCAGCAAAACGCGGTTTGTAATGGTCTTCTATGGCAAATGCCACGGCATCGTCTATGCCTTCGTGTTGCGCATAATAACGGCCCATGATGCCTTGCAATTCAGGAAATTCACCGACCATGTCGGTAAGCAAATCGGCTTTAGCCAATTGCGCTGCCATTGCAGCTTGTGCGGCCAATTCTGCCCCACCCAATTGCATGGCAATGGCTTGTGCAATCGCGCTCACCCTCGCCGTACGCTCACCCTGTGAACCCAGCTTGTTGTGGTAAACCACTTTATTCAAACTGCCCAAACGGCTGGCCAAGGTTTTTTTGCGGTCTTGATCAAAGAAGAATTTGGCATCGGCCAGACGCGGGCGCACCACCCGTTCGTTACCGCCTATGACGGCGCTGGCATCGTCTGGGCTGATGTTGGATACAATCAAGAACCGGTTAGTCAATTTGCCTTGAGCATCCAACAAAGGGAAGTATTTTTGATTGGCCTTCATGGTCAAAATCAAGCACTCTTGTGGCACTTCTAGGTACACCGCTTCAAATTGACCAAGCAACACATTGGGTCGCTCAACCAAGGCGGTCACTTCATCCAACAAAGCCTCGTCCGCTATCGGTTTGAGTTGCTCTTTAGCGGCGGCGGCATTGAGTTGGCGTAGAATTTCAGCTCGCCGCTCGGCAAAACTGGCGATCACCGCACCCTCGCTGCTAAGTTGATCGGCATAACTGTCGGCATCGTTAATTAAAAGTGGCGATACGCTGGCCTCAAAGCGATGACCTTGGGTTTGCTTGGTGGCGCTCAAGCCCAATACCGTCACTGCCAACACCTCGTTGCCATGCATGGCCAACAAGCCGTGGGCCGGTCGCACGAAATTAACGTTACTCCAACCATCGGCCAATTGGTAGCTCATGACTTTGGGGATAGGCAGTTTAGCGATAGTCTCGCTCAGAGCCTGCTGCAAGCCGTCCTTAAGGGTCAAACCTTTTTGTGTCAATTCGATAAATAAAGCTTCATTTTTACCGTCCATTTGCCGACTGAGTTGCTTGACAGCGGACTCGTCTAAGCCCAAGCCATTTAAGCGTTTAATTAATGCCGGCGTGGCCTGCCCGTTTGCGTCCAAGCCCACACTGACAGGCATGAGTTTTTGCACGCTGGTTTTATCTGAGGCAATCGCTTCCACCCCAGTGGCATGCATGGCTAAACGGCGTGGCGTAGCATACGGCGTCACGACACTGCTGGTATCGAGCAAACCCAATGCCTGCAAATTTTCAAAAAGTAATTCGGCAAAAGTCAGCCCCAGCTTATTTAATGCCTTGGGCGGCAACTCTTCGACAAACAATTCCACTAACAGGTTTTTTTGACTCATGCGGCAGCTTTCTTAGCTAAATCGGTTAACACTTCATCGGCCCAATCTTTAGGGGCCATAGGAAAGCCTAAACGGGCACGACTGTCTAAATAACTGGCCGCCACCGACCTGGCTAGATTGCGAATACGGCCTATGTAAGCCGCCCGTTCCGTGACTGAAATGGCACCACGGGCATCCAATAAATTAAATGTATGGGCGGCTTTCAGCACTTGCTCGTATGCCGGTAGGGCCAATTGGTTTTCCATTAAATGCTGCGCTTGCTTTTCATGCGCAGTAAAAGCGGTGAATAAGAAATCCGCATCCGAATGCTCAAAGTTGTAAGCCGATTGCTCTTTTTCATTTTGCAGATAGACGTCGCCGTAACTTAAACGCTCACCGTTCGGCCCAGTGGTCCAAGTTAAATCGTAAACATTGTCTACGCCTTGCAAATACATAGCCAAACGCTCTAAACCGTAAGTGATTTCGCCGGTGATGGGTTTGCAATTAATGCCGCCGACTTGCTGAAAGTAAGTAAATTGAGTGACTTCCATGCCGTTCAACCAAACTTCCCAACCTAAGCCCCACGCCCCTAACGTTGGGTTTTCCCAATCGTCTTCAACAAAGCGTATGTCATTTTTTTTCAAATCAAAACCCAAGGCCGCCAAGGAACCCAAGTACAGTTCCAGTATGTCCGCAGGGGCTGGCTTTAATACCACCTGAAATTGGTAATAATGCTGCAAGCGGTTGGGGTTTTCACCGTAGCGCCCATCCTTAGGGCGTCTACTCGGTTGCACGTAAGCCGCTTTCCAAGGCTCGGGGCCTAGCGAACGCAAAAAAGTAGCCGTGTGCGAAGTGCCCGCACCCACTTCCATGTCATACGGTTGCAACAAGGCACAACCGCGGTCCGACCAATAGGTTTGCAGGGTAAGGATAATTTGTTGAAAAGTAAGCGCCATGATGGTTATCTGTAGTTTCACTTGCTGGCTTTAGCCGCAAGCAGTAAAGCTTGGATTTTACTTTGTTTTAGCTCGCCTTGCCAAAAAATTAGGCACAAAAATAGCCAATAAACCGATAAAACACAACAGTAAAACCGGCTTGTTGGCAAAACGCACATAGGGTGTGCTGCCAGTGTAGCCTTGCGCCATGACCTGCAAGGTGCTGACACTAAAATGCGGGGCATGGGCCACCACCCGCCCCCGCCTATCTATCATAGCGGTCGCGCCGGTATTGGTGGCACGCAATACCGTGCGACCCGTTTCCATGGCGCGCGCCATGGAAAACTGCAAATGCTGATCAGCCGCAATCGATCGGCCATACCAAGCATCGTTGCTGGCATTGACCAATAATGTCGCCGCCGGCAACTGCCGAATGATTTCTTCACCAAACACGTCTTCGTAGCAAATGTTAATTGCCAGCCTTTGCCCAGCAACCAACATAGGTAGTGGCGTAATGGTGCCCCGCGATAAATCACTCAATGGCATGTTTAACCAATCACGGTAAACCCAAGCAAACACGGTTTTAAACGGAATAAATTCACCAAAAGGCACCAAATGCGACTTGCGGTAAGCTGGACTAGCAGGGCTTGCCATATTGAGCATGCTATTAAAATACTGGCCTTGCTCCTGTTCAATGACGCCCACTAAAACAGCGCCATTGTTTTTTTTGGCCAAGGCGGTGATGCGCGACTTAAATGCGTCTGGCAAGCTAGTCGAAAGCATAGGTAAAGCCGTTTCTGGCATAACAATGAGCGGCGCATCAGTGGCTTCAGCCATCTGCAAATAGCGCCGCAATGTTTGCTCCAGCATATCTGGTGACCATTTTAAATCTTGCGCTATATTGCCTTGCAACAAAGCCACTTTAATCGGCGCAGACTGCGCTTGTGTCCATTCCACCTGTTTTAACAGCCCCCCTAACAGCGTCAGGCTCAGCATGGCATAGATTACCTGGTGCTTTAGTTTGCCTGAGGACGGCAGGGCGCAAAAACAATAAGCCAGCGCACAGGCAATCCCTACCGTTATTAAGCTAACGCCATACGCACCGACAACAGGCATAAAACCGGCTAAGGGGCTAGCTGGCACTTGACTGTAACCCATGCTCAACCAGGGAAAACCGGTAAAAATCCAGCCACGCGTCCAATCGGCGAGCGCCCAGCATACCGGCACTGCAATTAGCAATTGTGCGGATTGCACTTTAGCCATTTTTAGGCTGAGCCAGCCCACCAACGCAGGGAACAAAGCCATAAAAGCACAAAGCAACAAAGTTGCCAGAGCAGCCATCCAAGCTGGCATGTGGCCGAAGTCGTGCAGGCTGATGTAAATCCAGTATATGCCTAGGCAGAACAAGCCCAGCCCATAGAAAAAACCAGCCAGCGCAGCTTGCTTAGGCGTTTGGCATTGCCACCAAACATAACATAAGGCAGCGAGCGAAAGCAGGCTGACAGGGTATAAATAAAAGGGGGAAAAACCCAGTACACAGGTGGCGCCAAGTAAAAATAGAACCAGCGCGTTGCGCAAGACGGATGAGTTAGGCATGGGCTAAATTGTAGCGTGTTATGGCCCCTATCCGCAAAAAAATCCACCGCATTGGGCGGACGCGAGATGGCTAGCTTGGCCTAATTATTTTGACTGGGTACGTCGTATTTTTTACCGGCGTCCGCGCCTTCGCTGCCATCGTTATTGATAAACACCACCTGCACCACTTTATTATCGATAAAGTCCAGTTCGGTGGTTTCATAATAACTGCCGTCGGCAGCAGTATTAATGTAGTGGTATTGCCAGATGGAGGCGACCACTTTGCCGGTGTTTTTCACTTTAACATCATCGGCCTTAGCCGGCTCACCAAACTGGGCAATGATTTTGGCTTTATCAAAGCCATTGATGGCACCCACAAAATCTTTTTCCAGCGTGGGTATTTCCAATACGGCTGGCGCCTCTTCAGCGTGAACCATTGGGATGAGAACAACCGAACTTAAGAGCACCGCGAATAATGCGTTGTATTTCATTGCCGACTCCAATCAAAAAACGTTATTTTTAAATGCCACGCAAGCTGTGAGGCGGCAAAGCCAAAATAAGTTCCTTGATGTAAGTGACCCTTAAGGCCTTAGGCCTCGTCCTTGCTGGCATCTAACACCTCACACATCAAGGTGTGTAGGCGCCGACTGTCGGCACGCAAGACTTTAAAGCGCAATCCGCTCAAGGTGATTTCCTCGTCCCGTTTGGGTAAGCGCCCAAACTGATGGACGACCAAGCCACCTACCGTAGAAAATTCCTCGTCACTTAATTGACTGCCGATGATTTCATTAAAATCGGCGATTTCCGTCAAGGCTTTGACCCGGTATTGGCCATCGGCATTTTGGATAATGTTGTCTTCTTCTTCGTCGTAATCGTACTCGTCTTCGATTTCCCCGACAATTTGCTCGAGCACGTCCTCTATGGTGACCATACCGGCCACGCCACCGTACTCATCGACCACGATGGCAATATGGTTGCGATTACTGCGAAACTCTTTTAATAAAATATTTAAGCGTTTCGATTCAGGAATAAACACCGCTGGGCGCAACATGTCGCGGACCTCAAACTCCTCACCGGCATAATAACGCAGCAAATCTTTGGCTAATAAAATGCCGATGACATCATTTTTATCGTCTTCTATCACTGGAAAGCGCGAGTGTGCGGTTTCTATGACATGCGGAATAAATGTTTCAGGGGGGTGGGTGATGTCAATGACATCCATTTGTGAGCGCGGAATCATGATGTCCC
>SXGU01078708.1_pt1 | contig 15130 bp, 10 predicted proteins | sample 3174531 | NCBI WGS metagenome assembly SXGU01 (sample SAMN11356863, study PRJNA531348) | freshwater metagenome | isolation source: freshwater sample F1-140 | place: China: Fuxian Lake, Yuxi | collected 2017-12-25
ACGCCTTGGCCGAGGTTTATAGTCCCGGAGCCGGCTGGGTGGGGCTGGATCCTACCTCCGGGCTGTTCGCCGGTGAGGGCCATATTCCGCTGGCCTGCACCCCGGATCCGGTCAGTGCCGCGCCGGTGACCGGTTTTACCGACCCGTGCGAGGTCATCCGTTTCGATTTTGCCAATATAGTCACCCGGGTTCATGAAGACCCCCGCGTCACCCGGCCGTACGATGAGACCCAGTGGCAAGCCATACGGCAACTGGGGCACCGTCTGGACGATGAACTGAACCGGCTGGATGTACGCCTCACCCTGGGAGGAGAACCCACCTTTGTTTCGGTCGATGACATGGAGTCTGCCGAATGGAACACCGAGGCACTGGGGGCTCACAAGCAGGAGCGGGCTGAAGTGCTGTTGGGGCGCATGCGTGATGCCTTCGCGCCGACGGGTGCCCTGCTGCACGCCGGTCAGGGCAAGTGGTATCCCGGCGAGCCACTACCGCGCTGGGCCTATGGCTGTTACTGGCGTACCGATGGCGTGGCCCTCTGGAACAACCCGGCCCTGCTGGCCTCCGGTCGCACACCCGGTTTATCCGGTATCGACGCGGCACTACGCTTCGGTGAGCGGCTGGCAGTCATACTGGGTTTCGATCCCGCAACCCTTCGCCCCGGCTACGAGGACTGGCTGCACTATTTGTGGCGGGAAGCCAGCCTGCCGGTGGATCAGCCCTCCGGCTCAAGTGCCGACAGTGATAAACCGGACGATCTGGCCGTGGCCCTTGCCAGAGGACTGGCCAGCATCACCGGTTTTGCCCTGCCGCTGTACTGGCACTGGAATCAGGGCGGCTGGCGTTCGGGCCCGTGGCATTTTCCGGAGGGTGTCATGTATCTCACCCCGGGCAGTTCGCCGATGGGATTGCGGCTGCCGATTGGCCAACTCGACTGGGTGGCACAGGGAGAGGTTGAGGAACTCGAATGGGTTCATCCGCCGGTGGCAGACAAACCGCTGATCCTGGACGCGGCAGCGGGTTACCGTCCGCCCGAACACCGCCTGCCGGTGGCCGCCGATGCCCGTCCCGACGCAATCCGCAAACGTTACCGCCGCTGGCTGGATGTACCCCACACGGCCCTGTGTGTAGAACCGCGCAACGGACACCTGCATGTTTTCATGCCCCTCACGGGGTTTCTGGATCATTACGGCCTGCTGCTGGCCGCCGTTGAACAAACCGCCGCCGAACTGGCCTTGCCGGTCATCATTGAGGGCTACGAACCGCCGTCGGCCCCGGTTCTCAAATCTTTCAAGGTCACACCCGACCCTGGCGTGATTGAGGTCAACATCCATCCGGCCCACGACTGGGACAGCCTCGAACACACGGTGACCACCCTGTATGAAGAAGCCCGTCAATCCCGGCTGGGAACGGAAAAATTCATGCTGGACGGGCGTCATACCGGTACCGGCGGTGGCAATCACGTTACCCTGGGCTCGCGCTACCCGGCGGACAGCCCCTTCCTGCGTCGTCCCGATCTGCTGCGCTCGCTGGTGACCTTCTGGCAACACCATCCCTCGCTGTCCTACCTTTTCTCCGGCCTGTTCATTGGCCCAACCTCACAGGCTCCCCGGGTTGATGAACGCGGCAGCCATCTGCTGGATGAATTGGCCATCAGCCTGCGCGAAGTCGACGGCAGCCGGGCTCACTGGATCATCGACCGCGCCCTGAGGAGTTTTCTGGCGGATCAGTCCGGCAATACCCACCGGGCCGAATTCTGCATCGACAAACTGTGTTCGCCGGATTCTGCCTCGGGCCGTCAGGGGCTGGTCGAGTTTCGCGGCTTTGAAATGCCGCCTCACCCGCAGATGAGCCTTGCCCAGATGCTGTTGGTTCGCTGCCTGGTGGCCCATTTCTGGAAGCAGCCCTATCGTCACCCCCTGGTGGACTGGGGCACGGCCCTGCACGACCGTTTCCTTCTACCACATTATGTCTACCAGGATTTCCGCTCGGTGATCGAACAACTGCAGGATGCCGGGTACCCCATGCAACTGGACTGGTATGCCCCGTTTCTTGAATTCCGCTTTCCCCATTACGGGCGGGTGACTCATCAGGGCATTCAACTGGAACTCTGCATGGCCCTCGAACCCTGGCCGGTGTTTGGCGAGGAAGCCTCGGGCATCCAGCGGCAATCGCGGGTGGTCGACTCGGCGGTGGAGCGGATCCAGGTGCGTTGCAGCGGCCTGGACACCGGGCAGTATCTGCTGACCTGCAACGGTCGCCGGGTTCCGCTACAGGCCACCGGACAGCCGGGCGATTACGTGGCCGGGGTGCGCTACAAGGCCTGGAAATCGGCTTTCGGCCTGCATCCCACCATTGAGGTGCAGGCACCCCTGGTCTTCGATCTGTTCGACCGGCGACTGGGCCGCTCCATCGGTGGCTGCATTTATCACGTCGCCCACCCCGGTGGACTGGCCTATGAAAGCTTCCCGGTCAATGCCTACGAAGCCGAATCGCGGCGTATTTCCCGCTTCTGGGGGTACGGCCATACCCCGGACGACTACCCGCCGCCCGCCTGGGCCATGGCCCTGTCCCGGCTGTATCCGGACGGCACACCGACCGCAAACCGTGAACCACCGGAAGAGCCGGTCAACCGGGATTTCCCCTTTACCCTGGATTTGCGTAGACCCTTGTGAACCTGAATTCAGGCTAAGGCACCGGGGTAGGTATCAATGGCGAATGGTGAATGGAAGGCATGGGTGGCTGGTTGGTGCGGCATTCACTCGCCACTGGCCCACCGGGCCGCCAGGATGGCAGTACTCCCGGGATACCACTCGCCACTGACCCACCGGGCCGCCAGGATGGCCGCGCTCCCGGCCTGCCACTCGCCATTCACCACTGACCATTCACCTGTCCTTAACCCGAGCTGACGTTATGAGTACTCATCAGGTAGCCCTTATCCATCGCCTTGAACAGGTATTCGGCCCGCGCCGCACGGTTCCCACCCACTGGCTGCGGATTCGTCCGGCCCCGCACACCCGGGCAACCATTACGGCCTATACCTTGCGGGTCGGGTCGGAACCGCATTTCCTCAACTGGGTGCGTGATCCGTTTGAAAATCAGGTGGCCCGACTGGATTTGCCGGAACCGGTGGCCAGCCTGACCCTGACGGTCGAACTGCTGGCGGATTTGAGTCCGGCCAATCCCTTCGACTTTCTGACCGAAGCGGATGCGGCCCACTTTCCGCTGGACTATGCCGAACAAACCGGCAAGGAACTGGTTCCCTACCTCAAGCCAGGCTCTGGTGGGGTACGGCTTGCGGCCTGGCTCGAAAGTCTGGATGACGCACCGGGCTACATCGTGGAAAAACTGGCCAGCCTGAATCAGGCGGTTCATGCCCGGGTGATGGCGGCAGGTCTCAATCCGGCACCGGCATTTCCGGGCATGGACAGCGACACGGCTGACAGCATTGAACTGGAAACCGTGCTGACGCGAGGCGGATTTACTCCCTGGCAGGCTGCCTGGCTACTGACCCTGAGTTGCCGCCATCTGGGACTGGCGGCCCGTTTCACCTCGGGCTACCGCATCTTTCTCGACACCGCCGACGCAACGGCCGACTCGGCGTCCCTGCACGCCTGGGCCGAAGTATTCATCCCCGGTGCCGGGTGGATCGGACTGGATCCCTGTGCCGGTATCTACACCCACGAGGGCTACATTCCGCTGGCCTCCACCCCGGAACCGGTGCGTGCCCTACCGCTGACCGGACTGGATACCGGAGTTGCCCTCAGGCACTCGGTGACGGTCAAACGGCTGCAACCCGCCCCGACTCCCGATCCCTACTCCGCCACCTGCCGGGCCGACATCCACGCCGTCGGCCAACGGGTGGATGAAAAACTGGCCGAGGCAGGCATTCGTCTGGCCAGCAGCCAGACCCTGTCGTTTGTTTCCCGCGTCAACCCGCATGCGCCGGAATGGTCAACCCAGGCACTGGGGGGGAACAAGCGTCCACTGGCGGAAGAACTGCTGCAACGGCTGCGGCGACGCTGGGCACCCGGCAGCCTCATCCAGGAAATCCAGGGCGACTGGTTCGGCGGCGAGTCCCTGCCACGCTGGCGGCTGCAGGTCTGCTTTCGCAGTGACGGGCTGCCACTCTGGCACCATGAAACCCTGCACGATGTCCAGACCCTGAATGAACCACTGACGGCTGCCGACCTGGCCGGGTTTGCCCGCTTGCTGACCCGTACCCTGCAATTACCGCCCGAGTGTCTGCTACCGGCCCACGAAGACCCGCTGCATGAACTCTGGCGCAATCGCAAAACCCTGCAATTTCGCCCTCCGGCGGAAGCCTTGTCCAACCCGGATGCCCGTCGGCAATTGGCGACACGCCTGTCGGAAACCGGCTATGAGCCGGTGGCCCATGTCCTGCCACTGCGCTGGGAACCGGTCGCCGGTCGCTGGCAAAGCGGACGCTGGACATTCCGCCGGGGAGCCCTGTTTCTGATACCGGGCGATTCCGCTCCCGGTTATCGCCTGCCGCTGGCCAGTCTGCCGGTGGATGAGAAAACCCGGGGATTGCGTGATCCGGATCGCTGCCCGTTCGAGCAACGTTCACTGTTGCCGGGCGTACACGGTGAACTCAGTGCCCGCCTGACTCACCTGCTGAGTGCCCCCCTGCTTGACGTCGCCGACGCCGCTCATCCGGAGGGTCCGCTGCCACGCACGGCCCTCAGCCTCAGAATCCATCAGGGACGCATCCGGGTGTTCCTGCCGCCGTTGACTCATCTGGAACATTATCTGGAACTGGTCACGGCCATTGAGGCCACGGCCGTCCAGTGCGGGCTGCCGGTCATGCTGGAAGGTTATCCGCCGCCCGACGATCACCGCCTGCGCCGTTTCACCCTGGAACCGGACGCCGCCGTGCTGAAACTGAGCCTGCCCATGACCGGCGACTGGTCACTCAATCAGGCCTTTCTCATGGAAGCCTATGCCGAAGCCGCCCAACTGGGGCTGTACGGCCTGCCGGGTCGCAACACCGGTTCCCGGATGGGCCCTGGCGGCAGTACCGACCTGGTACTGGGCGGGGAGGAACCTGCGGAGAGTCCGTTCCTGTTCAGGCCCGGCCTGCTGCGCTCGCTCATCACCTGCTGGCAACACCACCCGGCCCTGTCCTATTTTCTGGCCGGTCGCCAGATCGGGCCATCGGGTCATGCGCCCCGCCCGGATGAGGGACGCGCCGACGCATTGTACGAACTGGGCATCGCCCTCTCGCGTATGCCGACCGATGAACCGGGTTTGCCGTGGATACCGGATCGCATCCTGCGACACCTGCTGGCTGATCCGTCCGGCGACATCCGCAGGGCCGAGATCCGCATTGATACCCTGTACGATCCTGACCGGGTCGGACAGCGGTTGGGGCATGTCATCCTGCGGGCATTCGAGACGGCAGAGAACGGTTCGTTTGCCAGCGTGCAACTGCTGCTGGTAAGGGCACTGATTGCCAGTCTGGCCCACCGTCCGCTGACCGCCCCCCTGATCGACTGGCACACGACCCTGCATGATCGCTACCTGTTGCCGGGACTTTTATGGGAGGATCTGAAGACGGTTCTGGCGGGGATACGCGAAGCGGGCATTCCGCTGCAGGATGCCTGGTATGAACCCCTGCTGGAACAGTATTTCCCGCTGCTGGGGCAGATGCAACTGGGTTCAATCCGGCTGGAACTGCGTCCGGCCCACGAACCCTGGCCCATTCTGGCCGAAGAAGTCACCGCCAGTGGTATCGCCCGTTTTGTCGATTCCGCCAACGACCGGGTGCAGGTGGAAGTGTTTGGCATGACACCCTCGCGCCATGTGCTGGCCTGCAACGGCCGCCGGGTACCCCTGCAACCCACCGGCAGCAAGGGCCATTTCATCGCCGGGGTGCGCTACAAGGTGTGGAACCCGGTAGCCACCCTGCATCCCACCCTGCCACCGGTTTATACCCTGGTTTTCGACCTGATCGACACCTGGACCGGCAAGGTGGTGGGCAGCTTCTCCTACCAGCCACCGCGTCCGGTGGTTCCAGGCCCGGTGGCTCTGCCAGCCCGGCTCCCCCCTGAAGCGGAGGGCAGTGGTGACCCGCAAACCCGGCGCACTGCTCCGACGGTTCCACCGCAAATGGGCCAGGCCGGAACCTTTACCCCCGGCCAACCTGAGGATCGATTTCTGCCAATTCCGCCGGAGGAAGCCAGTCCCCGCTACCCCTACCTGCTCAATCTGGCGGGATGAGTCGTAGCCTGAACCTTCCGGAGCCTTGTCCTCATGAGGATGGGGCTTTGCAGCAGGGTTGCCGGTCGACTGCGCGGTACAGCAGGCTGATGCCCCCTGCCTGGCTAAAACGTATACCCCAGCAAATCCACATCCTGTTCATACCGCCGTGCAATTTCTGCCCGGGTTTGTGCCGTGTAATAGTCACGGTACGCGGTGTGGCAGGAGCGGTTCAGATGCGGCAGGTCGAGGGTTAAGCCCAATTGATCCAGTACGGTCTGCATATCGGTTCCAAGGCTTTCAAAACGGCCCGGAAAGTTGACTGCCACCGCACCGGAGGCATCGGTGATGAAGCGGGATTGCGCCAGTAAATGCACGTGGGAGAGTTCCCGGGTTGCCAGTACAAAATCAGTAAAACTCAGGCCTGCCAGTTCAAGCCCGGCACCTCGGGCCATTTGCAGCAGGTCGGGATCCGGGTTGGAATAAATGGACACCATCCGATCCCACGGATTGCGTACAAAACTGAAGCAAAAATAACTTTCGATGACCGTAGCAGGCAGGAGGCAAGCCAGTTCCTGCCAACTGAGGTGCTGGAGATACCGGGTAATCCAGCCGTATTGCAATAACTCGGCAGACTGGATGCGGCCAAACCAGCAATCGCGGTCTTCCAGCCGCCAATCGCGGAAAACTCCCAGCAAATGTTCAATGCTGGTACCACCGGTTTTGGGAATATGTACGAATACACAACGGTGCGGATGCGAAACCGGCATGGCCCACCGTCAGGTAAGGGTCCAGGGAACCCGATGGCCGTTCCAGTGTACCACGCAGGCATCAGGAACCCGTTCGGCCAGTTCAACTGCAATATCGGGACGCCAACTGAGCGGGGTATTCAGCAACCCGGTGTGTTTGACGCACATATTGAATTCAGGGGTATCAAGTACCCTTGGCTCCATCCCGGTTTTCTGAATGGCCCAGATCAAGGCACCCTGGTCGTGCCAGGCAATGGCATCACGAACGGCCAGATCATGACAGGCTCTGAGAATGGGGTAACGATACGCCGCCAATACCGGGCGATCCCGTTCGGTATCCCAACCGGAAACCCCGGCATTGATGCAGGGGCTTTCAGGCTTGAATGCCCGCTCAATGGGTAACAAATCATACAAGGCCGGTTTGTTGGGCGTGCGCTCCGGAGCCAGATTCTCGGGGGTAAATACCGGACCCTGTTCCAGCAGGTCAAACAAGCGATCCAGGCGGCGCAAAATCACCAGATCACAATCCATCCAGATAACCCGGCGAAAGGGGCAGGCCGCAATCAGGAACGGGCATAACCACAACGGCCAGACCCGTTTACCCGGTTTGCCAACCGGTTCCATCTCCTGAAAGGCTGTAATCACCTGCCGAACCTCCTCCGTGTCCGGCACTGCCAGTACCCGCAAGTGCGGGTAGTTATGGGCGATACTCTCCTTTTGGGATTCGGTCAAGCCCACATCAAAACACAGCAGCGGCACCGGACAGGATGCCTGAATCGAGTAATACAGCGATTCAAGCCCCGGAAAATAATGGCTGTCACATAAGGTAACAATACAGCGGTCATTGGCAGGTGTGTCAGTCATGGTACTGGAACGGGGAGTGGGGTAAGGGGATGGTCATTGAAAAAATCACGTAAACGGGTATCTTCGGTCAGCTTGCCGGTGGCCAGTTCCTGCAAAACCCGGGATTCATCATACTCCCCGGCCTGATAAAATTCCTCAAAGCGGCCTGCTTGCAGTTGCTCATACAATACCCGCCAGGTTTTGCCCATGCCCCGGTTCAGGCGGGTATTGCGGCCATACGCGGCTCCGCCCAGGGCTATTTTGCGGCGGTACTGCTCCAGGCTGCGAACCGGATAATGCAAAATCGACAGTGCGGACGTAACCGGGGGCAGCAGGGTACCCTCCAGCAGCACGGCATGATTACCCTGCCGTACCTCAATGGCGGGATTGGCACGGTGGCAGACCTTGGCCTGAAGCGGTTCCCCCAGCGCATTCACTGAGCAGGTTTCCCGGTAAATCATGGCCGCATGAAAGGGCAGTTGGGCCAGGGTAGCCGAAGGCAGTGGCACGAAATTATGACGGGGGGCGGACAATACCTGCACCGCCTCCGGTTGACCGGACAGGTAACTGGCCAGGCTGGAACCCTGATCCGGCCACCAGAATTCGTCCGCATCATTGTTGATAACCCAGTCAGCCTGATAATCCGTTGCAGCCATACGGGCCATTCGGGTGACCCATTCATGCTGGGAATAATCATCGGCAGATTCCTGAATAACCCGAACCACGCCCTGCTTTTCATAGTCGTGCAAAATCGCCGGGGTGGCGTCAGTGGACAGGTTATCGGTCACGATGATGAAGTCGACTCCCTGCGCCAGGTGATAGCGCAAATTACTGTCCAGAATGTCTTCCTCATTGCGAACCAGTAAGGTCATGACCAGCACGGTGAATACCCCAGTTGTTCGAGACAGGCCAGTTCCTCTGCCGCAAAAATCGACACATCATGTTGCCGGGGGCGTCGGCTGCCGCACGTTATCCGCCCGGACAGCTCATCCAGCAGCGATTGGGACGGTGTAATCGCCAGAAAATCCAGCAATGCCGTCAGTACCGGCTGCGGGTCGCTGACCAGGGCATCGTAATCCAGCCAGAATATAGGCCGGGTATCGGCCCAGGTATCCCTAAAATATGCCATTCTCTTGTTGGCCTCGCACCAGTATTTCAATAAATAAACCGGGTCAGGGGTATCACAGCCATAGCCCAGCAGGTGCCTGCCCCACAGCAGTGCCTGACGCTGGTTGGTGCTGTACGCCATGTCCAGACCGTTGCGGATGACATGAATATAGCGCAGACCGGGCAGGTGTTGATACAGCCTGGCAATGAATAAATGGGTATTCGGCTCCTTCCAGCCAATGGGTTTCCGCTCGGTAGTTGCGGCCTGAGTGTCGGATGCTGCCAGACAGGCGGTCATCAGGTATTCGACTACCGGCTGTGACCACACCGGTGGGTGTGCCTGTTGAGCCTGTTCGATAACCGTGCGGTAATTCACCGGGGCTGCCTCGCCAAAACTACCGGCCAGGAATACCTGAAGACACTCGGCAAAGTCAGCATCCCCTGCCTCCAGCATGTCCAGACGCTTGAACAGCAGGGTGAAGGCCAGATTGTCCCGTTCCGTATTCAGCGGCTTACCCGGATCGTATCCCAAGTGCGCCAGCAGTTCAGCGACCAGGCGGGTACCACTGCCTCCAACCCCGCCGATGGCATACACCGGTTGCAGTGAGCGGTCGGCAGTTGCCGTGGTCATTTGACTGCCAGCCAGTGGCTGCAATCCCACCCCAGCAACCGTTCCAGTCGGGTTATATCGTCCCGAAATACCTCAAGCAGAAACTGCCGGTTGGTTATGTCGAGGGGGACAGTATAGGGTAATGCGTACGCCGTATTACAGGTGGGCGGGTCAATGGCGCGAAGGCCTAAAAAGTCACAAAGCGTTCGATAAACCTGGCCAAAATCAGCCACCAGTTCCTCGTAGGGTAAAACCAGTATCTGCTCGCGGGCAAACAGGGATAGATAGCGTTCGAGCTGACAGGCGTAAAACCCCCGATCCATATAGGAATACGGCTTGCTTTGCCCGGTGTCTGCTTGCCGCAACCGGGCCGGCTCGGCCCGGAGTGCTTCGCCAAATGGCAGCGTTTCCCTGCCTTTGTGGGTCAGCATATTCCAGTGCGAATAGGCTCGCTCGACCGGGTTACGCAAAATCAGGATCAGTTTGATGGCCGGGTTATACGCCTTGATCCGGGCCGGGCAGGGTTGCCAGTACAAATAGGCGGGAGTGGCTTCGCCGCGCAGGCGGGAGCAATCGTCAGGGCGGAAATGCCGATGGTACTGGTCGTAGTCGACCGGAGGATGGCTGAACAGGGCGTCGTTATCAAAGAAATGGACTTCCTTGGGCACCGACACGCCAATGTCAGGATGCAGCGAAAGTGCGTTGAAAACCGCCGTGGTACCGCATTTCTGGGCACCGGCTATGATGAAATTGACCAGCACGACAAGCAGGGAGGGCAAGGAGTGAGGCGGCATCTTAGCAGCACCCCGCCCGCTTTACCACCCCGCTTGATAGCGGATCACCGGCAAGGCAGTACTGTTGCCCTGCCGGTTCCGGGTTAACTGGCGTCGGTGGCGGTCAGACTACCACTTCCTGTTCCAGTGCTTTAAGGCTCTCTTCCACGCCCGCCGCATGGGTCAGTTCCGCCACGTTGTCCCTGGTGAAAAAGCCCTGAAAATCACCAAACCGCTGCACATATTCCACGATCAGTGAGGAGTATTCAGAGGCACTGGAGAAAATCTGTTTGAGCCCTTCCTCGCGGGAGCCGATAACTTCCAGCAAAAATTGCTTGCCGCAGCCTTTCAGGGTATCGACCACATAATCAATGTTGGCCACCTGCCCGGTTTCGCCGTCATTGACTGCGACAGCCAGATGGTGCAGGCGCGGCCCGAAATTGCGGACGAATTGCTCGGTAGGGGAGGGGAGTCGGGTGAGATGGTTAACGAAGTAGGGATGATTGGCGGCAGTAAATACCTTGGCCGGGCATTCCAGTTCGTTCGGATAGTGAATGCTTTTGGTGACATTGGTGGAGGAGTTCTGGCTGGTAATGTCATATGAACCCCAGTAATAGTAACTGCTCAAGGTCAGCCATTCCAGGATGGCGGCCTCGCGGTTCTGGCTATAGATTCGGGTTGCCAGGTGGTCAATCGGTAGCAACAAGGTATTCAGTTTGAGCCGTTCCTGGGCTTCCTTGGCGTCCAGATAGGCCGCCTGTACATCCTCCCGAATGGTACTCCAGCCCAGTGAATAGACCCGGATATCGTATTCAGGCCGCTCCCAGTAACCGACGATGTTATGGGTATAGGGTGAAGGTTTGACCACCGCCATGTTACCCGGTAATTCCAGTTTTCGGATCTGATCCTGATTGAAAAAGCGGACATCCCGGCTTTTCTGCAACTCCACCACGTCATGTACGTTCCTGACCCGGAAAATTTCACCCATGTAGCGGGAATTGGGTTTATGTGCCCCAATCGGGTACACCTCGTTCAGGCTGCGGAAGATACCCTGGGTGCGGGCATTTTTTACTTCCCGAACCAGTATATCCGGAGCAGCCATGTCGATACGCAGTATATGGGTAAAATGGCTTTCCGACTCCAGGGTTACCAGATAATGATAGGGCGTCATCAGGCACAATTCGCCGACGTAGGGAACCGAATGGCCCGGTTCGACGGTAATCATCAGGGCATCAATTTGCCGGATTAACTCACTTAACCCGATCTGATCCCGGTTTTCCAGCAACTTGTGCAGGAATTCTTCAAAGAACGGGGAATTGGTCTTGTCGCCATAGCGGGGAAAATCAAGGGATGTTGTCATCGTGCGGCTCGGGGTTTGTAGTGCGGATTGGTTCAGGCTGTTTGGGTTTGTTGCATCGACACGGGAGGGTGGAAATACTGACGTGATATCACCCTGTGAATATCACCCAGGTCGGTCTGGGTTTGATCCAGGTATTCGTGCAGCACCGCCGGTGTCAGCCCTTCCCAGCGCAGGCCGGCCATACGACGCCAGGCCTTGCGGGCTGCCCTGAGGGTTTCAGCCTGATTGGGCAGTGTAGCCAGGCTTTCGTCAATTTTGCCGAGGCAGTGACGAACCGAACGGGGAAAGTGGGTATCCTGCAACAGAAAATTCAGTACCTGCGGTCCATTAACGTGAACACAGACATGGCGGCGGTACATCTGGTAGGCACTGAGTGCCTTCAGTACTGCCATCCACAGGCGTTCCTGTATGGGTTCCAGTGCCATATCCTGGCTGGAAAACAGCACGGCCGAATTGATGTCGACGATGCGGGTGGTCATGTCCGCCCGCTCAATGCTGCGTCCGAGTTCAATGAACTGGTAAGCCAGATCATGGCTCATACACCCCATCAGCAAACCTGTCAGCGACTGGCAGCGGTCAATAACCTGATTGAGTACCTCATAGCGCGAGGCGCGACTCTGAAAGGTACGTGGCGCGTTTTCACGCATGTACAGATACAGGCTGTTCACCCGTTCCCAAAACTCCTTGGGCAGGATTTCCCGGAAGGTTCGGCTGTTTTCGCGGGCGCAATTGATACTGCTGACCAGGCCACTGGGATTGCGTTCATCCTCAATCAAAAAATACATGATGCTCATTTCGTTGGCCTCCCGGCCAAATTCGTCATACAGTTGGTCGAGTCCTGCTACCTTGAGCAGAATATCCCAGCCAAATGAAGCCCCCCGGGGCAGGTCAAGCAATACCTGGGTCGTGGTATTGATCAGCCGGGCGGTATTCTCGGCCCGTTCCAGATAACGGGCCATCCAGTAAACATTTTCAGCAACGCGGGATAACATTATTCCTCCGTATCAACAATCCAGGTATCTTTACTGCCTCCCCCCTGAGAGGAGTTGACGACCAGCGATCCGGCCCGCATGGCGACCCGGGTGAGTCCACCCGTGGTGGCGTACAGATGGCTGGATTGCAGGATGAATGGACGCAGATCGAGATGGCGGGGAACCAGCGCATCGCCGTCCAGGGTAGGGGCCGTGGAAATGCTCAGGGTCGGTTGAGCCATATAATTACGCGGGTTGGCCCGGATCAGTTCGGCAAATTTTAGGCGTTCCTCCTGCGTCGCACGCGGGCCGATGATCATGCCGTAGCCGCCGGATTCATTGGCCGGTTTGACCACCAGTTTGTCAAGATGAGTCAATACATAATCCCGCTCGGATTCATTCATGCAGAGATAACTGGGTACATTCTGCAGGATGGGCTCCTGATCCAGATAGTAGCGAATGATCTTCGGCACGTAGGTATACACCACCTTGTCGTCGGCGACACCGGCCCCGGGCGCATTGGCGATACCCACCTTGCCAGCCCGCCAGGCCCGTATCAAGCCCGGTACTCCCAGGCTTGAATCCGCCCGGAATACTTCAGGATCGAGAAAGTCGTCATCAATCCGCCGGTAAATCACATCGACCCGCCGCGGTCCCGAGATGGTTTTCATGTAAACCTGATCGTCGGCGTCGACCATCAGGTCAGAGCCTTCCACCAGGACTGCCCCCATCTGTTGAGCCAGGTAGCTGTGTTCAAAATAGGCCGAGTTATAAATACCCGGCGTCAGAACCGCCACCACCGGGCGTTCGCCATCACGCGGAGACAGTGCCGCCAGTGCGTCGTGCAACTGGGTGGGATAATCATCGACCGGCAGTATTGAGCAGGTCTGGAAAATTTCCGGAAAAATCCGTTTCATGATCTGCCGGTTCTCCAGCATGTAGGAAACGCCCGACGGCACCCGGAGGTTATCCTCCAGCACATAGATGGTGCCGTCCCGGTCACGCACCAAATCGGTGCCACACACATGGGCCCACACCCCGAATCTGGGCGTTATGCCACGGCATTGCTCCCTGAAGTTGCGCGAACCCTCCAGCACCTCACGCGGAAATACGCCATCGCGAATGATGTGCTGGTCGTTGTAAAGATCGTTGATGAACAGATTCAGGGCGATGAGTCGTTGTTTCAGCCCTTCCTCAATGCGATCCCACTCCTTTTTGGCCATGACCCTGGGAATGATGTCAAACGGCCAGGCCCGGTCGATATTGCCAGCCTCACTGTAGACGGTAAACGTGATTCCCATGGCCATGATGGTGGCATCCACCGAGCGACGCCGGGTGTCCAGTTCGCCCGGTTTCAGACCGTTAAGGTATTCGAACAGGGCATGAGCCGCCACCCGTGGATGGGTGTGATGATCGAGCAGTTCGTCGTAGGCTTCGTTTTTCTGATATTCGACGTAGGAAATTTTCATGAGGGTACATCATTGAATCGGGCATCCTGTCGGTGACGATAGGTCAGGATGGTGCGGCCTGAAGATACATTACGCTGCCAAAATCAGAAAAAGGCAGAATGTATGCCACTAAAAACCTGAATTCGGGACAAGGGGCGAGGCGAGGCGTGAGGCGTGAATGGATCAGAGAAAAACCGGGTTGGCGTTTGGAGAAAATTTCAGCCGGGACGCTCGGGATGTCGGAAGCCGATGCTACGCGGCAATAACACCCGTCGTCCCCCACTCTCCGGGGCCGGTTGCCCAAAATCACGCGTTGCTTCTGAGTCGGCCGGTTCAGCAAACCCGGATAAAAGGCAATCCGTGCCGCGAGGCTGATTCGATGGCCGGAGCCGGTGTCAGGCGTTGGTGCATAAAACCCCGATTTTCCTGATCAAATGGCCGAACCGGTACTTGATGGAGAACCGTCATGTCCAACTTGGAAGCGGCCCTTGCCGCAAAAAACCGGGCACCAAAACACGTCAACGGGTTCGCTGATTGGCAGGAATACGACCGTGCCTTGGTGGAGCGGGGAAGCCTGACTATTGAGTCGGTTGCACTAACGCTGTTTTAATTCGTGGTCAGTTCAGGAATGAGATCGCCCTGTGACCGGGGCTTTCCAGGCATGTTCAGTCACGCAGGCTTGTAGCGTCGTGCAACGGCGTCCCCTTGTCCGCGCCGCCGGGGCTATTTTTCCCGGATGTAGTCGTAAATGTTGAGATAATCCTGGCCGGGGTTTTTCCAGGAAAAATCGTGCCGCATGGCGTTGCGGATGAGTTCGCGGAAATGTTCGGGGTAGTCGTAGTAGCAGCTCAGGGCACGTCCCAGGGCTGATTCCAGCCCGGCATGGTCATAATCCCGGAACAGGTAGCCATTGCGTTCATGCAGTGGCCGGTGGGAGAAATCCTTGTCATACACCGTATCAGCCAGTCCGCCTACTTCCCGGACTACCGGTATGGCTCCGTATTTCATGGCGATGAGTTGGGTCAGCCCGCAGGGTTCAAACCGGCTCGG
>SXGU01337485.1_pt1 | contig 15126 bp, 12 predicted proteins | sample 3174531 | NCBI WGS metagenome assembly SXGU01 (sample SAMN11356863, study PRJNA531348) | freshwater metagenome | isolation source: freshwater sample F1-140 | place: China: Fuxian Lake, Yuxi | collected 2017-12-25
ATCGTCCATGGCTGACAAATCCTTTTGTCTGGATGCGAAGTTAGGCAACCCAGGCAAGAATCATGACAGCTGTCATTACGAAAGGAAAGACCGAAAACAGCGTTTTCCCCCGGGATAATCAACCGGCCGGGAATTGCTGCTGATTGTCCGTCTGTAACTCCCACTTTCCCTCCTTGGAGAACCGGATTATGTCCAATCTTAACCGTCGAGAATTGTTCAGCGACACTGCAAAAGGAATGCTTTTGGCCGGTTTGGGCCTGTCCGTCACGCGTGATTTGGGTTTAGCCCCCGCTTGGGCTGCGGAGGAACCAACCCGTCTAACCTTTGGCAATATGGAGCCATTGGTCGAATTCCTGGCACAAACCCCAGCCGAAAAAATCATCCCCGCCTGCATTGCCAAGATCAAGGCAGGGACCTCCGTTCGGTCCCTGGTGGCCGCAGCTGCCCTTGTCAACGCCAGGGCTTTTGGTGGGGAAGATTACATTGGTTTTCACACGCTAATGGCCTTGGCTCCGGCATGGTCCATGGCCTATGAAAATGGAACTTCTCCCCAAGCGGCACTTCCCGTGTTGAAGGTTCTTTGTCGTAACGCCAACCGGCTCAGGGATCGCGGTCCCGGACCGGATACCCTTGGTCCTCTCCCTTCCATTCCGGTCGCCAATGAACAGGGTGGTGGATCGGTTCTTCGCGATGCCGTTAGGGGCAAAAAACTTCAACAAGCTGAACAGCTTTTTGCCGTTTATGCTTCGCAGTCGCCCAGCTATGGAATCGATGCCCTGATGGAAATGGTGGATGATGGTGCCGAGGTTCACCGCACCGTTCTGGTTGCCAAGTCGCTTGAACTTTCAGGCTTTGTTGGGACGGGCAATGCCCATTCCCTTTTGCGCCAATCGGTCCATTATTGTGTAAAAAGCGAATCCCAAGGCAATGCCCAACATTGCTCGGAATTGCGCAAAGTGGTTCCAAGTCTTTTGGAAAAACATCGTTTGCTGTCCGCCTTGGTGGGAAATCGCCGAATGGATGATGCCTGGGTTACCGCGTTTTCGAAATCGGTTCTTGGTGCTTCTCCTGCAACCGCTGCCGAGGCTGTGGCTCTGGCCCTTGCCGATGGGATCCATCCTGATGACATTGGAGAGGCCCTTGCCTTGGGCTCCAACCACTTGGTCCTTCGGGATCGTGGTCGTCAAGGCGGTGCCATTCAAGCGAACAAACCGGCAGGTAGTGTTCATGGGGACTCCACCGGCGTTCATTCCGGCGATTCCACCCATGCATGGCGAGCCATCGCCCGGGCGGGCAATCCCCGGACGCTTCATAGCAGCCTAATCCTTGCGGGTTATCAACTTGCCCGTGACCGTTCTCATGGTGGTGCGGATATCCTCACCAGGGATCCTGTCTATTTTGGGGCTGCTGCCGAAGCCGCCAAGGGAATTTCCCAAGACAAGTTGGCGGCCGAATTGACCTTGGCCATAAAGGCCAATGATCAGGCCAAGTCAGCGGCTTTGGTTGCCCGAATGGGTGAGCTAAAGATGGATGCAACGATTGTAAAGGGTATCCTTCGCAAGTTTGCCACCACCGAGGATGGGGCACTTCATGCGGAAAAATATTACCGCACCGCCTGTGACGATTTCGATTCCACCCGCAAAAGTATGCGCTGGACCCACCTTGCCGGTTTGGCCAGGGTTACCGCCAGTGCCTATGGGTTTAAGGCGCCCGGTATCGAAGAGGCCACTTCGATTTTGGGCTAAACCTAAAAAACAGGGTCTGGGGCAACGATGGGTTTGCCTCAGACCCTTTTTTATTTTGAAATGTGATCGGCGGCAAAAATACCCCCTTTGTTAACCTTTATTCCAAATCGGCCCCACATTACTTTTGTCTGTGGCGGTTGATATCTGGCCTATATCCAGTCGAAAAAAGAGGTTATCGGGCTCAAAGCATTTCAGCAAGAATTTGTTTCGACTTAGACTCGACCTCTGCATGGAGGGAGCGACCGTGGCTGTCCATGGTAACGACGGCGGGAAAGTCCTTGACCAAAAACTCCCAAACGGCTTCGGGACTTCCAAATTCATCCTTCATGGACACGCCTGAAACACCCTCTATACAAAGGGCATAAATCTGGGCTGCCCCGCCAATGGCGTGGAGGTAAACGCCACCCAAATCCTTGCAAGCCGCCAAGGTTTTGGCACCCATTCCCCCTTTGCCAATGACGGCACGAATGGTGTACCGCTTCATGACCCCGGCCTGATACGGTTCTTCCCGGATCGAGGTGGTGGGACCGGCGGCGACCACCCGGTATTCCCCTGGTTTTCCCACAACCACTGGTCCGCAATGGTATAGAACCGAGTCCATTAAAACAGGGATATCTCCCCCTTGGTGCAGGTATTTGTGAACTGCATCACGCCCGGTACAAACCTTACCCGACAAAAGCACAATGTCCCCGGCTTTGAGGTTTCTTACCGTAGCTTCATCCAAAGGGGTTTGCAGCGGAATGGCTTGCCTATCACCCAAGTTCAAATGAATTCGGGCATCGGTTTCCATTTGGTGGGACGGCTGGTCAAACTCTCCTGGCTCCTGATAGAGCCATTTGGCCACAGTCCCATCCGCATGGAGTTGGAAACCTCTCCTTCGATATGCCCAGCACATATAGCTGATACTGACAAAAAAAGAGGCCGGCAGTCGATTGAGTTTGCTAATTTTGCAACCACCAAGGGTCAGTTTGCCTCCAAACCCCATTGGGCCAATTTGCAAGCGATTGGCTTCCTCAAGGATCCGTTCTTCCAGGGCACCAAGTTCGGGGTCGGAGTTAATATCATCCACTTCACGGAGAAGTTGGTGTTTGGCATGTTCATATCCCGTTGCCCGGTCGCCTCCAATGCAGACACCCAAAAACCCGGGACCACAGCCTTTCCCTTGGGCATGTTGTATCGCATCCAGTATCGTGCCCCGGACCCCGTCAAGGTCCCGATCAAAAGTTTTTCCCTGAAGGGTGGTAGGCAGGGAATATTGGGAACTCATGTTTTCGCATCCGCCCCCCTTGAGGATAAGGCGAATATCAATTTCTGGATGCTGGTGTTGGTGAAAATGAAATACGGGAGATCCGGGTCCAAGGTTGTCCCCGGTGTTTGCACCTGTTACCGAATCGACCGAATTTTGGCGAAGGTACCCAATCCTGGTTGCTTCGGTTACCGCCCGCTTGGCGGCCATTTCCAGGCCTAATTGGTCAAAACCGGCGGGCACGGTGACATAAAAGGTTATGGTGCCCGTATCCTGACAAATGGGTAAACTCCGCCTTTTGGCCAAGGCGATATTGGTCTCCACGAGGGACAAGGCCAAGTCCGCCCGTGAGCCCGCAGTTTCAAGAGCGTGTTGCAAATGAAGGACTTGGTTGACATCCTGGGGCAAGCAGGTTGAGGTTCGCCTAAGCAGTTCTAGCAAGGACTTTTCAAAAGCATTAAAGCTCACGATTCACCTTTTCCAATATGTGCTTCAACCAGCCACTTCTTGATCCCTGCCCAGGGAGGTCCCAGGAGCAGGCAAAAGGTGAAGATTATTTTCCCTCGGGCAAGTCGGCTTGGGCGGCTTGAAGGATTTCGCGGGTTTTGTCGTTCTGGATGAAAACAACCAGTTTGAGGTGTTTCAGGTCAAGGGGTTTGCTGGAAACAGGGAAGGGGCCATTTTCTTTTTCAAATTTTTCAAGGTAGCCGTTGAGTGTTTCACGGAGTTTGGGAAGCTCAACGGTGAAGGATTCTTCCCCTTCGGTTTTCTTCAGGGAAACTCCATTAACACCACCCGGAAAATCCCGAACAATGTGATGGTGAAGCCTTTGGCCGTTGCTGCCTGGATAACGGACCTCTTTTTCAATCAAAACCGTGCGCAATTTCAGGTTTTCGAAGGATTTTAGGCCCTTATAGCCTACCCGTGCGCCGACCTTGTTGCCACTGGCCCCTGCTTCGATGGTGAGTTCCACAGGGGTGGACGAATCCTGAAGTGATGTGTTGATGAGTTTGGTAATGGCCTGGTAACTGCGTTCGGCACCCTGACGGTTGCCACCCAAGGGAGGGCCGGCCTTGCCATTGACCATCATGGTTGGAGTTCCCTCGATTTCCTTTTCATAATAGTTTTGCCTGGATTCGCTAGTTGCGTTGGTGAGGGCGTCCGGCCCGGGAATGTGGAGGTGATATTGCAAGAGGACAACATCTTTCGGTGTGTAGGTTTTGATCAAGGCATCGAAAGAAACATCCGCTGCAACGCAGGGGGGGCACATGGCCCCTGTGAAAAGCTCAACCACAACGGCCCGGTTGGCTTTTGCCTCCCGGCCGGTAAAGGGTGTTGGTTTAAAGGGAATGTTTTCCTTTTCGAATTCCACATCCAATTTGATTTCAAGAGATTCCAGCCGGGCAGTAATCCTGGCGGCTTCTTTCTCGTTGCCTGTTTTCAAAAGGGCCATCCGAAGGACACCAAGAAGGCTTGCCTCTTGTTGAGCGGGAGCATTCGTTCCCAATTCTTTCAATAAGCCTTCCGAAAGGAGGATGGCTTTGGGGGCACTGGCCTTTTCTTTGGCCAATTCCCCTGCGATTTCGCGAGTGATCCGGGTGGTAAAAGCATTTCCAAATTCTTTGGCCGAGCTGACCACGACATCAGCCATTTGGGCGGCTTGGTCGGATTTACCGGTCCTCAGGGCAGCCAAAACCACCATGGTGGTTCCACGAATGGTGGCGGCCCGACCTGGAAGGGTTTTTACCATGGTCTTTGCCAATTGGATTTGTTCGTCCAGATTTGCGGCTTTGGCGATGGCTTCGAGGTTTTCGTTGCCTTCTGCTGGGCCCTCAAGTTTGACATCTTTAAGGTCTTTTTTGTCGCTTTTGGCAAGGAAGGCCGGAAGGAGATTGCCCCGAAGGTCCATATGGCCTCCGGTCCGGACGGCCTTGTTTCCTGGCAAAACAAAAACGAATGACAGGTTTAGTTGCTTGGATGCAAGGGCGAATTGGAGCTCGCTCCCCTTGATTATGGTCCCCGTTGCCTTGGCATTTTTAAAGGGTTCGATGCCATGGGTCAGGACTTCAACCTTGGGGGATTTTTCATCACCCGTGATTTCGACAAGGCCAAGGATGCTGTCCTGGCCGCCGCCCGGACCAGGGAGGGTTCCTACAACTTTCCAAACCCCTGCAAAAGGGGTTTCCGCAGCACCAAGCTGGCCGAACAAGGTGCTAACTCCCAGCAAAACGGCAAGAATTCTTGTCATCCCTGTAATCCTATTCATGGTAATTCCAACCTTTTGGGCGTTTGCTATTCCTGATTTTATTCGGGACCTCGATTATCCTACCGTTTGGGTTCATTTGTGCTATCCACATTATGAAAGGTCGGCCAATCCGGACACAGCCTTGTTTGAACGGCCTCCCTAAAATGCTTTCGGCAAAATGGGATATACCGTTTGTTGCCACCCACCTCCACTTGCGAACCTTGGCATTCCACCGAACCATCCAAGGCTACCCGAACAACCATGGTCGCCTTTTTCCCACAAAAACAAATCGTTTTGAGTTCGGTTAGGTTGTCAGCCCAGGCCAAAAGCGCGGCACTTCCGGGGAAGAGATCCCCGCGAAAATCGGTCCTTAAGCCATAACACAGTACTGGTACATTGGCCTCATCGACAACTTTGGCTAACTGGTGCACCTGCTCCTGGGACAAAAATTGTGCTTCATCAAGGAGAATGCAATCGCAGGATTTGGCTGTACAGACCGCCCAAAAATCGGTTTGCCTGTCAAAGTGCTGGGCTTTGGAGTAGATGCCAATCCTGGACGAAATCTGGCCCTCCGGCCGATCCTCAAGGTGCGCTGTAAAAAGGAGAGTGGTCAATCCCCTTTCGGAATAGTTATGGGCGGCCTGCAAAAGGGCAGTCGATTTCCCCGCATTCATCGTCGAGTAATAAAAGTAAAGTTTGGCCATGGGGTCACCCCTCGTGGTTGCCTTATGAGTCGTGAATGCGGAAAAGTTGCCTAAGGGCATCCAAAAGGGTGTGTTTTCCCGATGGGGAATGACTAGTCGTTTCCTCGGCAAGAGCACTAATTGGGCCATGGAGAAATTGATTTTGCAGCAGCCGAAATGCTCCTTCAATGGCGGCACGGTCTTCCAGCTTGACCCGATCGCCCAGCTTTTGCATCAGTTGGCCCACCACGGCCTTCCGTTTGGCCTCAAACTCGCGATTAAGCCGGGCAATTACCGGTCCGTTTCTACGGCGCAACCAATCCGACCCGAAAACAGCCACTTCCTTGTCAATCATGGATTCGGCAATTCCCAAGTGGCTTTTTCGATCGGCGATTCGGGTTTCCCGGACCTTTTGCAAATCGTCGATGTTATAAAGACACATGGTTTCTCCATCATGGAGGGTGGGCTCAAAATCGCGGGGAACCGCAATATCGATAACCACCATAGTCCCTTTTCGTCGTTGGCTTTGAACCCGTTGCCACCTGGCTTTGTTCACAATGGGTTCGTTTGCCCCGGTGGTAGAAAGGACGATGTCAGACCGGATTAGAAGTTCATCAAGGTTTTCAAAAGGGACAATTTGGCCCCCACAGCTTGCGGCAACTGCCATTGCCTTTTCGGGATTCCGGTTGGTGACAAGAATTCGTTTGGGTTTGAGCTCCACAAGATGTTTCAGGGTAAGTTCGCCCATTTTTCCGGCACCAATGACGGCAATCGTTTTGTCGGAAAATTGGTCGAAGACCTCGCTGACAAAATCCACAGCCAAGCTCGAAACGGATACATGGCCCTGGGCGATCCCCGTTTCTGTGCGAATGCGTCGGGCGATCACCCGGGCGTGTTGAAACAGGGCATTGAGCATGGGGCCCGCACACCCGCTAGCTTGGGCGGCCTCGAGGGCTTGTTTGGCTTGAGCGGCAATTTGTCCCTCTCCCAGGACCATGCTGTCAAGTGAACTGGTTACCCGAAATAAATGGCGAATTGCTTCAGGGCCTTCATGACAATAAAGGTGGGGTTCAATTGCCAAAGAATCCACAGGAAAGATCCGGCCCCAAAAATCGGCAAGCTCCCTGGAACCGGGAAGGGGCGCACCTTCACCACCCAAATAAAATTCAACCCGATTGCAGGTGCTTAGGAGGACCACTTCGCAGGCCAGTTCGCTGTTGGCCCTGTCCAACGCAAGGAGCAGGGTAGATGGGTCAAAACCAAGCCTTTCCCGAAGCCCAATCGGGGTGGACCGGAAACTGAGGCCAAAAACCCTCAAATTCATGGTGCCTTCACCCCGGAATTTCGGGACGATGCCTTGGGCCCGGTAGGAAGTGTGTGGGGTAAAACCAAACACACCACGAGCAAAATCCAAACCCCAATCGTCATCCAGGCCATGATTGATCCCCGAAACCGGGTTCCATATCTCAGACCAAGCAAAACACCAAAAACCAGCCAAAGGCCCAGGGCACCAAGGACTCTCGGATCTGAAATGCCGTCGAGTTCCGCGGCGTGGGCAAACATGATTCCCACCCCAACACCAAGGCCGGCACTAAGAAGGGGAAAGGCTACGGCAATGAGCCTCTTGTTCATGGTTTCAAGGCCTTCAAGGGTAAATGGCAACAAGCCCCTTCCCGGGGCGAGTTTGCTTTTGAGTTGACTGGCCCGAATTAAATACATTAACGATCCTATAAAGGATACACTAAGGACAACCGATGCCGCCAATAACAATATGCCATGCAGCCGATTCCAAAAATTGAGATTGGCCACCGTGAATAATTTCGGTATTTCGCCCCCACCGGAATCCGGTGGGCCAATAAGGGTGGCAACCCCAACCATTCCAAGGACCATCGGAAGGAGAAACATCGACCAGGAAACCCGGCCACGATGCGATCGTTCATAAACGGAAAACACAGCCAAAAACCAGGAAAGGACCAGCAACCATCCAAATTGCCAGGCAATGGAGGGCTGCCAAGCCCAAAGATAAAGGGAGTGGGCGACCAGACCCGCCGACCCCATCATCCACGCACCAACCCGAAACCATCCGGATAAATGTAACCACCTTTTGAAAAGCGGGAATTTTTGCCACATCGCCAGCCAGTCCAGGCAAAGCGAAAGGGTGTAACTGGCTGCAATGCAAAAAAGCGAGACGCGCTCCATGGTGGTTTCCGCCCGCTAGATGGTTTCATCCCGCCAAAGGAAAGTTTTCAATAAACTCCCCAAGTTAACGCCTTGAAGGCGGCCAAACCGAGGAACCGTACCTTGCCGATGACCCCAACTCTTCCTCGATGCGCAAAAGTTGGTTATATTTGGCGATACGGTCCGTTCGGGAGGCTGATCCTGTCTTGATTTGACCAGCATTGGTGGCAACGGCAATGTCCGCAATCGTGGTATCCTCGGTTTCCCCGGAACGATGGCTGATGATGCTGGTAAAACCGCTGCGATGGGCCAATTCGATCGCATCAAAGGTTTCGGTCATGGTGCCGATTTGATTGACCTTTACCAGGATGGAATTACCACAATTCCTGGCAATTCCTTCGGCCAACCTTTTGGTATTGGTGACGAAAAGGTCATCCCCGACAAGTTGAACCTTGTTGCCCAGGGTCGCCGTTAGTTTTTTCCAACCCTCCCAATCGTCCTCGGAAAGGCCGTCCTCAATGGATTTGATAGGCCACTTGGCGCACAATTTGACCCAAATATCGATCATTTCGTCGGAACTTATGATCTCCTCAGGGGCACTCTTGAAAAAACAATACCCCTCTTTGCCCTTGTGCTTGGCCTCTTCATAGAGTTCCGTTGCCGCTGCATCAAAGGCAAAAACAATATCCTCTCCCAGCCGGTAACCGGCATTTTCGACTGACTTGGCGATCAATTCGAGGGCTTCGTCACAAGAGCGGACATTTGGGGCAAAACCACCTTCATCGCCTACCGAGGTGGAGAGGTGTTTGTCATGGAGAACCTTTTTGAGGTGGTGGAAAACCTCGGCTCCCATCCGCAAGGCATCACGAAAGCTGGGTGCCCCAACGGGCATAATCATGAATTCCTGAAAATCGACATTGTTATCCGCGTGCTTGCCCCCATTTAAAATGTTCATCATTGGGATGGGCAGGATTTTTGCGTTTACCCCACCTAAATATCGGTAAAGGGGTAATCCGGCACTTTGGGCCGCCGCATGAGCCACTGCCATCGAAACCCCCAACATGGCGTTGGCACCCATTTTGGCTTTGTTGGCGGTTCCGTCGATTTCCATTAGTACCAAGTCAATGGCGGTCTGATTGTAAGCATCGTGGTTGGTCAAAACAGCGGCAATCCGCTCGTTGACATTGCGGACTGCACCAAGGGTTCCCTTTCCCAAATAGCGTTTTTTGTCTCCATCCCGAAGCTCAACCGCCTCATGGGCACCAGTACTCGCACCGCTTGGAACGGCAGCCCGGCCAAAACTGCCATCCCCTAATCGAACCTCGACCTCCAGGGTTGGATTCCCTCGGCTATCGAGGATTTCGCGGCCATGGATCGACTGAATCTTGCTCATAAAACCCTTTCCCCAAGGAAGCATTACCCGTCGGTTCTTGCTCCCCATTTCGTTGTTTTTCTTCCTTTTAGGGTAGGGATTAGCCCTCCTATTTCAACCCGGGGCCAGGCGATCCGGGTGTGCCGTTGGGACCGGGTTCCAAGGAAAAGGATTACCATGTTTCACGAGGTTAATAGGGCTCTCCGGACAGGTTTTGAAAGCAATGCAAAAGGGCGGTTTCCCCTCACTTACCAAGGCTTTTGCCTGTTGACGGGGGAAAAGGAATGAATGTACGATCAAGGGAATCACGGACCCATTCCAGTATGCCAAATACCGTTTTTTGCCCTGATCCCAAACCGCAAAGGCCCTTGCAGTTTTGGCGAAGGACCGACACCCTCTTTCTGGTTATCCTGGTGGCGTTTGCGATCGGGTTGCGCCTTTGGCATTGGCAACATACCGAAGTCACCGCCAGGGACAGTATCGGCTACATTCGGGTCGCATGGCGCCTTGGTACGGAACCCTTTGCCAAGGTTGTCAAAGAATCCCATCAACATCCTGGCTATCCAATCGCCCTATTGGCTACCGCCAAGCTTTTGGGCCACAACCCGGCAACTTATGATGCGCTTCTTCCTGATCCGGAATTGCCATGGCAATTCCAGCGTGCGGCCCAGCTCCTCAGTTCGGTCGCCTCGACTTTGTTGGTTTTCCCCATGTTCCTCCTGGGTCGAATGGGTTTCGGTTCTCTCTATTCGTTTTGGGCCTGCCTGCTTTTCCAATCCCTGCCCGCTTCCGGTAGGCTTTTTGCAGATGGACTTTCCGAGGGGCTTTTCCTTTTCCTTGCGATCATCGCCCTGCTTGGTGCCTGGATGAGCTTGGCCCCGGTGCAGGGAAATTCGGGCCGACTTTTGCTTTGGGGGTCTGTCACGGGAATCTTTTCAGGCCTCGCCTATTTGGTCCGGCCGGAGGGACTATTTATTGGGGGATGGACATTCCTCGGGCTGGCCATCCTGGTTTGGAAACAGGGATCGGATCGAAAAAAAAGGCTGGTGCAGATGGCGGTGGTTGCGGGTGGCTTGCTATTAACCGGTGGGCCCTACATGGCAACCATTGGCCACATTACCAGCAAACCCACCGCCAAGCAGATCCTGGAAGGGGAAGTTTTTCAAGGCTCATTGAATGAAATCCGGCACACCGCTTTATGGACAAATACCCCCCCCTTGGCCCTGTCTGTTCCCCTGGCCGTCTGGTGGGAGGGTGGGGCGGATGGAGCCCTCGATCGGTTGATTTGGGGGGCACATGCCCTGATTTACAATTGGGTCAAGGGGATGTTCTGGGTTCTTTGGTTTCCCGTGCTCTGGACCCTTTGGCGGTTTAAAAAGAATTGGTGCAATCCTTGGATGTTACCACTCCTGGGGCTGGTTGTGACCTTGGTGGTGGTCCTTTTCAAGGTTGCCTCGCAAATGGGCTATCTCTCCGATCGCCATTTGATTTTACTTTTGTTGTTAGGCTGCTTTCCCGCAATCCCGGGAATTTTTGGCCTGCTTGGTCCATCCATCCGGTGGCTTTTGTTGTCCGGTTGGCCCCGTTTAGCCAAAAACCTACCGTTCCTTGTTGTCGGGGGGATTGTTTTGTTAACTTTGGTACGAACGCTGGAACCGCTTCACAACCACAGGGCTGGTTTCCGTGAAGCAGGGGAGTGGCTTGCAAAAAATAGCCGGCCTGGGGATCCTGTGGTGGATGGATTTTGTTGGACCCATTACCATGCTGGACGGGTTTTTTCCGAAGTCGGCCCCAAGGGAATTCCTATAAGCGATCCCCCGGTTCAGTTTATGGTGATAGAACGCTCCAATAACAAACACGCCCGTTTGAAAACCTTGAAAGAAGCAGACCTAACCGCACAAGGGGGCCAAGTCGTTTGGACCTCCACGCCACGAAAGGATGGGTCTTTGGTGGTGATTTACCGTGTCCCCTGGGACAAGCCCAAGGATTAAAACAGGGCGTTTTGGGTTGACCTTTTGGGTATCCTTTCATTAACCAGCTTGTTTGGCCCGGACCTGTTCCAAAAGTGCAGCAACCAAGTGAACCGTATCCCCTTGGGACTTGGCGGCATGGACCATCGGTTTGAAATCCTTGGCGGCCCGGCATAATCCCGCAAGGGCCGGGGCGGAAAGGGTGCGGCCTGCCCAAACAAGGGATTCCTCGGCCATCTCCAACCGGTCGAGAAGTTTGCGCAAAACTTCGGCAGGATAGGGGTTGTTTTCTGCCAATTCCCGCTCGGCAATGTTGGTAAACCACGCCACCTGAGCGGCGGTTTCATCACCCATAAGTGCTGCAAAAAAACGATCCTGGCCCACAAAGAGGGGGTCAAAGGGGGGCTCGCCTGTCGGCACAAAACGCCCTTTTAGCATTTGTCCATAGGCACAAAGGTCCCGAACCCGAGCCATTGCCTCACCAGGGCAAAGCTCATGCCCCAATTGAACCACCGACGAAAGATGCGATAGATCGATGTGGTAGGCTTCCTCTTCAAAAAGAACGGCACGACCGCAAAGCATTTTGGCAATGGTGCCCGGTTCAAGCGGAGCCTTGGTATCCGCTGCGAGGGGGCGAGTTCCCTCCAACCGCTCGATTTCGGCCGCAAGGCGATGTCCCAATTCGTTGTGAAGGGCGTTGACCAAAAGCTCCAGGCAGGCCTTTCGGGCTTCTGGCCCTCCCGGGGTTTCAGGGCTGGATAGCGTTGTGATGGCATTGCAAAGGCCATACCGACTTAGAATCCAGCCATAACCCCGAACAGGGTCCAATCCTTCATGAAAGGCAAGCCTGATGGCGGTTTCAACCAGCTCGTATTGATCCTCCGTCAGCTGTTCCAAATGGATTTTCGATAAGGCCTCCTTAATGGGTTGGAGTTGTCCCAAAAGTCGGAAATAGGTCCAGGCCCCTGCCAAATTACCGTTAGTCAGGGTCCACTCCCCCACCTCGGTTGCCGCATTTTGAATGGCTTGTTCAAAAGCCTCATGAAACTCGGGACCGATGTCGCCTGCCGACCCGGTTGGGGTTTCCGGGAGGCCCATATTATGCCTTGCCCTGAGGAGTTTTGCATAGAAAAGCCCGCTGTGATCGCCGCTTTTTTTCAAGGTCTCCTCAAGATGATTCATCAGGGCATTGGGGCCTTCAATGCGAAGGCGCATTTCCCAGGAATCATCCAAAATGGGGGGGGAATTATCCTTTTCGGATTCAAACATCGTAATCTCACTTTTTCCTAATGGATGGGCGGGTTCCAAATTATTTTATGAATTATGAATTTTTTCTTAAGAAGGGGCTTGCACCCCATGGTGGTTAGTGTAGAGTATGGTTGTCACGCTGTTTGATAGCTTTGGCGGATGGGCGACGCCAAAGTGGTCTGCAGCGTGACACTTTTCTCTTCGAAGCTTTTTTATGCTTCTTGGGCCGCAGATGCATCGGGAATCCCCTTCATCTGTGGCCCATTCTGTTTTTCAGGGTTTATTTGGTTTGTTGTGCTTTCGGTCAGGCTAACCGTTAACCCCAGCCAAAAAAGACTTATCAGCCAATTTGTCGTGCAAAGCCACAAATAAACCTGGTGTTTCCATCGAAAAACCGGATGGTTGGCAATCGATTCGCTATCGGGGTCCAGATGCTTGTTGATTTGGCTTTGGAGGTAGAACAAGAAAAATACACTTAGGGCCATGACAAGGGTCATAATCAATCGGGATTTTCGCCGTTGCCTGGAAATCAAAGCATCCAAAATAAAAATGCAACAAGCAGCAAGCCCGGCCACATTCATCCATGGCGTTACCAATCGGGTGAAAAACCCTTGTGTCCTGTCTCCCCAAACAGACGCTCCAACGGGAACCACCACCCCCGCATAAAAAACGAACCCACCCTGCCAAAAGGCAAACGCCACCAAGGCAAGGTAACGGATCAACCATCGTGCCCATTTGGGTATCATTGTTGGTGCCATTCCCATCGTTTTTGGATGACCCAAATAGAAAGGGTTCTCAAAATCCTTTTCAAGTTCAATTTCCAGTGGGGAAATACCGATGGGGCGAGAAATTCCAAGACGGTTCTTTCAAGAATGTTAAAGGCACTTTTTGTCCATTCTATCTACCCAATTGCTGGAAGGACCGAGGGAAAATGCGAATTCAAAAGTGCTCTGACGACTGCTTTTGTATCGGCCAGGTTTTCCAAAAGGAGGTCGGGCTGGTGGGTTGCCAATTCGGCCATTGGGTGGCATCCCGTGGCGACAGCTAATACTTTTGCGCCAATGGCCCTTGCACATCGGATATCCAGAGGCGTATCGCCAATGACCCAAACCTGTTTCGGTTCTGTGGCAGGATCCAAAGAGGCCAGGGCTTCTCGTGCCACATCATCCCTGTCTTCATGGGAATCGCCAAATCCTCCGAAGGAAAAGGATTCCTGGAGGCCAAACATAGCCAATTTATGCCAGGCCCCTAATTTGGAATTGCCCGTAAGGAGGCCCATAGCAACCTTGGGTTTTGTTCTTAGGCAATCTATCAATGCAGAAACTCCGGGCAAAAGTGTCCCTGGTGCCTGGAGTAACCTTTTTTGTAAATGGATGGTGTATTCGTCCATAACCTGGTGAAACGCAGGTTCTTCGAGAGGGGGGGCAACCAGGCGGTGTTCCCGGAGGAGTTCCAGGGTGATGCCCCGATCGGTTCGCCCGCTTAACCTGTGTGGGGCGATCTCCAATCGCTTTCCATAAAGGGCAAAAAAAGCATCTTCCAAAGCATTTCGACCTGCCCCTGCTCCGGCCAAAAGGGTTCCATCAATATCAAACAACACCACATGCATTGGGTTTTGCCTTATAAAAAGCCAAAGGAATTAGTTTCCGAGGTTCGGCAGGACCTTCCAGCAAAATCCATCCATGGGGTCCGCATCCGCCATGCCTCCTAACATAATCATCGATGGCTATAATCTTGCCCATATCATGGGTTGGCTACCTCTTTTTGACCATGAGACGCTTGCCCTTGCCCGGGAAACCCTAATTGAACACCTCGCTTCGTTAACTAGTGAACCGGGTCGAATCCTCGTGGTTTTTGATGCCAAAAACGCCCGTACAACCCGGGTCCCCAGCTATCTTTTGGACAGCCCCGAGGTTCGTCACAAAACCGGAATTCTTGTCTGCTTTGCCACGGACCGGGAGGCAGACGATGAAATTGAAGAGCGGTTGAAAGACAATCGCCACCTTGCCGGAGGCCAACACCATGTTCTGGTGGTAAGTAACGATAAAAGACTTCATGCCGCTGCAAAAAAATGCAAAGCATCGGCCATGACTTGTCAGGTTTTTTGGGATCACATGGAACAATCAACCAGGAAAAGGGAAAAAAGCTTTGAGTTGTGGACGGAAAAACCAGAGGGAACAAACCCCACCGAAACCGCAAAGGCACTGGAAGATTTTGCGGATTTGGCAAAAGAGCTGGATGACCCAAAAGCCAACCTGCCCTTAACCAGGAGATTGCGACCGAAATAGGAGGTAAAAGTCCAGTAATTCCCGGCTTCAAAAAAAAGATGCGCCCTGATTTACCCATTGTGAAAGGTCTCCTGTTGAGACACTGTTTTTGGTTGAGCGACAGGCGGTAATATGCGATCAAAGAGTGGTTCAGAGGGGGTCCTGAACCGAC
>SXGU01060631.1_pt1 | contig 15123 bp, 15 predicted proteins | sample 3174531 | NCBI WGS metagenome assembly SXGU01 (sample SAMN11356863, study PRJNA531348) | freshwater metagenome | isolation source: freshwater sample F1-140 | place: China: Fuxian Lake, Yuxi | collected 2017-12-25
ACCACCGAACTGAGCTTTTCCACCCAGAGGTTGCTGGGTAATCATTGAGTATGGGCCTGTTGAACGTGCGTGAATCTTGTCATCAACCAAGTGGTGCAACTTCAAGATATACATATAGCCAACTGAAATCGGCGTTGGATATGGCTCACCGGAGCGGCCATCGAACAACTGAGCCTTTCCAGAGCGGCCAATTAACTGATTACCATCGCGGTTAGGCAAAGTGCTCGAGAGAAGACCTGAGATCTCATCTTCGAGTGCACCATCGAATACAGGGGTTGCAAACTTGGTTCCAGGGGCTCCGGCCTCGGCGCCGATAGCGCGCATATGTCTTTGCCAGGCTTCATCGACGCCAGAGAGATCCCAGCCAGTCTTTGCTACCCAGCCCAGATGCATCTCAAGAACCTGTCCCACGTTCATACGCCCGGGTACACCGAGTGGATTGAGTACAACATCTACTGGTGTTCCATCTTCAAGGAATGGCATATCTTCAACTGGAAGGATCTTGGAGATGACTCCCTTGTTACCGTGGCGACCGGCGAGCGTGTCACCATCTTGGATCTTGCGCTTTTGAGCGACATAGACGCGCACGAGTTGGTTGACTCCGGCTGCAAGCTCGAATCCCTCTTCGGATTCAAAGATCTTCACACCGATAACTTTTCCTGATTCTCCGTGGGGAACTTTCAGTGAAGTATCGCGGACCTCACGAGCCTTCTCACCAAAGATGGCACGCAGTAAGCGCTCTTCTGGGGTTAACTCTGTCTCACCCTTCGGTGTGACCTTTCCAACCAAGATATCCCCAGGCACCACATCGGCGCCCACACGGATGATCCCGCGCTCATCGAGATCGGCGAGTACCTCCTCCGATACGTTAGGGATGTCACGGGTGATCTCTTCGGCACCAAGCTTGGTATCGCGAGCATCTACTTCGTACTCCTCGATGTGGATCGAGGTCAAGACATCGTCTTGAACTAGGCGCTGCGACAAGATGATCGCATCCTCATAGTTATGGCCCTCCCATGACATAAATGCCACAAGTAAGTTCTTTCCCAGCGCCATCTCACCCATATCCGTGCAAGGACCATCGGCGATAACTGAGCCAACCTCTAAGCGTTGGCCTTCGGTAACAACGACCTTCTGGTTGTAAGAGGTTCCTTGGTTAGAGCGGGTGAACTTATGAAGTGAGTATGTTTGATAGCTCGAATCATCACCCATAACCTTTACTTCCTCGGCCGAGACCTCTGTAACGACCCCAGGCTTGGTGGCTAAAACGACATCGCCGGCATCAACGGCTGCACGGAACTCCATGCCAGTACCGATTAGTGGTGCCTCTGCCCTCATCAAGGGAACCGACTGGCGCATCATGTTTGAGCCCATCAAAGCGCGGTTAGCATCATCGTGCTCAAGGAATGGGATCATCGCTGTTGCAACAGAGACCATCTGGCGCGGAGAAACATCCATGTAATCAACTTCATCTGCCGGGATGTACTCGACTTCCCCACCACGACGACGCACAAGCACACGTGCCTCAGCAAAATGATTGTCATCACTCAGCGGTGCGTTTGCCTGAGCGATGATGTGCTCATCCTCTTCATCTGCAGTCAGATAGTCGACCTTGTCGGTGACGCGACCTTTTTCGACTTTGCGATACGGGGTTTCGATAAATCCGAATGCAGTGACGCGACCGTATGTTGCAAGAGATCCGATAAGACCAATGTTTGGGCCTTCAGGGGTTTCAATAGGACACATGCGCCCGTAGTGAGATGGGTGAACGTCACGGACCTCAAAGCCTGCGCGATCACGTGAGAGACCACCGGGTCCAAGGGCTGAGAGACGTCGCTTGTGGGTCAGACCAGATAATGGGTTGGTCTGATCCATAAACTGCGATAGCTGGGAGGTCCCGAAGAACTCTTTAATCGATGCGACTACCGGGCGAATATTGATCAGGGTCTGAGGTGTGATTGCTTCGACATCTTGTGTCGTCATACGCTCGCGAACAACGCGCTCCATACGAGATAGGCCGATGCGTACTTGGTTTTGAATGAGCTCACCAACAGTGCGCAGGCGACGGTTGCCGAAGTGATCGATATCGTCCTTTTCTACCCGTACCTCACGACCATAATCCATCAACAAATCCCCACGGTGAAGTGCTACCAAGTAGCGCAAAGTGGCCACGATGTCAGAGATGTTTAACAAAGAGGCGTTGAGGTCAAAGTCCAAGCCAAGCTTCTTATTCACCTTGAAGCGCCCGACCTTGGCGAGGTCATAGCGCTTGGCGTTGAAGTAGAGGTTTTCAATGAGATTTTGAGCCGCTTCCTTGGTTGGAGGCTCACCCGGACGAAGTTTGCGGTAGATATCCAAGAGAGCCTCATCTTGAGTATTCACTGAGTCTTTTTCCAGTGTTGCCCGGATAGATTCGAAATCACCGAACTGCTCAAGGATCTGCTCTTTACTCCAACCAAGTGCTTTCAAGAAAACTGTGACTGACTGCTTGCGTTTGCGATCGATACGAACACCGACGAGATCTTTCTTATCGACCTCGAATTCAAGATAGGCACCACGACTTGGGATGATTTTTGCTGTGAAGACATCTTTATCGGATGTCTTCTCGATGATTTTTTCGAAGTACACACCAGGTGAACGCACGATCTGCGAGACGACCACGCGTTCAGTACCGTTGATGACGAAGGTCCCACGTGCTGTCATCACAGGGAAATCACCCATGAACACTGTCTGAGATTTGATTTCTCCGGTCACATTGTTCGTGAACTCTGCTGTGACGAATAATGGTTGGGAGTAAGTCATATCGCGCTCTTTGCAGTCGGCGATTGAGTATTTAGGTGGCTCGAAACGGTGATCACGGAATGTAAGACTCATAGTGCCTTGGAAATCTTCGATAGGTGAGATCTCTTCAAAGATCTCTTCAAGACCAGAGGTCGTTGGAATCGCCCCACGGTTCATAGAGTCGGTCGCTGCGATGCGCGAGCGCCATGCATCATTGCCCAACAACCAGTCAAGGCTTTCAACTTGTAGCGCTAATAAATTTGGGACTTCGAGAGGTTCACGTATCTTTGCGAAAGAGATTCGGCGTGGGGCTACTGCTGATTTTTTAGACGCGGCCAAGTGATTTCCTCCCAGAGAAAGAATGAAAAATGCACCACTATTAGGTCTCAGCCGCTATATGCCCTGACCTCTAGTTTTTTTGCGAGAGTGAAGAGTATCGCCCTCGGGCCAGGCCTGTCCAACCGGAGGCTTGTATCATAAAAAAGCGCCCTCACCGTAGTCAGGGCGCTTCTTTATCGAGATTACTTAACTGTCACCTTGGCGCCAGCTGCCTCCAGGGCCGCCTTTGCCTTATCGGCAGTGGCCTTATTCACCTTCTCAAGTAAAACCGCTGGACATGCATCGACGAGATCCTTCGCCTCTTTCAAGCCAAGGCTTGAGTTGAGTCCACGAACTTCCTTGATTACTGCAATCTTTGCCGAGCCGGCCTCTTCAAGGATAACGGTGAACTCATCTTGAGCCGCCTCTGCCCCGCCTGCTGCCGCTGCTGGCCCGCCTGCTGCCGCTGCTACTGGAGCGGCCGCTGTTACATCAAACTCGGTTTCAAATGACTTAACGAACTCTGAGAGCTCGACCAATGTCATCTCCTTGAACTGTGCCAATAGGTCTTCTGTGTTGAGCTTTGCCATATTCGTTATTCCTTCTCTTGAGTGGATGGGGTTAATTCTTGGCTTACTGCCTCTACTTCAAGCACTTGCGCAGTCACAGCTTGAGCTGAAACCTCGGAGAGAGCAGTGTTCTCTGATTGTTCGGAGGCAAGCCTGATACGCAGAGCATCAAATACGCGTGCGGCTTTGGCAAGTGATCCCTTCATAGCACCGGCAAGTTTTGCAAGTAAGACCTCACGGGATTCAAGATTTGCAAGTTGCATGAGCTCTTCTGTGGTGACCGCCTTGCCCTCGTAGATCCCACCCTTGATCACAAGAAGTGGATTCTCCTTGGCGAATTCGCGCAGACCTTTGGCTGCATCAATGGGATCACCCTTGATGAAGGCCACTGCAGATGGACCAACAAGCAGGTCTGGTGAGAGATCCACGCCAGCGTTCTTTGCCGCGATCTTCGTCAGGGTGTTCTTAACCACTGAGTACTTTGTCTTACTTCCAAGCATGCGGCGAAGTTCCTTCATCGATGTCACGGACAGGCCGCGATACTCGGTCAGGACTGTGGCCGTAGCCGAACGGAAGTCCTCCGTCAGCTCTGCGACTGCCGCTTCTTTATCTGGGCGAGCCATGGGGTTCACCTTTCTTGGTAGTGAGTCAGATCTGGGCAATAAAAAAATCCGTAACGCATAAGCGTCACGGATGAACATGAACACCTACGCGGGTTGAGATCTCCTCATTTCATGAACCAATCTTGCGATTGGTTCAGACCTGCGATCTTTGGTTATGGCACCAGGGTAGGCGAGTTGGCCTACCCTGGTCAAATTCTTAGTTGGCTACAGGCTCACGGATGAGATTGGGATCGACTGCGATTCCAGGACCCATCGTCGTTGAGATCACCGCCTTTTGAACGTAGCGACCCTTTGAAGAGTTGGGCTTTGCACGCATCACCTCTTCCATTGCCGCTGCATAGTTCTCTGCCAGCTGCTGGGCAGTAAATGAGACTTTGCCGATAAGGAAGTGAAGATTTGAGTTCTTATCCACGCGGAACTCGATCTTTCCCCCCTTGATATCTGAGACCGCCTTGGCAACATCTGTAGTTACTGTGCCGGTCTTCGGATTTGGCATCAATCCACGGGGTCCAAGCACCTTTCCAAGACGACCGACCTTACCCATCAGATCCGGTGTTGAGACAACTGCGTCGTAATCAAGGCGACCCTTTGAGACCTCATCGATGAGCTCATCCCCACCGACAATGTCGGCACCTGCTGCGCGTGCAGCATCGGCCTTGTCGCCATTTGCAAATACCAAAACACGTGAAGTCTTTCCCGTTCCATGGGGCAGGTTCACTGTCGAGCGAATCGCTTGATCTGCCTTCTTTGGGTCAACACCAAGAACCAATGCGACCTCAATCGATGCGTTGTACTTAACTGTCGATGTCTGCTTGGCAAGTGTCACGGCCTCAAGTGGGGTGTAAAGATGGTCTTTGGTGACCTTTGCCGCCGCTTCGATATATTTCTTTGATCGCTTCATTTCTCTCCTTTGAATAAGGGTTGTGGTTAGCGGAGCAGCGAGCTCCTCCCACATCTCATCACCACGTTGGCGATGAGAAACCTATGTGTTATCCGTCGGTTGTGATCCCCATCGAACGTGCCGTGCCGGCGATAATCTTTGAGGCTGCATCGATATCGTTTGCATTCAGATCTGCCATCTTTACCTGTGCAATCTCGGTGACCTGGGCCATGGTGATGTTTGCGACCTTGGTCTTATGAGGAACTGCAGAGCCCTTTTCCACACCAGCTGCTTTGAGGATAAGACGTGATGCTGGAGGGGTCTTGGTGATGAATGTAAAGGAGCGGTCCTCATAAACGGTGATCTCTACTGGGATGATCTGACCTTTTTGGGACTCAGTTGCAGCGTTGTATGCCTTAACAAACTCCATGATGTTGACACCGTGCTGGCCAAGGGCAGGACCTACCGGAGGAGCAGGTGTTGCTGCACCGGCCTGGATCTGCAACTTGATGAAGCCAGTTGCCTTTTTCTTTGCTGCCATTTCTCTTCCTCTTTTTTTTCTTATCGTTTACTGGGGTAGTTAAATCTTTTGAACTTGGGTAAATGAGAGCTCTACCGGTGTCTCACGTCCGAAGATAGAGACGAGAACCTTGAGTTTTGCCTGCTCTGGCATGATCTCAGAGATCGATGCTGGCAGAGTTGCAAATGGACCATCCATGACCGTGACCGACTCACCGATCGCAAAATCAATCAGGCGAATGTCTGCCTTCTCTGATTTCTTGACTGGACGTGGCGCCAAAATCTTCTCGACCTCATCCATAGTCAATGGACTTGGGTGGTGTGCATTGCCGACAAACCCGGTGACTCCTGGGGTATTTCGAACGGCCGACCATGACTCATCGCTCAGATCCATGCGCACCAGGACATATCCAGGATAAATATTGCGCTTGACCATTTTGAAGACGCCATTCTTGAGCTCTTTGACCTCTTCTTCAGGGACTTCTATCTGGAAGATGTAATCCTCCATGTTCAAGGATTGGATACGGGTCTGAAGATTGCCTCTGACCTTCTTCTCATAGCCTGCATACGAGTGGACTACGTACCAATTGCCAAGGGCGGTCCGCAGAGTACGACGAAATTCAGCGTTCGGATCGTTCTCATCGGATTCGATATCGCCATCTTCATCAAAGGCAAGAGCAAGCTCTGGCTCAGAGGTTGATGTTGGCTCAAAAGTACTCTCTTGAGCTACCTCTGCTCCAGGTGGGCTTGCAATCTCGGTTGCAGATGCGGCAAGAGCGGCCTCGAAGGCATCGGTCTTTTGTGTCACTGCCTCTGTAGTCACAGCCTGGGCCCCAACCTTGGGAACAGCATCCTTTGTTGGTGCCTCCGAGACTGCATTGAGATCCTCGCTCATGTGGGCCTGCTTACCCAAAAACCCAGAAAACGATCTTTGTTAAGAAAAGATCGAAGAGAGAGACGACTGCGATAACAAAGGAGACAAAGACCATCACAACGGCCGTATAGGTCGTTAATTGATTGCGGGTCGGCCAGACAACCTTGGTAAGTTCGTTGATAATTTGGCGGTAGAAAAGACCGGCGCGGGCAAGCAGACCGAGCTTCTCGGCCTCTTGCTCAACTGACTCTGTCATCGCCATTTCCTTTTCTTCATCTCTTTCGTGTCATACGCGTACAACTTGCAGGGCAGGAGGGACTCGAACCCCCAACCGGCCGCTTTGGAGACGGCAACTCTAGCCAATTGAGCTACTGCCCTTCGCACGAGGGCATGGCAAAACCCTAGGGAAAAGCAAACCCTCGTGAGCCTTACAGTGTAGAGGCAAGGAGGGGTTGCGGTCTAACTCGTATCTGGGATACGGCAGACTTGGCTCTATGAGCTCACGTATTTCATCCCGAATCGCTGCGATTACCGAGTCTGCAACCTTGGCCGTAGATGCCAAGGCAAAAGCTCTCAAGGCACAGGGCCGTCCAGTGATTGGATTTGGCGCAGGTGAGCCTGATTTTCCCACTCCCGAATACATCGTGGCTGCCGCTGCGGCTGCCACAACGGTCGGGGCAAATCACCGCTACACACCCACACCTGGATTACCCGAGTTGCGAGATGCGATCGTGTCAAAGACCAAGCGTGATTCAAAGTATGAGATCACATCTGATCAGGTTTTGATCACCAACGGTGGAAAGCAGGCGGTTTATCAAGCCTTTGCAACGATTATCAATGAAGGTGACGAGGTTTTGTTACCATCGCCGTTTTGGACAACCTATCCAGAGTGCATCAAATTAGCTGGAGGCCTTGTAGTAGAGGTCTTTGCCGATGAGACACAGAATTATTTGGTAACTGTCGAACAACTTGAGGCTGCACGCACGAATAAGACGAAGGCGATCTTGTTTTGTTCACCATCTAATCCAACGGGCTCTGTCTATGCACCCGCTCAAGTCAAGGCGATTGGTGAATGGGCACTGGCACATAACATCTGGGTGATCACCGATGAGATTTATGAGCATCTCTTATATGACGGTGCGAGCGCCCCGAGCATGCCTGTACTTGTCCCAGGACTTGCAGATACCTGCATCATCATCAATGGAGTGGCAAAGACGTATGCGATGACGGGCTGGCGATTAGGTTGGATGATAGGTCCCAAGGATGTCATCAAGGCCGCTACGAATCTGCAATCTCATCTGAGCTCTAACGTATCTAATATCTCACAACGCGCAGCTATCGCCGCAGTCAGTGGCGATCTCACGGCAGTTCATGCGATGGGACAGGCCTTCAATCGTCGCCGCACGTTAATCGTCTCACTACTCAATGACATTCCTGGCTTTGTCTGTCCAACACCAACGGGAGCTTTCTATGTCTATCCATCGGTCAAAGGAGTGCTCGGAACCAGCATACGTGGGCGGACTGCGCAGACATCGGCCGAACTTGCGACGATTTTGCTCGAAGAGGTTGAGGTCGCTGCTGTGCCGGGTGAGGCCTTTGGACCATCGGGTTATCTGCGTTTTTCATATGCAACAAGTGATGCCGACATCATCGAGGGTATCGGGCGTATCAAGAGACTACTTACACAGGGCTAAATCTCAAGACCAATCAGGTTCACTTCTGCAACGAGGGTTATTCCAAAGCTCTCTTGTACGTGATCTCGTGCGCGCTTGGCTAGGGCTGCGATATCAGAGGCCGTTGCACTACCCGAGTTTGTAAGGGCTAGTACATGCTTAGATGAGATGCGTGCGCCTCCGATCTCATCGCCTTTATGTATCCCTGAGTTCTCGATTAACCATGCCGCTGAGACCTTGACGCGACCATCAGAGAGTGGCCATTTAGGTGCGGTCTGGGGCAGAGCATCTGCACTCTGCTGGGAGATGATCGGATTGGTAAAAAATGATCCGGCAGAGTATGAATCAGGATCATCGGCAGAGAGAAGCATCCCCTTGCTTGCTCGCAACTCGAGTACTGCCGCCCGGCAGGCTATGACCGATGTCTTATCACCCATCTCTATCCCCAGCTTTTTGGCGAGCTCAACATAGGTGATTGGTCTCGTCGATTCACCGATACGAAGTTGGAATGTAACACTCAGGACCACATACCGACCAGGGTGGGATTTGAAGTAAGAGTTGCGGTAGGAAAACTCGCACTCGGTATTGGTGAATGTTTTGATTGCTTTGTTTATCCGATCATAGGTGCGCACTCTCGTGATGAACTCACTGACTTCATGACCATAAGCACCGATATTTTGAATCGGAGCAGCCCCCACAGTTCCAGGTATCCCACTTAAGCTCTCAAGTCCGGCAAATCCACGTGCAATGCAGGTTTGAACCAACGTATCCCAGTTCTCTCCGGCGCCGATGGTAAGTGTCGCACCGCTGCAGGCATCAATCTCGGCCTCAACAGAGTTGTTCGCGATATGGATCACTGTGCCATCAAATCCACTATCGGCGATTAATACATTTGTTCCAGCACCCATGATGAAGATAGGTGAATCGCCCGCAGATTCTATAGCTGCGATGATCTCAGGCTCACTTGAGACCTCGATGATTGTGGTTGCCGGACCACCCACTCGCAGACTGGTGTATTGGGATAGATCACTCATGGCTAAAGGTTAGCGACGTGGTGAGAGAATTGCGCTTTTACCTCTAAAGCGCTGGAGAATACGATCATAGTTCTTCTTTGATTGCACCTCACGATAATCAGGATCAACATCGTGATATCCATGATGACGGGCCTGCTCTAGAGGCAAGGTCATCTGCAAGAGATGGCCTCCTGCTTGCCGAATTTTAAGTGAGAACTCCATATCTGCATTGCGATAATACAGAGCACGTGGGTTGAACCCTCCTGTCTGGAGAGCGGCTTCACGATCAAGGGCCATAAAGTATGAGAAAAGAACATCAACCTCGCCATCACCTTTATCATCTACGCTGCGCCAATCATCTTCAATATTGACTAACCCCCCACGCCAACCCACTGCAACGTACTCACCCTGTTCCAAGATGGCTACAGCCGGTGTGATTGCATCAGCGCTAAAACGTGTCGAAGGATCCATGATGACAAGGTATTTGCTCTTGATCTTCTCTATCAAAGTATTTGCACATTCACCCCACCCGGCACCGGGTGCAACTGCGAATAGATAGGTACGCGCATCAATTGCGGCAACGAGTGGACCGGGATCACCGATAGATAGGATAACCACACCAGAATCACTGTTGGCTTTGATCGAATTCACTGCTTCAAGGGCATCTGCAGTAAAGCCATCTACGATAAGTGCAACTGTGGTCTTTCTGTCTAAATCAATCGGGCCGATATCACGGGCAAATGCCAGGGTGATAAAGGCCGGCTTTTCAACGAGCTCGAATCCTCCGGCGATATCTACGACTTCGAATCCGAGGTTTGCAATTGTTGTGCGTAATCTATCGGCGAGCGCAAAATCCTTATCAGCACGCGCTGCCATACGCTCTTGGGCTAGGGCTAATACAGATTCAGGTGCACTCATTGAATGACGACCGCCTTGGCCATCCCTAAGACTTTTACTCCAGCCGATGTTGCCATGCAATCGAGCTTGATGCGATTGCCATCTATCTCCAGGACCGTGGCGCTCACGGTCAGATCAACTCTCTCACCAGCGGGCACAATAACAGGCTTGAGGAATCGGGCTGAGAACTCCTTTACGTTGGCACTGCCGCCTGCCCAATCACTGATGAACTTACCGACAAGGGCCATAGTCAACATTCCATGGGCGATCACGTTGGGTAATCCAACTGAGAGAGCAAACTCCTCGCTCTGATGAATTGGGTTGTGATCTCCGCTGGTATCGGCATAGGCCTTCAACAGCTCACGATCGAGATAGAAGATCTTTGTGGGCAGGCTTGCTCCTATCTCAATCATCCACGCACCACCAGTGTCGAACGTGTCGAGACCACCAGTTCTGAGCCATTGCGCAGATCAGAGCGCACCGAGATGATCTCATTGCCTGCAGCGACTCTGAGAGATTCGATCGTGGCTGAGCAGTTGAGGAGATCACCGGCGATGATGGGACGATGAATCTCAAAGCTTTGATCACCATGAACCAAGCGCGTCCAGTCAACACCTATCTCGGGTCGAGTCAAAATGGATTCATACTGGGATAAGCAGATTCGGATGGAAAAAGTGGGTGGAGCGATGGATGTATCCACTTCGCCAATGACAGAGCAAAAGGAGTCGATCTCAGATTGATTGACAGTGACAGAGTTCGCGCCTTCAAAGGTGCGCCCGACCGAATCGGGATTGATCATTAGCGGGTTTCGCGGTGAAGGGTTGATAACTTGCAACGTGGACAGAACTTCTTGAGCTCCATACGATCTGGATCGTTGCGACGGTTCTTCTTAGTGATGTAATTGCGCTCTTTACACTCCACGCAGGCCATGGTGATCTTCGGACGAACGTCGGCGCTCTTACTTGCCATGGCCTTAACTCCCTTGATGTATTACAGGTACGGTTCTAATCAAGCCCTTAGGTTACCCGAGGCCTGTCGATGCGCGAAATTCGCGCAGGTGGTTCTGGTAGCGGGGGCGGGATTTGAACCCACGACACAGCGATTATGATCCGCTTGCTCTACCAAGCTGAGCTACCCCGCCAAGGGTGTGCTGTGAAAAGATCTCACATCACGTGAAGGAGATCTCATCGAGCCCCCCACCGGAATCGGACCGGTGACCTTTTCCTTACCATGGAAACGCTCTACCAACTGAGCTAGGGGGGCACGCATTCTGTGTGGGAATTTACTCGAGGCCTTAGCGTACAGGGCGCAAAGCGCTTTAGAAAAATCCTTATTCGGCAGGGTTGAGAGTAATTTTGCCAGTAGTGTGCCGGGCCAACATCGCCTGATGCGCGCGCCTTGCTTGGCTCAAACCAAATACTTCACCCGTAACTGGCTTGAGTTTTCCACTCGTGACCAACTCAAAGAGTGCGATGATGACATCGTTCATCAACTCTTTGCTCCCAAAACAGTGTGAGAGCCAGAAACCTGTGACCGACTTTGAAGAGGCTAGTAATACCCCAGGGTGGATCATGGATGGCGCCTCTCGTGATGCCATACCAAATGTAATCAGGCGACCAAATGGTGCTAGAGCCTCAAGGCTAAGATCAAAGGTCTTACCGCCAACCATCTCTAAAATCAGATCCACTGGCTTACCACCATTTGCCTCAAGGATGGCTGCTAGTAAATTGTTTTGGTCGGCATCGATGGCAACATCGGCACCTAGTGATGTGGCCAACTCGCGTTTTTTAGCAGTTGAGGCGACGGCGATAACTTTTGCCCCCCACATCTTTGCTAATTGAATTGCAATCGTGCCGACACCACCGGCGGCTGCATGGATCACGACACTCTCACCGGCCCGCACATGGCCCACGCTCTTTAAGATATGCCAAGCCGTCGAACCTTGCACCAACATACATAGCGCCTGGGAATCACTGACTCCATCTGGAATATCGATCATCGTCGATAGGTGTGCTACAGCTTTTTGGGCATATCCACCGCTTGGCACAGGAGCTAAAACACGTCGCCCATCAGATGTCGTACCCACGACCTCGATGCCTGGCACCAACGGTAGTTTCTGCTTCGAAAGATATGAGTTCTCAGTCTGATGTGTATCTGCATAATTAATCCCAATAGCAGTGACATCTATGATCGCAAAGCCTTCTTTTGCCATTGGATCTGGAACATCCACAAGGTTCATCACCTTTGGACCGGCGAATGCAGTGCCCTGAATCGCCTTCACTTCTTATCCTTTAGTCGAGCCCAGGGTAAGGCCTGATACGAACTGCTTGCGTAGAAGGAAGAAGACGATGAGCGTTGGAAGGGCGGCAATCGCCGCTCCCGCGGCCAAAAGGTTGTAATCAGTGACGAACTCACCTTGCAGACGGCCCAGCGCCGAAGTGATCGGACGCTTTGAGTCGGTCGACATGAGCACTAGAGCCCAGAAAAAATCATTGTAAATCCATGTGGTCATCAAGACGGCAAGTGATGCCAGGGCAGGTCGCAGCAACGGAAGCATCACTTTGGAATAGTGCGTAAATACTGTGGCACCATCGACCATAGCCGACTCACTTATCTCCTTTGGAATCGTCTTCATAAAACTAGATAGCACAAATGTCGCAAAGCCCATTTGGAAGGCTACGTGGATCAATACGACACCCCAATGTGAGTCATACAAAACCCGTGGCATCCCTATCGCCTTACCTAATGTTATGTACATCTTAAATACTGGTATAAATACCAGTTGGGCGGGAAGTAAGTTACCGGCCGTAAACAGCAAGAGTAACGACACATTCCATTTGAATGAGTAGCGGCTGACAACAAAGGCGATGAGTGAGCCAAAAAATAGGGTTAAGAAGACGGCAGGTACAGTGATTGCGAAGGTGTTCCAGAAATACAGGGGTAGATCCATCCTTGAGATCGCATCTACATAGTTTTGTAGATTCAGGGTCTTAGGGATCGAAAAAACACCATTTGCGCGTACATCTTTATAAGGGCGCAGTGATGTCCAAAAAGTCCAAGCGATTGGAAAGATCCAAATAATCGCGAAGACACCGATGAAGGCTGAGATGAAATGATCTTTGACCCTCTGCTTATTCTTGAATTTGGTTGCAGCCTTCTGCGGCTCCACATCGATACTCATTGGACATCACTCCTGAAGGTTGTGCGCAAGTAAGCGATGATTGGCCCAATAGAAAGAAGGAAGAGAATTACGGCATAGGCAGCGCCCTTCATGGACGCCCCCTCACCAGCGATATTTGAGAAGACTAAGGTCCCAAGGATCGGCAGCCCTCCTCGGGAGCCGTAAATGATGTAGACGATGTCGAATGCTCGTAAGGATTCGATAATTGTAATGACAATTACGATCACATTGACAGGCTTCATTGCAGGAAAAATGACTTTTTTGAAAGTCTGCCACTCAGTGGCACCATCCAAGGCCGATGCCTCACGCAGAGCTAGATCGACTGACTTGAGCCCAGCTAGATATAGCAACATTATGTAGCCGATATGACGCCATGATGCGATAGTCAAAATGACATAGATGCTGATGTCATAGTTACCAAAGAATGAGAAGGCATTGTCGATGTCACGTCCCATAAGACCGTTAACAAAGCCATCGGGGCGAAGTAAGAAATCCCAGATGATTCCAGTCACTGCCAGTGAAAGAACCACGGGTAGGTAGTAAGCCGTCTCATAGAACTTGTGTCCGCGGATCTGTCGATCGATTTGATAGGCCAATAGAATCCCCATCGGTGTCGCGATTCCGGCAAACCAGACTAACCAAATTACGTTGTTTTGAACCGCCTCCCAGAATGCGGGAGTATCAAAAAAGATATTTTTATAGTTTGCAAGGCCCGCCCATTTGATCCGGCTAACAGATATTCCCGACCAGTAAGTAAAGGAGAGGATGATCGTTAGGAATGCGGGTACCCAAACAAGCAGTAGATGGAAAAAGACTGGGACACCGACAAAGGCCGCCAGGGTTGTGCGATCTGCCCTAGAAAAGGCTCGACGGCGATGGGCTTTTTTACTGCTCATCGCCGTCAAGTTCATACTTCAAACCTATCTCTTAGTGACTAATTTTTGCTAATTGAAACAAAAATTATTTACTATGCAAGAGGTGGTAGTGCATCCCATTGTGCTTGAAGGCTATCAACGATCTTGTTAACATCCTTAGGATTCTTAAACCATGACTGGATTGCAGGGCCAACAACTGGACCAGCAAAGTCAGGGCGGGTGTCGCGGTCAAGGAACTGAGTGATGTACTTGGCCTCCGCCATGACAGCAAGCTGTTCCTTCTGGAACGGATCGTATGTCGATGTGTCCTGGCCCTTGTTTGCAGAGGTCATAGGGATGGCCTTTCCATCCTTGTCCTTTGCATCAAGTATCGCCTGAACGCCTTCCATATCACCTGCGAAGGCAAGGAAGTCTGCTCCACCGGCGTTGTTAGTTCCGTTAGCAGCTACGCACCAGCCGTCGATTGGTGCATCAATGGTGTCGCGAGCATGCTCTGGGTTGATTTCTGGGAATGGAATGATCGAGAGGTCGGCGTAATCAGCCTCTGACTGCTCTTTGAAGTTTCCACCGAACCATGAACCCATGAGCATCGATCCAGCCTTCCTCTGTAGAAGCAGCTGCATAGCGCCGTCCCACTCGAGATCTAGGACGTTTGGATTCATGTAGGGGATCAACATCTCCCAGTACTTGAATACTTCAAGGACCTTTGCATCTGTCCACTTTTCGCGTCCAGCCATGAGATCTACATGGAATTGGTATCCGTTGAGGCGAGCATTGAGAATATCGAATGTTCCCATTGCCTCCCAGCCGCCTTTATCGCCGGCTGCAAATCCAACAAGACCCTTCTTCTTCATACCATCTAGCATCTTGAGGAACTCATCCCAGTTTGTCACGTTATCTGCATTCAATCCAAGATCAGC
>SXGU01263589.1_pt1 | contig 15120 bp, 17 predicted proteins | sample 3174531 | NCBI WGS metagenome assembly SXGU01 (sample SAMN11356863, study PRJNA531348) | freshwater metagenome | isolation source: freshwater sample F1-140 | place: China: Fuxian Lake, Yuxi | collected 2017-12-25
ACCGGTCGTATTTGTCCTGCTCCGTGCGAAGCGGCGTGTACTTTAAACGTCAATGGCAACGCTGTCGGGATCAAGTCCATCGAACATGCCATCATCGACCGTGCGTGGGCCGAGGGCTGGGTTACGGCCCAGCCGCCCAAAGTGAAGACCGGTAAAAAAGTAGCTGTGGTGGGCTCGGGCCCTGCGGGAATGGCTGCGGCTCAACAGCTTGCCCGCGTCGGTCACGATGTCACACTGTTTGAAAAAAATGACCGGATTGGCGGCTTGTTGCGCTATGGCATTCCTGACTTCAAGATGGAAAAGTCCCACATAGATCGGCGGGCCCAACAGCTTGAAGCCGAAGGTGTCACTATCCGCACCAGTGTGATGGTGGGCGAACTCCCTAAAGGCTCGAAGGTCACCAACTGGGCGGCCCAGACCATCACCCCCGCTCAACTGAAAAAAGATTTTGATGCGGTCTTGTTAACAGGTGGCTCTGAGCAGTCGCGTGATTTGCCTGCACCTGGCCGCGACTTGGCGGGTATTCACTTCGCTATGGAGTTCTTGCCGCAACAAAACAAGCTCAACGCGGGAGACAAGCTCAAAGACCAAAAAATTGAACAAATCCGTGCTGACGGCAAACACGTCGTCGTCATTGGCGGCGGCGACACGGGCTCTGACTGCGTAGGCACCAGCACACGCCACGGCGCTCTGGGTGTGGTGCAGTTTGAAGTGATGCCCTTGCCGCCTGAGCAAGAAGATAAGCCTTTGGTTTGGCCCTATTGGCCGCTTAAATTGCGAACCAGCTCAAGCCATGACGAGAGCTCTGAAAAAGGGATTCTTAAACGCGAGTTCGCCATTTCAACCAAAGAGTTTGTGGGAGAAAAAGGCCAGGTCACTGGCGTGAAGACCGTGCGTGTGGAATGGAAAGACGGCAAGATGGTTGAAGTTGCCGGGACCGAAGAAATCATCAAAGCGGACTTGGTTTTGCTTGCGATGGGATTTGTTAACCCCGTGGCAACCGTTTTGGATGGCTTTGGTGTCGAAAAAGATGCCCGTGGCAACGCCAAAGCCACTACCGAGCTTGCGGGTGGGTACGCCACCAACACCCACAAAGTGTTTGCTGCGGGAGATATCCGTCGCGGCCAATCCTTGGTGGTTTGGGCCATTCGCGAAGGTCGCCAAGCCGCACGAGCCGTGGATGAGTTCTTGATGGGCGTCAGTGATTTGCCTCGCTAATGTCTTACTAGAGGCGGTAAAATTCCGTATGATCCAAAGGCTGGGTAATCTCCCAGCCTTTTCCTTTTATGGCCTCAAACACCGACTCTCCACTTGTTGAACTGAAAAACCTACGCTTCGGTTACGGAGAGAGGGTGATTCTGGATGGAATTTCATTGACTGTTCCGCGTGGAAAAGTCACCGCCCTCATGGGCGCATCGGGTGGGGGAAAGACAACCATTTTGCGGTTAATTGGCGGACAAAATACCGCGCAATCGGGCGAGTTGCTTTTTGACGGCGACGATGTGACCCGCATGAACCATACGCAGTTGTACGCGGCCCGCCGGCGCATGGGCATGCTTTTTCAGTTTGGCGCCTTGTTTGCTGATTTGTCTGTTTTTGAAAATGTGGCATTCCCATTGCGCGAGCACACCCATTTGTCTGAAAGCCTCATTCGCGATATTGTTTTGATGAAGCTCAACGCGGTGGGTTTACGCGGAGCGCGTGATTTGATGCCCAGTGAAGTTTCTGGCGGGATGGCGCGGCGCATTGCTTTGGCCCGGGCCATTGCCTTGGACCCTGAGTTGGTGATGTATGACGAGCCTTTTTCCGGTTTAGATCCGATTTCTTTGGGAACATCTGCGCGATTGATTCGCCAACTCAATGACTCGATGGGCTTGACCAGTATTTTTGTATCGCATGAGCTCGAGCAAACCTTTGCGATTGCCGACCATGTCATTATTTTGGCCAACGGCAAAATTGCGACCCAAGGAACGCCAGACGAAGTTCGTAAGAGCCAAGACCCTTTGGTTTATCAGTACGTGAATGCTTTGCCTGACGGCCCGGTGCGTTTTCATTACCCCGGTGTCAGCGTAGAAGAGGATTTTGGTGTGGGAGCGACGCAATGAACGGGCAGAAATTAGCAGATATTGGCTTTGCGATGCGCCGTCAGATAGCGGATTTGGGCTACGGAGCGCGGCTTTTTGTTCGTCTATTGAAAACCTTTGCCTCGAGTTTGCGGCGCTTTGGTCTGATTCGCGATCAAATTCATTTTTTAGGTAACTATTCACTCGCCATTATTGCGGTTTCTGGCCTTTTTGTGGGTTTTGTTTTTGGCCTGCAAGGGTATTACACCCTGCAGCGTTACGGCTCTTCGGAGGCCTTGGGCTTGCTGGTGACTTTGAGTTTGGTACGGGAGCTCGGCCCAGTCGTCACGGCGCTGTTATTTGCTGGACGTGCTGGAACATCCCTCACGGCTGAGATTGGTTTGATGAAAGCGGGTGAGCAACTCAGCGTGATGGAAATGATGGCGGTAGACCCGGTTCAACGCGTCTTGGCGCCGCGATTTTGGGCGGGGGTGATTTCGATGCCCCTGCTTGCTGCAGTTTTCAGCGCGATGGGAATTATTGGCGGTTGGGTGGTCGGAGTTTTGATGATTGGGGTGGATTCAGGTTCTTTTTGGAGTCAGATCCAAGGCGGCGTGGATGTTTGGAAAGACGTGGGTAACGGGGTAATTAAAAGCATCGTGTTTGGTTTTACAGTCACCTTCGTCGCTTTATTGCAAGGGTTTGAGGCGCAACCCACCCCCGAAGGTGTGGCCAGTGCTACGACGCGAACCGTCGTTGTCGCTTCCTTGGCAGTGCTCGGTCTAGACTTTATTTTGACCGCCATGATGTTTACGATTTAAAGAAAGGTGTTGCATGCAGCGCTCTAAAAATGATGTGTGGGTTGGATTATTTGTACTGATTGGTGCAGCATCCATTTTGTTTTTGGCACTGCAGTCTGCCAACTTGCTCAGTTTGAACTTTCAGGCCACCTATGCCGTGACGGCGAAGTTTGACAATGTGGGCGGGCTCAAACCCAAAGCGGCGGTGCGAAGCGCAGGCGTGGTGGTGGGCCGGGTTGAAAAAATTATTTTTGACGACAAAACCTTTCAAGCCCGCGTTATTCTGGCAATGCAAAGTCAGTACGCTTTCCCCAAAGACAGTTCTTTGAAAATTTTGACCAGCGGCTTGCTCGGCGAACAGTACCTTGGCATTGAAGCCGGCGCGGATGAAAAAATACTGACGGCCGGGGATTCCCTGACCAACACCCAGTCTGCCGTCGTGCTTGAAAACCTGATCAGTCAATTCCTCTATAGCAAAGCTGCTGACAGCACTGGCAAAGCGCAGGAATAAGCATGCGGATTTTAGTTTTGGGCTTGTTGGTTGTATTGCAAGCCTGTGCGAGCGTTCCTAACCCCAACCCAGACCCACGCGATCCTTGGGAGACTTTGAATCGAAATGTGTATGGGGTCAACGATGCCCTAGACCGCAGCGTTCTCAGGCCGGTGGCTATTGCCTACCGGGACGGACTTCCTTATTGGGTCCGCAAAGGCGTTTCCAACTTCTTTGGTAATTTATCTGATGTCTGGTCTGGTTTTAACCATGCCATCACGCTAGAAGGCCGTGCGGCTAAAGACAGTTTTGGCCGGGTCATTATTAACAGCACAGCGGGAATTTTAGGCGTCATCGATGTGGCAACAGATTTGAATTTGGAAAAAAATCCTGCCGATTTCGGGGTTACTTTGGGGCGTTGGGGCGTGAATCCGGGTCCCTACGTGGTGTTGCCTCTGCTGGGCCCCTATACGCTGCGCGAAGTTGTGGTCTTGCCTTTGGATCGAAAAGCCAATCTGGTAAATCAAATCGGTAATGAAAATTTACGCACCAGCTTGACCGTTTTGAATTTTGTGGATGATCGCGCCATCTACTTGAAAGTGACCGATGTGATGGACGGGGCGGCGTTAGACCCGTACTCTTTTACCCGGGATGCGTATTTGCAGCGTCAGCGCTATCGGCAGTTCAATGGCAGTCCGCCGGAAGAGATTGTCGTGAAACCCTAAAATATCCACAAAGGTAACAAAGGGATAAAAAATGGTTTTCAAACACAATAGCTGGATTCGGGTGTGGTCGGTGGTGTGCGCACTAGTTGCAAGCTTGGCTGTGCCTGGTTTTGCGCATGCCGAAGATGAAACTGCGGACGCATTTGTTAAGCGTTTGTCGGTGGATGTGCTCGACACCATCAAAAAAGACAAAGGTATGCGTTCTGGCGATATCGCCCGGGTGATCACTTTAGTCGACACCCGCATCATGCCCAGTGTTGATTTTCAGCGGATGACGTCATCAGCCGTGGGCCCAGCCTGGCGTCAAGCTACGCCGGAACAGCAAAAACGCTTACAAGACGAGTTCAAGATCTTGTTGGTTCGAACCTATGCTGGCGCCTTGTCGCAGGTCAGCGATCAGGTGGTATTTATCAAACCCGTTCGTATTGCCCCAGAGGATAAAGAAGTCATCGTGCGTACCGAAGTCCGCGGCGGGACCGACCCAATTCAATTGGAGTACCGAATGGAAAGAACTCCAAACGAAGGATCGGGGTGGAAAATTTATAACATCAACGTTTTGGGCGTGTGGTTGGTTGAAACCTACAAAAGCCAATTCACCCAGATCATCAATAGCAAAGGCATTGACGGTTTGATTGAGACTTTGGTGGCGCGTAACAAAACCAACACCACTGCTAAAAAAGGTTGATGTGTTGCGTTTGCCTCAGACCTTAATGCACCCACAAGCGCAGGGGTGCCTGCAGGAACTTCAGGCGGGGATGGCCACTGCGGCATCCCCCGTTGTGGTCGATGCATCGGCGCTGACTGCGTTTGACTCCTGTGCGCTTGCGGTGCTGCTGGCGTTGCGACGAAGCACTGCGCTGGCAGGCAAGGAATTGCGCTTAAAGGGTCTGCCCGAACAGCTGAAAGTGCTGGCATCGGTTTACGGTGTTCAAGACTTGATTTCAGACGCACCGTCCCCTATTGGCCTTGCGCCTTAAAGCTTAGGCTTCTGGGCGTAAAATTGCGCTCTTCATGCCTGCTATTTCTTTTCAATCCATTTCCAAAGCCTTTCCGTCCCCCAAAGGACCTGCAGGCGCTACTTTCCTAGCTGTTGATGGGGTCAGCCTCGATATCGAGGAGGGTGAGTTTTTCGGATTGCTCGGACCCAACGGGGCTGGCAAGACCACCATGATCAGCATGCTGGCCGGTTTAACGCGACCTTTTTCAGGGCGGGTCAGTGTTTTAGGGAGCAATGTGCAAAGTGATTTTGCTCAAGCCCGGCGTAAATTGGGGGTGGTTCCGCAAGAATTGGTATTCGATCCCTTTTTCAATGTACGCGAGGCTTTGCGCATTCAATCTGGTTACTTTGGCGTCAAGAACAATGACGCGTGGATCGATGAGCTGCTTGAGAGTCTCGGCTTGAGCGACAAAGCCGATGCCAATATGCGCCAACTCTCGGGTGGAATGAAGCGCCGGGTGTTGGTCGCCCAAGCCCTGGTCCACAAGCCCCCGGTGATCGTGTTGGATGAGCCCACTGCAGGCGTCGATGTCGAGTTGCGGCAAACCCTTTGGCAGTTCATTGCAAAACTCAATAAGCAAGGCCATACCGTTTTGCTCACCACCCATTATTTGGAAGAAGCGGAAGCCTTGTGCGGACGAATCGCCATGCTGAAGTCAGGCCGCATCGTGGCCTTAGACCGCACCAGCGAACTTCTCAAAGCGGCATCGAGCAATGTTTTGCGTTTTAAGGTCGATGGGCTTTTGCCAAAAAACTTGGCCGACCAAGCCCGTATCACGGGCCGTATCGTTCAATTTCCTGCGCACGATGCGCTGGAAATTGAAGGCTTCCTCACAGCCGTTCGAGAAAGCGGCTTGGTGGCCCAAGACGTTGAAATCCGAAAGGCAGATTTAGAAGATGTGTTTTTGGATGTGATGAAAAAAAATTCCGGACAAGCTAAACCAACTGCTTCCATCGCTCAAACGCAAGAGGCTTTGGTATGACCGGCTGGCAAACCCTTTTGTACAAGGAAATTCTTCGTTTTTGGAAAGTGGCTTTCCAAACGATTGCGGGCCCCGTGCTCACAGCGATGCTGTACTTGTTGATTTTTGGACATGCTTTAGAAGACCACGTCAAGGTCTATGACCAAGTGAGCTACACCGCTTTCTTGGTACCAGGCTTGGCAATGATGAGTCTTTTACAAAACGCCTTTGCTAACAGCTCGTCCTCGCTGATCATGAGTAAGGTGATGGGTAACTTGGTGTTTTTGTTGCTTACCCCCTTGTCCTATTGGCACTGGTTTGTGGCCTATGTGGGTGCGGCGGTGGTGCGCGGTTTGGTTGTAGGTGCGGGGGTCTTTGTGATCTCTGCCTTGTTTGCCAGCATCAGTTTTGAGCAGCCATTTTTTATTTTAGCTTTCGCCGTTATGGGTGCAGCATTGATGGGAACACTCGGTTTGATTGCGGGATTGTGGGCGGAAAAATTCGATCAGCTCGCAGCTTTTCAAAATTTTGTAGTGATGCCCATGACGTTTCTCAGCGGCGTTTTTTACTCTATACATTCGCTCCCTGCCTTTTGGCAAACTGTTAGTCACTTCAACCCATTCTTTTATATGATCGATGGATTTCGCTTCGGCTTTTTTGGCGTGAGTGATGTCTCGCCATGGCTAAGCATGAGCGTCGTAGGCGCATCCTTGTTGGCAGTTAGTGTGTTGGCCTTGTCTCTTTTGCGTAGCGGTTACAAGCTTCGAAGTTAATTTTTTTAAAACCACTATGACTGCTGACCAATTAAAAAGTTTGATCACCGCAGGGTTGCCTTGCTCGCATTGCCATTTGGAAGGCGACGGCCGCCATTGGTATGCCACCATCGTCTCCACTGCCTTTGAAGGCAAGCGCCCGATCGCCCGCCATCAGCAGGTCTACGCCACCTTAGGAAACCGCATGCAAACCGACGAAGTGCACGCACTTTCAATGAAAACATTCACACCTGCGGAGTGGGCGCAGCAACCTACCGCTGCGGCCTAAACACCATGGACAAATTACGCATTCGCGGCGGCCGTCCCCTAAACGGTGAAGTGCTGATTTCAGGTGCCAAAAACGCCGCCTTGCCCGAGTTGTGTGCGGCCCTTTTGACGACTGAGCGCGTCACTTTGCGTAACGTGCCTCGCCTTCAAGATGTTTCTACGATGCTTAAACTCATTCGCAATATGGGTGTGCAAGTGGAGCACGGCGAGGCGGGTATCGTCGCACTTCAGGCCGCAGAGCCGATCACGGCAGAAGCGCCTTATGAGTTGGTGAAAACTATGCGCGCCTCCGTTTTAGCGCTAGGTCCTTTGCTTTCCCGATTCGGCCACGCCAAGGTGTCGCTGCCGGGTGGGTGTGCGATTGGCTCACGCCCGGTGGACCAGCATCTCAAGGGCCTGACTTTGATGGGGGCGAAGATCGCCGTTGATCATGGTTATATGCTCGCTGGCTTGGAGTCGGGTCTCACCCGACTGCATGGCGCTCGCATCACCACCGACATGGTCACCGTCACCGGAACTGAAAATTTCATGATGGCCGCTGCGCTGGCCCAAGGCGAAACGATTTTAGAAAACGCCGCCCAAGAGCCAGAAATTTCCGACTTAGCAGAAATGCTGATTGCGATGGGCGCTCGGATTGAGGGCCACGGTACCAGCCGTATCCGCATTCAAGGTGTTGACGTTTTGCATGGATGCACCCACCTAGTGGTCGCTGACCGCATCGAAGCCGGAACGTTTTTGTGTGCAGTGGCGGCAACCGGCGGCGATGTTCTTTTGCGCCATGGGCGCGCGGACCACTTAGACGCGGTGATTAAAAAATTGCAAGCTGCAGGTGCAACGGTGATGGCAGTCGATGGCGGTATCCGTGTTCAATCGTCTGGGCGTTTGAAGGCGCAAAACTTTCGTACCACCGAGTACCCCGGTTTTCCTACCGATATGCAAGCCCAGTTCATGGCTTTGAATTGCATTTCTCACGGCGCGTCTAAAGTGACGGAGACGATCTTTGAAAACCGCTTCATGCATGTCAACGAGTTGGTTCGTTTAGGCGCTCAGATTCAAATTGAAGGCAAGGTGTCTTTGGTCGAAGGCGTAGCGAAGCTCTCTGGCGCTACTGTCATGGCGACCGATCTACGGGCTTCTGCATCTCTGGTAATAGCCGGTTTGGTGGCAGAGGGTGAAACTACGGTTGACCGTATCTACCATCTTGACCGAGGATACGATCAAATGGAAACCAAATTACGCGCCTTGGGCGCAGACATCGAGCGAACCCGATAGCCCTCTCAACTAAAGCGAGCCGACCATGATCACACTCGCCTTGTCCAAAGGCCGTATCTTTGAGGAAACCTTGCCCCTGCTACGCGCCGCAGGCATTGAGGTTTTAGACGACCCTGAAAAATCGCGAAAGTTAATCCTTGATACCAACCAGCCCGACGTTCGGGTGTTGGTCGTGCGCGCCACCGATGTCCCCACCTACGTTCAGTTTGGTGGAGCTGACATGGGTATCACAGGCAAAGACACTTTGCTGGAGCACGGCAGCGACTGGGGTGGCGCTGGCAATGGGGCGGGCCTGTACCAGCCTTTGGATTTAGACATTGCAAAATGCCGTATCAGCGTGGCTGTGCGAGCTGACTTTGATTACGCCTCAGCGGTACGCCAAGGCTCGCGATTGAAAGTAGCAACCAAATACGTAGCGATAGCTAGAGAGTTTTTTGCCAATAAAGGGGTGCACGTCGATCTCATTAAGCTCTACGGAAGCATGGAGCTCGCGCCATTGGTGGGTATGGCGGATGCTATTGTGGACTTGGTCTCAACCGGCAACACCCTCAAGGCCAACCGCCTGGTGGAGGTTGAGCACATCATGGACATCAGCTCTCGGCTGGTCTTGAACCAAGCGGCGTTGAAGCTCAAGCGCGAACCGATGCGAAAAATCATCGACGCGTTTGCCAGCGCAGTAGGAAAAGTCTAAAGTTTTAAAGTGCCCACATGCGTTCTGCCCCTCTCTCTGCTAAACCCTTGCGACTGTCGACTGCAGATGTGCAGTTTGAGGTGGATTTCGCAAGCCGCCTGCATTGGTCTGCCGACACCGACGCCGCTATAGAGCAGCGCGTGGCCGACATCCTGGCCGATGTGAAGCAGCGCGGTGACGCGGCGGTTTTGGATTACACCCAACGCTTTGACGGCCTTCAAGCGCCTAACGTGAAAGCGCTGGAGATCACCCAAACTGAGTTACAAGCCGCACTCGACAACCTGCCCAAAGCACAGCGCGACGCTCTGCAAGCCGCTGCTGCCCGTGTGCGCCAATTCCACGAAGCGCAAAAAAAAGCGTCGGGCGAAAGTTGGTCTTACCGCGACGAAGACGGCACGCTGCTGGGCCAAAAAGTTATCCCGCTCGACCGCGTGGGTATTTATGTGCCCGGTGGCAAAGCCGCTTACCCATCCTCGGTGTTGATGAACGCGATTCCGGCCCATGTGGCGGGTGTTGAAGAAATCATCATGGTGGTGCCTACCCCGCAAGGCGTGCGCAACCCGCTGGTGCTGGCCGCCGCTTGTGTGGCCGGTGTGAGTCGCGCCTTCACCGTGGGCGGCGCACAAGCGGTTGCGGCTCTCGCTTATGGCACGGCCACCATTCCCAAAGTAGACAAGATCACCGGCCCGGGCAACGCCTATGTGGCTAGCGCCAAAAAACGTGTGTTCGGTACGGTGGGCATCGACATGATCGCGGGCCCCAGCGAAATCTTGGTCTTGGCCGATGGCACCACGCCCGCCGAATGGGTGGCAATGGACCTCTTCAGTCAGGCCGAGCACGACGAACTCGCGCAAAGCATTTTGTTGTGCCCTGATGCCGCGTACATCGCCGAAGTTCAGGCCGCCATCGACCGCCTGCTGCCCGAGATGCCGCGCCGCGAAATCATCGCCAAGAGCTTGAACGACCGGGGCGCTTTGATCCTGACCCGCAACATGGAAGAAGCCTGCGCTATGAGCAACCGCATCGCACCCGAACACCTCGAAGTCTCCAGCCGCGACCCGAACCGTTGGGAGCCGCTGTTGCGCCACGCAGGTGCGATCTTTTTGGGAGCCTTCACCAGCGAGTCGTTGGGCGACTACTGTGCTGGCCCCAACCATGTGCTGCCCACCAGCGGCACGGCGCGTTTCTCGTCCCCACTAGGTGTATACGATTTCCAAAAGCGAAGTAGCCTCATCGAAGTCAGTCAAAAAGGCGCTCAAACGCTGGGCCGCATAGCCTCCGAGTTGGCCTATGGCGAAGGCTTGCAAGCCCACGCCCGCGCCGCCGAGATGCGCCTCAACCCAGTGCCCCCGATGCGAGATTCGAAATGAGCACTGTCAATCCTTCATTGATGCATCGTATTCGCCAAGACGTGCAGTCCATGCACGCCTACGCTATTCAGGATTCGGCGGGTATGGTCAAGCTCGACGCGATGGAAAACCCGCACCGCCTAAACGCTGATTTGCAAAAAGCTTTAGGCGAACGTTTAGGCGCGCTGACGTTGAACCGCTACCCCGGCGAACGCGTGAACGAACTGCGCCGCGCCCTAGCTGCTTATGCAGGCATGCCCGAAGGCTTTGACATCATGCTGGGCAACGGTTCTGACGAATTGATCTCCTTGCTGGCCATGGCTTGCGACGTTCCTGGCGCTTCCATCCTGTCGCCTTTGCCCGGCTTCGTCATGTATGCCATGAGCGCCCAGCTACAAGGCCTAGCCTTTCACGGTGTGCCGCTCACCGCCGACTTTGAACTCGACGAAGCCGCCATGTTGGCTGCGATTTCTGAGCACAAGCCGTCCATCGTCTACTTGGCTTACCCCAACAACCCCACGGGCAACCTGTGGAACGACGATACGATCGAGAAGATCGTCCTGGCCCAAGGTGCACAAGGCGGCCTGGTGGTGATGGACGAGGCCTACCAGCCCTTTGCCAGCCGCAGCTACATCGACCGCATCACGCGCCACTCTCATGTCATGCTCATGCGAACGCTCAGTAAATTTGGCCTTGCCGGTGTGCGCTTAGGCTACATGATTGGCCCCAAGGCTTTGGTGGCCGAGATCGACAAAGTGCGCCCGCCCTACAACATCAGCGTGCTCAACGCGGAGTGCGCCCTGTTCGCGCTGGAGCATGCCGAGGTGTTTGCCGCGCAAGCCAAAGACCTGCGCGAGCAACGTGCCCGTCTCTTGAAAGAGCTGGCCGCCATGTCCGGTGTAAAGCCTTTTCCCAGCGAAGCCAACATGATCTTGGTTCGGGTGCCCGATGCCGCCAAAACCTTTGAAGGTTTAAAAGCCCAAGGTGTGCTAATCAAGAACGTTTCTAAAATGCACCCGTTACTGGCAAACTGTTTGCGTTTGACGGTTGGAACTGCCCAAGAAAATACCCAGCTGCTTGCAGCAATGAAGGCCTCTGTATGACTCTGTCCCATTCTCCTGAACCGCGTATTTCTGAAGTCACGCGCAACACGGCTGAAACCCGTATTCGCGTCAAAGTCAATCTTGACGGAACCGGGTTGTCCAAACTGTCTACGGGCATTGGCTTTTTTGACCATATGCTCGACCAAATTTCCCGCCACGGTTTGATCGATTTAGAAATTCATGCCGAAGGCGATTTGCATATTGATGGCCACCACACCGTAGAAGACGTGGGTATCGCCTTGGGCCAAGCGGTTTTGAAAGCGCTGGGAGACAAAAAAGGAATCCGTCGCTACGGGCACGCGTATGTGCCGCTGGATGAAGCATTGTCTCGTGTGGTGATGGACCTCTCCGGGCGTCCTGGTTTAGAAATGCACGTCCCCTTTAAAAGCGGGATGGTCGGCGCGTTTGATACCCAGCTCGCCCATGAATTTTTCCAAGGCTTTGTGAACCAAGCGGGTGTCACCCTGCATATCGACAACCTCAAAGGCGAAAACGCCCACCACCAAGCTGAAACCGTATTCAAGGCTTTCGCCCGCGCATTGCGCAGCGCCATCGAATTAGACCCCCGTGCCTTGGGCACGATTCCTTCGACCAAGGGTTCTCTCTAACGATGAAAACGGTGGCGATAGTGGATTACGGAATGGGTAATCTGCGCTCGGTAACGCAAGCAGTCCTGCATGCCGCACAAGGCGAAGGGGTCGAAACGGTCTGGGCCCGAACGCCTGAAGAGGTCATGGCCGCAGAGCGGGTGGTTTTGCCAGGCCAAGGCGGGATGCGCGACTGCATGCGCGAGCTACACGACTCCGGCATGTTGCCCGCGGTTTTACATGCGGCTGCGAATAAACCGTTAATGGGAGTCTGCGTTGGAATGCAAATGCTGCTGGATCACAGCGAAGAATTGGACACCCCGTGTTTAGGCCTGGTCGCTGGAAAGGTTGTTAAATTTGAGCTCGAAGGCCAGATTCAGCCCGATGGCAGCCGCTACAAAGTTCCCCAAATGGGTTGGAACCAAGTGTGGCAAAGCGCTCCCGGCGGGACCAAACACCCTGTCTGGGGCGACGTCCCGGATGGGAGCCACTTTTACTTTGTCCACAGTTATTACGCCCGTCCGTTGGAAGTTCGCCACACTGCAGGCGAAACGGACTACGGTTCCCGCTTTACCTCGGCCATTGCGCGCGATAATATTTTCGCAACCCAATTCCACCCTGAAAAAAGCGCCCAACAAGGTTTAGCCCTATACCGTAACTTTTTGCGATGGAATCCCTGAGCCTCTATCTAGCGCCGTTGCACACCATTGGCTCAACGCCCCATTCAATTTCCTTTACCCTTTTTCACCACCCACTGCCAAAGCACCATGCTGTTAATTCCTGCGATTGACCTTAAAGACGGCCACTGTGTTCGCCTCAAACAAGGCGATATGGACCAATCCACCACCTTCGGCGAAGACCCCGCGGTCATGGCCCGCAGTTGGGTTGACAAAGGGGCGCGGCGTTTGCATTTGGTCGATCTCAACGGAGCATTCGCGGGTCATCCTAAAAACGAATTGGCGATCCGTAAAATTTTGAAAGAAGTGGGCAGTGAGATCGACGTTCAGCTCGGCGGCGGAATTCGAGACCTGGACACGATTGAGCGCTACTTAGACGCGGGCTTGCGTTACGTCATCATCGGAACAGCCGCAGTAAAAAATCCAGGCTTTTTACAAGATGCGTGTACCGCGTTTGGCGGCCACATCATCGTGGGTCTAGATGCCAAAGAAGGCAAAGTTGCTACCGATGGCTGGAGCAAGTTGACTCGTCACGATGTGGTTGATTTAGGAAAAAAATTCGAAGACTACGGCGTCGAAGCCATCATCTACACCGATATTGGGCGCGACGGAATGCTCAGCGGCATCAATATCGAAGCCACGGTCAAACTGGCCCAAGCCCTGACGATCCCGGTGATTGCCTCGGGCGGCTTGAGTAATCTGGCGGACATTGAAGCCCTGTGCGAGGTTGAAGACGAGGGCGTGGAGGGCGTCATTTGCGGGCGGGCGATCTACACCGGCGACTTGGACTTTGCCGCCGGCCAAGCCCGCGCTGACGAACTCAATGGTTAAAGCGCCCTCAGCGCGTTGCACACGGGAAACCATTCACGGACAAGCCTGCTGGACTTTGGTCTTAGACCAAGGCGATACGTTGACCGTGACCGAACAGGGCGCCCAGGTGGTGTCTTGGATTTCTCAAGGACGCGAGCAACTTTTCCTTAGTCCTAAAAACGTATGGGATGGCGCTAGAGCCATTCGGGGCGGAATCCCTGTGTGCTTCCCGCAATTCAATCAGCGCGGTTCGCTCCCTAAACACGGATTTGCGCGCAACATGGCGTGGCAAGCGGGGGAGCCCCAAGTGTCCGAAGCCGTTATGACTCTGGGCTTCACGCTCAACCACGGGCCAGCAACCCAAAAATTCTGGAGCGCAGAATTTCAAGCGCAAGTCCAAATTCATCTTTCCCCCAACGCACTCAAAGTGGATTTGTCTGTCAACAATCTGGGCGAAACCGAATTGCAATTTTCTGGCGCACTGCATACCTACTTGGCGGTCAGCGATATTTCAACAATCACCTTACGCGGTTTGCAGGGGCAGCCAGAGTGGGATGCTGTTTGCGACACGCACACTCAAGCCAGAGAGGCGCTGACTTTTAATGGTGAATTTGACCGCGTCTATGCGGCGTCGCCAAAGCCTTTGGTTTTGCAAGACGGCGCTAGTGTGTTGGAGATAAACCAAAGCCCCTCTTGGGCGCAGACCGTGGTTTGGAATCCTGGGGAAGTCCTCTGTGCCACCATGGAAGATATGCCAATGGACGGCTTTGCGCATATGCTGTGCGTAGAAGCAGCTCAAGTTTTTTCTCCTATTCATGTCCCAGCCCACGGCCACTGGCAGGGTTGGCAAAGTTTGACCCTTCAATAAATTTCCTCATGCTGGCTAAACGCATCATTCCTTGCTTAGACGTCACTGGCGGTCGCGTCGTCAAAGGCGTCAATTTTGTCGAACTGCGCGATGCGGGAGATCCGGTCGAAATCGCTGCCCGCTACAACGACCAAGGGGCGGATGAACTGACATTTTTAGACATTACGGCCACCAGCGACGGCCGCGACGTCATCCTTCACATCATTGAAGCCGTCGCATCGCAGGTCTTTATTCCTCTGACGGTTGGTGGCGGTGTGCGCCAAGTGGAGGACGTCAGGCGCTTACTCAACGCTGGCGCAGACAAAGTGAGCTTTAACTCGGCGGCAATAGCCAACCCCCAAGTCATCCGAGACGCCTCAGCCAAATACGGCGCACAGTGCATCGTGGTCGCCATCGACGCCAAACGCCGCACCGCTGAAGACGAGTTGCGCATCGGTACTAACGGCTTACCTGTGGGCCCCGGCTGGGACGTGTACAGCCACGGCGGCCGCAAAAACGTGGGCCTGGACGCGGTGGCCTGGGCCACCCAAATGGCCGACTACGGCGCAGGCGAAATCTTACTCACCAGCATGGACCGGGACGGCACGAAGAGCGGTTTTGACTTGCAGCTCACCCGCGCTGTGTCTGACATCGTGCCCGTGCCCGTGATTGCATCAGGTGGCGTGGGCAACCTCGACCACTTGGCT